>Ga0335394_10005094_pt1 | contig 14914 bp, 11 predicted proteins | sample MAT03_FD_205741 | JGI IMG/M metagenome (GOLD analysis project Ga0335394, IMG submission 205741) | Freshwater microbial communities from Lake Fryxell liftoff mats and glacier meltwater in Antarctica - MAT-03 (spades assembly) (version 2) ...
TCACCAGACGGCACCGAACTGCTGCCGCAAGGCCTCGATCTGCGTTTCGTCCAGCGGCGCAGGTCTGGGCTGGCAACTGCGCCAGAGCGCGGCGGTTTCTTCCAGTTCCTCGAGCACCGCGCTGGCCTCGGCCGGGCTGCGGTGCCAGACGTTGGGCCCCAGCCGGTCCAGCATCACGGCACGGATCGGCCTGCCGGCGGCGCACATCGCCGCGATGCGCTGGGCCACCAGCGCGGCGGCCGCCGGGTCGCCCGGGCGATGGTAGGGAATCAGTGGCACATGGCCGACCTTCATCACGAAGTAGGGCGTGATCGGCGGCACGATGTCGTCCACCGTCCAGACGCCTTCCAGCGTCAGTGCCACCAGCTGCCGGCTGTGGGTATGGATGACGCAGCGCGCCTCGGCGTCGGCCTCGTAGATGCGCCGGTGCAGGGCCAGCGTCTTGCTGGCGCGGTCGCCGCCGGTCTGCATGCCGTCGGCACCGATGCGCGCCAGCCGCTGCGGTTCCAGCGTGCCCAGGCAGGCATCGGTGGGCGTGATCAGGTAGCCGTCGTCCAGCCTTACGCTGATGTTGCCGGCGCTGGCATGCAAGTAGCCGCGCTCGTACAGCGAACGGCCGACGCGGCAGATCTCGTCGCGCAACGCACTGTGTTCACTCATGGCAAGGTGAAGGCGCGGCTGAAGAAGTCGACGCCGCCGAAGTTGCCCGACTTCAGCGCCAGATGCAGGCCGGGCACCTCGGCATGGCACCAAGGCACGCCGGGCTCGATCTGCGGGCCGATGCGCAGCAAGGTAACGCCCAGCGCCTGCACGCAGGCGCCCGAGGTCTCACCGCCGGCGAGCAGCAGTTGCCCCACGCCGGCCGCCACCAGCCCGGTGGCCACGCGGGCCAGCGCGGCTTCGACCAGCGCGCCGGCACGTTCCGCGCCGAGCGACGCCTGCACGGCGCGCACCGCCGCCGGCTCGGCGGTGGCGTAGACCAGCACCGGCGCCGCGCCGAGACGCGGCAGCGCCCAGGCCAGGGTCTGCGCGACCACGTCGACCCCTTGGGCCAGCCGCAACGGGTCCACGGCAAAGGCTGCGCCGCCAGTCGCACGGAAGGCCGCCACCTGCGCATTGGTCGCCGCCGAGCAACTGCCACTGACGATGGCCCGCGTGCCACGCGCGGCAGGCAGCTCCGCCGCGGTGACGCTGGGCGACAGCCCGAACATCGCGGGGATGCCGATCGCGAGGCCGGAACCGGCGACCACCAGCGCCAGTTCACGGCCGGCCTCGGCCAGGGTGCGCAGGTGCCCGTCGTCCACCGCGTCGGCGATCGCGAAGGCCACACCCTCGGCGCGCAGCGCGGCCATTCGCGCCCGCACCGCCGCCACGCCCGCGCTCACCGTGCGGTGTTCGATCAAACCGGCGCGGCTGTGCCGCAGTTGCGCCTGCATCACGCGCACCAGGTTGGCATCGGTCATCGGCGTCAGCGGGTGCTGGCGCATCGGGCTGTCGGACAGCAACTGATCACCGACGAACAGGTGGCCCTTGAACACCGTGCGGCCGTTTTCCGGGAACGCCGGGGTCACGATCGCCAGGTCGGCCTTCAGCTCGCCCAGCAGCGCCTCGGCGACCGGGCCGATGTTGCCCTCGGCGGTCGAATCGAAGGTCGAGCAAACCTTGAAGTAGATTTGCCCTGCGCCCTGCCCGCGCAGCCAGCGCGCCGCCGCCAGCGACATGGCCACCGCCTCGGCCACCGGCGCGGTGCGTGACTTCAGCGCCACCACCACGGCGTCGACGTCCGGCACCGGCGCCTTCGGCACGCCGATGGTCTGCACCACCCGCATGCCCTGGCGCACCAGGTTGTTGGCAAGGTCGGTGGCGCCCGTGAAGTCGTCGGCAATGCAGCCCAACCTGATCGTCATGCTTTCTTCTCCGGCAAGCTGATGCCAGGGAAGATCTTGATCACCGCGCTGTCGTCCTCCTTCGCGTAGCCCGCCGTGGAAGCCTGCATGAACATCTGGTGCGCGGTGCTCGACAGGGGAAGCGGAAACTTGCTGGCGCGCGCCATGTCGAGCACCAGGCCGAGGTCCTTGACGAAGATGTCGACGGCCGACAGCGGCGTGTAGTCGGCCGCCAGCACATGCGCCATGCGGTTCTCGAACATCCAGCTGTTGCCCGCGCTGTGGGTGATGACCTCGTACAGCGCGTTCGGCTCCACCCCTTCGCGCAGGCCGAGCGCCATTGCCTCGGCGGCAGCGGCGATGTGCACGCCCGCCAGCAACTGGTTGATGATCTTCACCTTGCTGCCAGCGCCGGCTCGGTCGCCGAGCTTGTAGACGCGCGAGGCCATCGCGGCCAGCATCGGCTCGCACGCCGCATAGGCCTCGGGGCGGCCCGCGGTCATCATCGTCATCTCGCCGCTGGCGGCCTTGGCGGCGCCGCCGGAGATCGGTGCGTCGAGGTAGAGCAAGCCAAGTTCGGCCAGCCGGGACTCGAGCGCGATCGACCAGTTCGGGTCGGCGGTAGAGCACATCACGAAGACGCTGCCGGCGCGCATCGCCCCGGCCACGCCGCCGCCGCCGAACAGCAGGTCATCGGTCTGCGCGGCGTTCACCACCACGGACACGATCACATCGCAGGCCGCCGCCAGTTCAGCCGCGCTCGCGCAAGCACAGGCGCTGCCGCTTTCCTGCGCGAAGGCCGCCGCCACGCCGGGCCGGATGTCGAACACCCGCAGCTCGAAGCCGGCGCGGCGCAGCGAGCCCGCCATGCCCGCGCCCATGGCGCCCAGGCCGATCAGACCGACGGTGGGTGCGGTCGGTATCGCAGTCACGGGGGTGATCGATGGCATGGCGTTGGCGACCTTGAACGCTCCGGATTGGTCAGCTCATCATACAAATTCTTCAATGATCGTCACTTGAGTCTTCAGTTGCCGGCAGCCTCGGCAACGGCGCAGTGGACGCTGACGTCTTCTTCGACGCCGTCTCCGCCCGCGGTCACCGCCCGGGACAGCGCGCGCACGGCCGGGCGGATGCGCTTCAGGTCGGCCACGCGGCGGTGCCGCGCGGCGAGCGCCGCCACCTCGGCTTCGAGCGCGCGCCGCACTTCCACCCTCTGCACCACGGCCTGTTTCGACACCGCATTGGCGGCGTCGAAGTTGAGCGGCGAAAACCCCGCCGCCCTGACGAACACCCCGCTGCCCTGCGGTGAATCGACCAGCGCCAGCGATTCGAGCTGAGAGGCTGGGACGCCGCTTCGCGGATGACGGCGCGGCTGCGCCACTTGATCGGACAGGTGAGCGCGCAGCTGGGCGGGTGAGGAATCGCTCGTCATCGAAGGGCCGCCGGGGGTGGCTGCCGTGGGTGGCTGCCGAGTTTGCCCGAGCCCTGAAGAGCCGCCACCGCCTTGCCAATGACGAGATCGGCATGCCGAAGAATCTTCCCGTGGCGGAGACGGAAAGCCTGATGCTCGCCTACGCGCAGGTGAACGAACAGGACATCGGGCAGCTGGCCGGCCGAGGCGCGCTGGCGGCCAAGGACCATCAGGTGGAAACCGGCCGGGTGCCGGCCAAACGTTTCTTCCTCGTCGCGGCGAACGCTGCCGACACCGGGTCTGCGGGTCGTCGGGTCGTCGGGTCGTCGCAGATAGGTTCGGCGGCACGCGCGGCGTTCGCGCTGAAGTAGCGGCGGGCCCGGCGGCAAATGCGCGCCGGCTGGCATGCACCCTGAGCCTTGTGCGCACGTGATGAACCGCACATTCGGCGTGGCTCCAGCGGCGTGCGGCCGCGTCGGCACCGCGGTCGACGCGTGCAGACATCACAGCGAGGCTGTGCGCGCGGCCTCGACCCCCGAAGCACGGGGCTGCTGCGCCCGCAGCCGGCCTTCAACATTCGTTTCATGCGCTGGACGACCCGTCGAACCGCAGCGAAAAACCACCAGGTTCACGCACTTCAACCGGACTTCAGAATGACCCTCCTCAAGACCCTCGTCGCCTCGTCCATCGCGCTGTTCGCCCTGCAGGCGCAGGCCGCCATCAGCTTCTGGTCGGACTCCATGGTGCCTGCGGGCGCGGTGACCTACGGCTTCGAAGACGCCGACGTGCTGCCCTCGTTCATCACGCTGACCGGTGGCCACATCTTTGCCGATGGCGACGCCGGTGTCGGCAGCATCACGGCCAAGCCGCCCGGCGCCACCGGCAACTGGTTCTCGGTCGGCCCTTCGCTGCCGCAGACCTCGACGGCGACGATGTCGTTCGCCGGCGGCGCCACGCAGGTCAGCTTCCTGTGGGGCTCGCCTGACGGCTACAACGTGCTGGAGATCAACGGCAGCACCTTCAGCAACCCGGTGCTGGGCACCTCGCTGAACGGCGACCGCACTGTCGGCGTCTACCTGACGATCACCGCGACGGGCGCCGACCAGATCAATTCCGTCGTCTTCAAGTCGAACGTCAACGCCTTCGAGGTCGACCATCTCCGCGTCACCGCCGTGCCGGAACCCGGCACCTACGCGCTGCTGCTGGCGGGCCTGGCGGCAGTCGGCTGCGCGGTCAGGCGCCGCACGCGCAGCGCCTGAAGACTCGGGCGCTGGCTCTGGCGGCCGGCAAGCTCATTTCATGAACCCCGGCAGCCAGAGCGCGATCGGCTGGAACTCGAGCACGATGACGAGCGCGATCACCAGCGCCAGCACGAAGAGCCAGACGCCACGGAAGATCTGCGACAGCGGCACGCCTTTCAGCAGCGAGTTCAGCACGAAGAGGTTCATGCCGACCGGCGGCGAGATCAGGCCGATCTGCACCACGAGCACGATGAGCACGCCGAACCAGACCGGGTCGAAGCCGAGGCTGATGACGATGGGGAAGAAAACCGGGATGGTCAGCAGCACCATCGACAGCTCTTCCATGATGGTGCCCAGCAGCACGTAGATCAGCATCATCGCGCCGACCACCATCAGCGGGCTCAGGCCCAGGTGCAAGATCCATTCCTTCAGGTCACCGGGCATGGTGGTGAAATTGATGAAGCCCGAGAACATCATCGCGGCGATCAGGATGGTGAAGAGCATCGCCGTCGTGCGCGCGCTTTCCACCAGCACCTGCCGAAGAATCTTCCATGTCAGCGTGCGGCGCGCCAGCGCGAAGAAGAAAGCACCCGAGGCGCCGATGCCCGCGCCCTCGGTGGCGGTGAACACGCCGCCGTAGATGCCGCCCAGCACCACCACGACCAGCAGTGCCACGCCCCAGATGTCACGCAGCGCGGCGCGCCGCTCGGCCCAGCTCGACCGCTTGCCGGCCGGACCGGCTGCAGGGTCGCGCCAGGTGATCCAGGCGATGCCGGCCATCAGCAGCATCACGCACAGCAGACCGGGCAGCACGCCGGCGGCGAACAGCTTGCCGATGTGCGTTTCGGTCACGATGCCGTAGATCACCAAGATGGTCGACGGCGGAATCATGATGCCCAAAGTGCCGCCCGCCGCGATGACGCCGGTGCTCAGGTAGTCGGCATAGCCGAGTTTCTTCATCGGCGGATAGGCCACCTTGGCCATCGTCGCCGCAGTCGCGATCGACGAGCCGCAGATGGCACCGAAACCCGCGCAGGCGATCACCGTGGCATGCGCCAGACCACCCCGCAGATGCCCGATGAACGCATAGGCGGCGCGGAACAGTTCCTGCGCCAGCCCGGCGCGTGCGACGAAGTTGCCCATCAGGATGAACAGCGGCACCACGCTCAGCGTGTAGGCGAAGCCGGTGTCGTAGACCACCTGCGCGGCGTTGGCCATGGTGGCCGGCCAGCCGCGCATCAGGCCCAGTCCGACGAAGCCCACCAGACCCATCGCAAAGGCCAGCGGGATGCGCAGGAGCGCCAGCAGGAACACGGCCGCAAAGCCGATCAGCGCTTCGCTCAAAGCGCGCCTTGTTCCGGGTCTTCCGCGCCCGCGCTGTGCGAGTCCGCCGGGCGCAGCATGAACATCACATGCACCAGCGCCGTCACCGCGATCAGCAGGCTCATCGCGCGGACGAACGGGCCCAGCGGCAGCAGCAACTGCGCGGTGGTGTCACCGTAGCTGGCCATCTCGCCAGCCTTGGCCCACATCAGCCAGGCCAGGCCGCCGAGTGCCGCCACGCAGAGCGCATCGACCAGCCACTGCTGCACGCGCCGCAGGGCGGGCGAGAGCAGTCGGTCGAGCGAGTCGAAGACGATGTGTTCGCCCTGCAACGACACCAGCGGCAAGCCGGCGAAGATGACCGCCACCATCAGCAGTTCGGTCAGCTCCAGCGAGCCCGGCACCGACTGGCTGAGCAGCTTGCGCCCGCCCACGTCGACCAGCGTGAGCAGCATCAGCGCGAACAGCGCCACGGCGGCGATGGTGCCGCAGAGCGTGGTCAATGCCTGCTTCACAGGGGCGCTCCGCGGCGCCGAAGCGGCAGCTTCACTGCAGCTTCACTGCAGCTTCTTGATCTCGGCGCGGAACTCGCCGAGCACCTTCTTCGCGTCCTTCAGGCCTTTCGCCTCGGCCGCCGCCGCCCACTTGTCTTCCAGCGGCAGCGTCTTCTCGGCCACCGCCTTGACGAAGGCCGGGTCGGCCTTGGTGAACACCACGCCCGAGGCCTGCATGAAGGCCATGCCGCGCCGGTCGGCCTTGTCCCACCCGCGGCCGAACAGACGCGCGGCGAACTCGCCGGACAACTCGTCGACCACCTTCTTGACGTCAGGCGGCAGGGATTCGTACTTGGCCGGGTTCATCATGAAGACGAAGCTGGTGTTGTAGAGGCCGCCCGGGAAGGTGGTGGCCTGGCGGATCACCTTGTCGATCTTGAAGCCTTCCACCGACTCGGCCGGAAACAGCGTGCCGTCCATCACGCCGGTGGACAGCAGTTCGTAGCTCTCGGGCGCCGGCTTCAGCGTCACGTTCATGCCGAGCGACTTGCTGATCTCGTTGACCATGCCGCCGCCGACGCGGAATTTCAGCCCGGCCAGATCGTCGATCTTCGCGATCGGCCGCTTGGTGTTGAAGACGATGCCTGGGCCGTGGGTGAACATCGCCAGCACCTTGACGCCCTGGTGCTCGGCGGCGAAGGCCGGGTACTTGGCGTACAAACGCTGGTAGGCCACGGAGCTGGCTTCGGACGAGTCGCCGAGGAAAGGCACCTCGGCCATCTGTGTCAGCACGAAGCGGCCCGGCGTGTAACCCTGCACGGTAAACGAAAGATCGACCAGACCGTTGCGCACGGCGTCGAAGGTGGCCGGTGGCGCCGCCACCGCGCGAGGCAGGATGTTGCACCTGGCCTTGCCAGCCGTGCGCTGTTCGAGCAGGCCGCACCATTCCTTCTGCGTCTCGCTCAGCGTGTGGGTGGGCTGCAGCCACGAAGATGCCGTGAGCACGATCTGCGCCGAGGCGCTACCAACCAGCAGGCCGAGCGCCACGCCGATCAGCGTGCGGGGGGTCGACAGACGAGGGTGATGACGCATGCGCGTGGCTCCTGGGTGAACGTGAGAACCAGGCCCGGCGGGCCCGCTGTGTGGCTCGCGATTCTGCCCCAAGGGCGGCAGCCGGGCCACGCCAAAGGCCCCGCCGCGACGGTGTGCACATTTTGCCGAGCCAGGCCAGGCTTCGCCGCCTTAGACTGCCGGCTTCCACCGTTGCACGGCAGGGCCTCAAGCATGTTCGCTGGATTTCAAGACATCCTCACCACGTACATGGTGCCGTTTGCCATTGCCGTGCCAATCGCCGTCGTGCTGTTCCTGCTGGTGACGCGGCGCGACAGGGACGATGTGCGGCGGCCGCGCGTGCCGAACCTGCCGCCCGCCCCGGCGCCCGCAAGGGCCCCGGCGCCGCCGATGTCGGTCGCCAGCTTTGCTCCATTGCCCCCGCGCGCACCCATGCCTTCGGCCGTGCCGGCACCGCGACCTGTCGCCATGGCGCCCGTGGCGCCCATCGCGCCGGTCGCACCCATCGAAGCCGGCGGGCCGGTGGCGACTGCCGGGCCGGCGCCGCCGCCGCCGCCGATCAGCCTGCTGGTGGCCGACGATTCCGCCGTCGCGCGCGCCAAGCTTCGAAAGCTGTTCGAGAGCGCCGGCTACCAGGTCGAGGTGGCGGCAGACGGTGAAGAGGCGCTGGAACTGCTGACGCGCAAGCCCTATTCCGTGCTGATCACCGACCTGGAGATGCCCAAGATGGACGGCTTCCAGGTCATCGCTGCGGTGCTGGGCAGCCTGGAGACCGAAGACCTGCCGATCATCGCCATCACCGGGCATGAGGAACTGAGCGCCCGCGTGCACGATATGCAGGGCCTGTACGGCATCTTCAAGAAACCCTGGAACGACCGCGAATTGCTCAGGCGAGTCGCCGCCGTGTCCACGCTGCGAAGGCAGGCTGCCGGCGGCTGAGGGCGCCCCTGGCAGCCTGACTGCGAGGGTGTTCACGGCGCATACATATCGCGCCGCAACGTCACCCGCACTACGTTCGCGTCAGCACCCCCGCCAACGCCACCCCGGTGTGGGAGCCCGCCGCCACCACCGCCTCGGGCGGCCCGGCCACCACCAGTCGGCCACCGCCGCCACCGCCTTCGGGGCCGAGATCGATCACCCAGTCGGCCTCGGCGATGACGTCGAGGTCGTGTTCGATCACCAGCACGCTGTGACCACCGGCCACCAGGCGGTGCAGCACGCGGATCAGCCGTTCCACGTCGGCCATGTGCAGGCCGACGGTGGGTTCGTCGAGCACGTAGAGCGTGTGCGGTGCCTTGTTGCCGCGCCGCGTGATGTCGTCGCGCACCTTGCTCAGTTCGGTCACCAGCTTGATGCGCTGCGCCTCGCCGCCGCTCAGCGTGGGGCTGGGCTGGCCGAGCGTCAGGTAGCCCAGGCCGACGTCCTTCAGCAACTGCAGCGGGTGGCTGATGACGGGCATGCTGGCGAAGAAGTCCACCGCCTCGTCGACCTCCATGCGCAGCACGTCGCCGATGCTCCTGCCGCGCCAGCTGACGGCCAGCGTCTCGGGGTTGAAGCGCGCGCCGTGGCAGGTGTCGCAGGGCACCTTCACGTCGGGCAGGAAGCTCATCTCGATGGTGCGCAGGCCCTGGCCTTCACAGCCCGGGCAGCGGCCGTCTCCGGTGTTGAAGCTGAAGCGCGCCGCGGCGTAACCGCGCGCCTTGGCTTCCAGCGTCTCGGTGTAGAGCTTGCGGATGGCGTCCCAGAAGCCGATGTAGGTGGCCGGGCAGCTGCGCGGCGTCTTGCCGATCGGCGTCTGGTCGACTTCGAGCACGCGGTCGATGCTCTCGAAGCCCGTCAGTCCGCGGCAGCCGACCAGCACCGGCCAAAGGCCTCCGGCCTGACTGGCTGCGCGGCCCGCCGCCAGCGCGTCGCGCCCGGCCTTGCTGACCTTCATCGCCACCAGCGCCTGCGCGTTGGCCAGCAGCACGTCGCGCGCCAGCGTGCTCTTGCCCGAGCCGCTGACACCCGTCACCGCCACCAGGCGATGCAAGGGCACCGTAATGTCGATGGCCTGCAGGTTGTGCAGTGACGCACCCGTCAGGACCATCGCCGGGCCGTCGGCCGCGACTTCGCGGCGCGCCTGCAAGGGGTGGCGCAGCGGCTGGGCGAGAAAGCGGCCGGTGACCGAATCGGCCATCGCGGAAATGTCGGCCACGCTGCCCTGCGCGACCAGCCGGCCGCCGCGTTTGCCGGCGCCGGGGCCGATGTCGATGACGTGGTCGGCACGCCGGATGGTGTCTTCGTCATGCTCGACCACCACCAGCGTGTTGCCCTTCTCGCCCAGCTTGTGCAGGGCGTTCAGCAGAATGCCGTTGTCGCGCGGGTGCAAGCCGATGGTGGGCTCGTCGAGCACGTAACAGACACCCTGAAGGTTGCTGCCGAGCTGCGCGGCCAGCCGGATGCGCTGCGCTTCGCCGCCGGACAGGGTCGGCGCGGCGCGGTCCAGCGTCAGGTAGCCCAGGCCGACGTCTTCCAGGAACTCCAGCCGGCTCCGGATCTCGACCACCACGTCGCGTGCGATGTCCGCGTCACGGCCCTGCAGTTGCAGCGCTTCGACCCAGGCACGCGTCTCGCGCACCGACAGCGCGGCGATGGTCTGCAGCGCCCGGTCTTCGAAGGTGACGGCACGCGCGGCCGGGTTCAGCCGCGCGCCATGGCAGTCGGGGCAGGCGGTGCCCGTCAACCCCTCGGCCTCGGCTTCCTCGGCCGGAAAGCTCTGTTCGCGGCCCTTGTTGCCGTCGTCGCGCACCGAGTCGTCGTAGACCTTGCGCTGCTCGCGTGTCAGCGCCAGCCCGGTGCCCACGCAGGTGCCGCACCAGCCATGCTTGCTGTTGTAGCTGAACATGCGCGGGTCGAGCTCGGGGTAGCTGGTGCCGCAGACCGGGCAGGCGCGTTTGGTCGAAAACACCTTCACGCTGCCGATGCCCACTGCCGTCTGGCCATCGGCCATCGCCTCGGCCAGACCGTCCAGCGGGTGCAGCAGGTGCAGCACGCCCTTGCCGAGTTCCAGCGCCTTGCTGAGCATGGCGCGCAACTCGGCCTCGTTCTCCGGCGTGACGACGATGTCGCCCACTGGCAACTCCACCGTGTGTTCCTTGAAACGGTCGATGCGCGGGAACGGCGCCAGGCTGAGGAATTCGCCGTCGATGCGCAGGTGCGTGTGGCCACGCGCCTTCGCCCATCTGGCGAGGTCCGTGTAGACGCCCTTGCGGTTGATGACCAGCGGCGCCAGCAGGCCGACATGCTGGCCCCGGTGGTCGCGCAGCAATTGCGCGGCGATGCTCTCGGCGCTTTGCGCCTTCACCGGCGCGCCGTCCTTCGTGCAATGCTGCAGGCCGAGCTTCACCCACAGCAGCCGCAGAAAGTGCCAGACCTCGGTGGTGGTGGCCACCGTGCTCTTGCGGCCGCCGCGGCTCAGGCGCTGTTCGATGGCGACGGTGGGCGGTATGCCATAAACCGCATCAACTTCCGGCCGCCCCGCCGGCTGCACGATGCTGCGCGCATAGGCATTCAACGACTCCAGATAACGCCGCTGCCCTTCATTGAACAGGATGTCGAAAGCCAGCGTGCTTTTGCCCGAGCCGCTGACACCTGTCACCACATTGAATTTGCCGCGCGGGATGTCCACGCTCAGGCTCTTCAGGTTGTGCTCTTTCGCGTTGACGATGCGGATCGTGTTCCGGCCTTCGCGCGCCAACCGCTGCGCGCGCAGCAGGCTCTGCAACGGCAGCCCTTCTTCGACACGCAGGACCGATGCGCTGCCCAGTGTGAGTTCGTAGTCGCGCAGCGCCTTGCCGGTGTGCGACGTGGCGTGCGCCTTCACGCCGTCCGGCGTGCCGAAACACACCACTTCGCCGCCGCCCTCGCCGCCTTCCGGCCCGAGGTCGACGATCCAGTCGGCCGCGCGGATGACGTCGAGGTTGTGCTCGATCACGAGCAGCGAATGCCCGGCTTCGAGCAGTTTGCGCAAGGCGCGCATCAGCTTGGCGATGTCGTCGAAGTGCAGCCCCGTCGTCGGCTCGTCGAACAGGAACAGTGTGCCTCTTCTGATAGCCGCCATTCGCGCGCTGGTGCTCGCCACCGCGGCGTCGGCCAGGAAACCGGCGAGCTTGAGGCGCTGCGCCTCACCGCCGCTCAACGTGGGCACCGGCTGGCCCAGGCGCACGTAGTCGAGGCCGACATCGACGATGGGCTGGAGCCGGGCCACCACCTCGCGGTCACCCTGAAACCAGTGCGCGGCCTCGGCCACCGTCAGGTCGAGCACATCGGCAATGCTCAGCTGCAGCGGCCCGCGCATCACCTTCACATCCAGAATTTCGGGTCTGTACCTTCGGCCGTCGCAGTCGGCGCAGCGCAGGTAGACGTCGCTGAGGAACTGCATCTCCACATGCTCGAAGCCGCTGCCGCCGCAGGTCGGGCAGCGGCCGTCGCCCGCGTTGAAGCTGAAGGTGCCGGCGGTGTAGCTGCGTTCGCGCGCCAGCGGCGCGTCGGCGAAGATCTTGCGCAGTTCGTCGAATGCGCCCACGTAGCTGGCCGGGTTGCTGCGCGCGGTCTTGCCGATCGGGCTCTGGTCGACGAAGACGGCATCGCTCAGCCAGTCGGCGCCGAGCAGGCGGTCGTGCTCGCCCGGCGTTTCGGTCGGCTTGCCGAAGTGGCGGGCCAGCGCCGGGTACAGCACGTCCTGGATCAGCGTGCTTTTTCCCGAGCCGCTGACGCCCGTCACCACGACCAGCCGCTGCAAGGGCAGTTCCACGCTGATGTTGCGCAGGTTGTGGTCACGCGCGCCTTCCAGCACCAGCCTGGGCGTGGCCAGGTTGACGAGCCGCCGGAAACCCATGCTGACCTGCTTGCGGCCGCCGAGGTAGGCACCGGTCAGGGTGTCGGCACGGCGCGCCTGATCGGGCGTGCCGTCGAAGACGATCTGGCCGCCGCGCTCGCCGGGCCCCGGGCCCATGTCGATCAGGCGGTCGGCGGCCAGCATCACCGCCGGGTCGTGCTCGACCACCACCAGCGTGTTGCCGGCATCGCGCAGCCTGTGCATCGCCAGCACGATGCGGTTCATGTCGCGCGGGTGCAGGCCGATGCTGGGCTCGTCGAGCACGAACATGGTGTTGACCAGCGAGGTGCCGAGCGCCGTGGTGAGGTTGATGCGCTGCACCTCGCCGCCGCTCAGCGTGCGGCTCTGGCGGTCGAGCGTCAGGTAACCCAGGCCGACGTCGCAAAGGTACTTCAGGCGCGTGCGCACCTCGTCCTGCAGCAGCTTCAACGCATCGTCGAGCATCGTGCTGGGCAAGGTCAGACCGTCGAAGAAGCGGCGCAACCTTTCGATCGAGATCTGCATCAGGTCGTGCAGATGCAGGCCCGGCAGCGCTTCCAGTTGCGCACGAGACCACGGCGCGCCGACCGGCAGCACCCGCTTGGCGGGCGGCAGCACGCCGTCGGCATCTTCCTTCGAGCCCAGGCGCCAGAGCAGCGCTTCCAGCTTCAGCCTGGCGCCACCGCAGGCGCCGCAAGGCGTGTAGCTGCGGTACTTCGACAAGAGCACGCGGATGTGCATCTTGTAGGCCTTGCTCTCCAGGTACTCGAAGAAGCGGCGCACGCCGTACCACTGCTTGTTCCAGTTGCCCGTCCAGTGCGGCGAGCCGCCCAGCACCCATTCGTGCTGCGCCGGCGTGAGCTGGGTCCAGGCGGTGTCACGCGGGATGCCGGCCTCGCCGGCGTACTTCAGCAGGTCGGCCTGGCAGTCTTTCCAGGCCGGCGTCTGCATCGGCTTGATGACGCCGTTGCGCAGCGTCTTGCGCTGGTCGGGGATCACCAGCCCCATGTCGACGCCGATGACGCGGCCGAAACCGCGGCAGGTGTCGCAGGCGCCGTAGGCCGAGTTGAAGCTGAACATCGCCGGCTGCGGGTCGGCGTAGCGCTGGTCGCTCTCGGGGCAGTGCAGACCGGTGCTGTACTTCCACTGCGTCGGGTTCTGCGTGTCGTCGCCCACGAACACGTCGAGCCGGCCGCCGCCGCGCTTGATGGCGACCTCGATGGCCTCCATCACGCGCACCTTCTCGGCGCTGGACATGCGCACCCGGTCGGCCACCACATCGAGCACTTTGACGGCCCCCAGGCTTGCGGCTGACGCCGCCGCGCCGCCCCCCGAGGGGGCTTTCGCGCCTTGGGTCGGCCCCGCGGCGCTCACGCGACTTCCCACCACGCGTTCGGCCTGCACCCGCGTGTAACCGCTGGCCGACAGCCACTGTGCCTGCTGTTCGGCCGTGGTGTCGGCGGGCAGTTCGACCGGGAAGGTGAAGACCAGCCTCGGGTCGCCTGCCGCCGCCGCCCGCGCCAGCAGGTCGGCAAAGATCGTCTCCGGCGTGTCATGCCGCACCGGCAGCGCGGTCTGCTGGTCGAAGAGCTGCGCTGCCCGGGCGAAGAGCAGCTTCAGATGGTCGTTCAGCTCGGTCATCGTGCCGACCGTGCTGCGGCTGGTGCGCACCGGGTTCGTCTGGTCGATGGCGATGGCCGGCGGCACGCCGTCCACGCGGTCGACCGCCGGGCGGTCCATGCGGTCGAGAAACTGGCGCGCGTAGGCGCTGAAGGTCTCGACGTAACGGCGCTGACCTTCGGCGTACAGCGTGTCGAACACCAGGCTGCTCTTGCCCGAGCCGCTGGGCCCGGTCACCACCGTCATCTCGCCGGTGCGGATGTCGAGGTCGATGTTCTTCAGGTTGTGCTGGCGCGCACCACGAATGCGGATCAACCCGCCTTCATGGGACGGCGCTTCATCGGCGGCGGGGGCAGTCTCGTTCGCACCGGTCAGCATGGCTCAGGGGGGTCTCGGCAAAGGCGGAACCGACCATTCTAGGCAGCGCGGGTGAAGCTTGTGCGGTACGGGCCTCGGGCCGGCGGCGGGGAGGCGCATCAAGGAAGACCCGAACCGGGAGATTCGGGTGCGGGTGCGGAACCCGAAAGGTTTCAGCCCGATTGCGACACATCAAGGACAGCTGCCGGAGTCGCCTGCCAATGGTGTGCGTGCGTGAAGACGTTGCAGCCGAACCGGCCAAGCGGTAGCTGTTTTCGGCGAATTGAAAGGGTCCGGGGTCAGGTCTTGCCTTTTGCCTCCAACCGCTGAACAGCCTCACGCGCTGTGACGATGGGGATGCCCTGGAAGCTGTTCAGCGGCAGCAGATCTCGCTTGTCGCCCGAGGCGATGAGACCGGCCTGGCCGGCGACTGCGGCGGCGGTGATGTGATCGTCATGGGGATCCTTGGGCACCACGCGGCGGCGTGGCTGGCGTTGACACCACGACGCCCACGTGGCTCAACTCACCGACGATGCTCTCGGGCGCGAGCCCGGCCTGTGTGAGCCGCGCGACGAACCTTTCCCTCGAGAGCACATCGAACAACTCGGCCAACAGCCCCTCGCTCGTGCACAGCTCATATTCACCAGCCATGG
>Ga0335394_10005095_pt1 | contig 14913 bp, 9 predicted proteins | sample MAT03_FD_205741 | JGI IMG/M metagenome (GOLD analysis project Ga0335394, IMG submission 205741) | Freshwater microbial communities from Lake Fryxell liftoff mats and glacier meltwater in Antarctica - MAT-03 (spades assembly) (version 2) ...
GGATGGGCGAGTGCCTCGCCCGTTGGCGCCGTGTCTGCGCGGCCTGTGCGCTTTTTGAGGAACAGGCGCACAACGGACACGCTTCGGCACGGCGGGATGGGCGAGTGCCTCGCCCGTTGGCGCCGTGTCTGCGCGGCCTGTGCGCTTTTTGAGGAACAGGCGCACAACGGACACGCTTCGGCACGGCGGGATGGGCGAGTGCCTCGCCCGTTGGCGCCGTGCCTGCGCGGCCCGTGCGCTTTTTGAGGAACAGGCGCACAACGGACACGCTTCGGCGCGGCGGGATGGTCGAGTGCTTCGCCCGTTGGCGCCGTGCCTGCGCGGCCCGTGCGCTTTTTGAGGAACAGGCGCACAACGGACACGCTTCGGCACGGCGGGATGGTCGAGTGCTTCGCCCGTTGGCGCCGTGCCTGCGCGGCCTGTGCGCTTTTTGAGGAACAGGCCCACAGCGGACACGCTTCGGCGCGGCGGGATGGTCGAGTGCTTCGCCCGTTGGCGCCGTGCCTGCGCGGCGTGTGCGCTTGTGAGCGTTACCTGAGCCTCCGCGCCGCGATCAGCACCAGGGCCAAGGACGCAGCGACCAAGGCGGCGGCTCCTGAGGCGGCGGCCGTTACCGATCGCGCAGTGGGATACTGGCCATACCGAAAAGCCGGCATACGGTCGTAGTCCGAAGGATGGAGAATCTGCTTTCGGAATATCAGCGGATGAAATTGAGCTGTCCACTGTTCGCGAAACAGTTTCACCTGCTCTCTGTAGTGCCGGAAGCGTTCCAGGCTGGTTCCCGCGGAATCCAGCAATCCTTCCGATGCGATGATGGCCGGCGAAAGAAAGCGCAAGCGATTGACCAGATCCTGGCGGGTGGCAACGGCTGCTTCGAACTTCGCTTCAACGGGGAGCGTGCGCCTATCCTGTTCGATGTGTGTGACGGCACCGCCGGTTGCCGTATCGTAAAGCGGACCTGCGTGATTCGCGGGAACCAAGTGCGGATTCGCGGCATACCAATCCGCCACAAGTTTTTTGGCGTCGCGCCTCGCATCGATAGATTGGTTCCTAACGACGTCAAGAAGTTCCAAGCGGCTCGGTACCGGTCGCAAAGAGTTCACGGCAAGTTGAGCTGACGCGGGTACTACTGCTACAGCGAGCAGCCAGGAAAGCACGAGTATTGCCGCGTTTGATGTCGAGCCTCCGTTGCGGCTGTTCACCCAAAGTGCGAGGCCTGCCCAGAAGAGCGCGTACGAGATAATTACCGCAACAAAACATACAATCCCGCCCATGTCTGCAGTACCCGCACCCGCTAACGCGGCCAGCGAACAGATTGTGGACAAGAGCAAGGTTCGAAGCAGGGCTCTAGCGGTCATGAGGCGCCAAAGCGAACCCGCCTGGCAACGCAGGAGGCCCAACGTACCTTCTTCTCTTTCGAGTGCCACCAGGTTGTAGGTGAGTGAAAGGATGAGAAGCGGTAACAGGTAGACAACTAGGAAGGCCAAATCGAAGCGGCCTGCCGCCAATTGCAGTGGGTTCTCGAGGCCGTCCTTGTCGGCAACAGTGCGCTGCCGGGTGCGGATTGAAACTAATTCCTGAAGCGGCAGCAAGTCAAATTGGCCAATCGCCAGGGCGGTAGCCGGAGGCAGCGGCAAATGAACGACGTAACCCGCCTGTCCGACGACATAGGGGCTGGCGGGATCGTGGAGATTGTTTAGGACAGGATCGAGAGAGGGCGGTGGGTGTAGTTCATACTCGGCGACGGTGGCACGGCGGGCGGCGTACTCGGCGTTTTGGGCATCGAGTGCGCGGCTCTGCGCAGCCTGTTGGCCGTCGCGCCAGCGCGAGCCGTTTACTACAGCGAGGGTGGATGCGGCAGCCAAAAACAGGACAGCAGCCGCTACGGCGCGATCCCGGCGCAACAGGAGAAATTCATGCTGAAGGGTCACGCCGGCCTCATGCGATGAATCGAGAATTGAAAGGCGGCGAACGACATAAGCAGCCAAGCCAAGAGAATGGCTGCTGGAAGCACTTGATGTTGGAGCGCCCAGCCAACGCCCGGAGAAGAGTAGCGGTAGGCGGGAATACTCTCCCACAGGCTACGGTCGGCGAAGTAGTAGTATTCGCCCATCCGCGAACGATTCGCGACATTCAGATTCATTGCTTTGTTGAGGGAGCGGCGGTAGAGTTCAGTCTCCCGAGAGAAATCTCCCAGATGAGCGAGATCTGTCCCCGCCATTGACATGGAGATAGAGCGAAGGGCAAGTAGCGGGGAAACGAGCGAAGCAAAGTGATGGAGGCGCTCCTGCCCTTTATAAGCGGACCAAAGCTTGCCATAGTACTCGTCAAAGAGTTCGTTGCCATGCTCTTCACCCGCCTGGAGTCTGAGGCCCTCAAAATTCATCGGCAGGTCTTTGGCGCTGGCGACACCGTACTTTTGCATCGTCTGTCGCTTCAGCTCCAGAATGCGTTTGTCGTTTTCGGAGTGCCCATCCGCACCCCGCATTCCGACGGCGATTTCTCGCCAGAAATCCGAGGCTAGCGGCGACGGATGAGCCGCTTCCGCCGTGTCCGCGATGACGCGGGGCACGACGAACGTGGCGACGGTCCAAAATCCGAGGAGTAGAGCGAGTGACGTGCGGGACGACGAGGAAAACGCAGAAACGGCAAGACCCAGGAAAACGTAGACGGCCAAGTAAACAGCATAAGCAAAGAGCATTGGAAGAAGCCGGAACAGAGTTTCGGTGTTCATCGCCTCCGGTGCTGTGAAGACGGCGGCCAACGCTGCCAACAGCGCAGCCGGCATTAGGACGAAACCGATGGCGGCAGCAACTCCAAGCGCTTTGCCCGCGGCCAACTTTCGTGGCGGAACCCCTAGGGCAAGAGTCAAACGCAGAGTCCCCTGCTCCTTTTCGGAGGTGAACGCGGAGAAGGTTAGCAGCAGAATGAGTAAGGGCAGGAACCATTGCAAGACCATAGCGGGAGTTAGTTGACCAAAACGTTGGAGCGCGGTGCCCTCCTCGGAGGGGCGAAATCGGGCGGGGTTTTGATAGTGGGCTTCCACCCAAATGACCGAACCCGTGTATGGATCGAGGCCTGGGTCAATAAACGAGAGAGGGAGATGGGGCTTAAATGCATAGATGCCGAAATGCGCAGCGGAGTGTGGATTGCGCGAACCCTGATTGAGCCACTGCTCGCGATCCCGGTCCTGTGCCCGCCGCTGTTCGATATGAGCGGCCTTCCACTGGGAGAGGCTCATGGCAAAAGCCAGAAGCAACATCAAAGCCATAGCGACACTGACCACTCGGAACTGGCCATCCCGGAGACGTTCCAGCCACTCTTTTCTGGCAATCGTGTAGATCATCTGCAATCAACTAGAACGTGAGTTTTAGCGCCAACTGCACTTGTCGTGGATTGGTTCCGGCCAAGGTTCCCGTCACGCGGCCGAAGCGAGCATCGCTCAAAACCGCGACAGGAGGACCAAGGTTCGTATGATTGAATACGTTGAAGAAGTTCGCTTCAAACCCGAGCTTCCAACTCTCGGAGAAGTGGAACTTCTTAATCACCGAGAGATCGTAAACTTGCGTGGCTGGGCCGCGCAGCGCATTCCGCTTCGTGACCGCGTAGGGATCGGTAACGTTGGTGGGATTGCCGAGGTACTGATCCGCCTGTGCCTTAGGCAGCCAATACTGGATCTTGTCGAAGCTGGCGCCGCGCGCGTAGATGTCGTCGATTGAGCCCTGCCTGAGCGCAGGGCGCGGACTGGTCGTGATGCCTACATCGGCATAGTCGACCCCGGAAGAAAGGTACACAGGCATGGAGGATCGTATGGCGACGAGACCGGCCACAGACCAGCCACCGACGACAGTATCGACGGCCCTCGAAAAGTTCCGCCCCAACCAGCGGCCGCGGCCGAGAGGCAATTCGACAACATGACTGATGGCGAGAGCGTGGCGAATGTCGAAATCGGAGTAGCCACGTTCGGCCAAAATCGGTCGAGGAATCCAGCTCTGCGCGTCGCCTTGGAATCCAGAGGCGGCGGAAGCTTTCGTGTTGATCAAGGACGGAAACTGCGCAAGACCCGGCGCGGCGTTCCGGACAGAATTGTCACCCACGTCCTGTGAGTATGTATCGATTGACTTTCCGTAGGTGTAGGAGACGGTGAAGTCGATACCCTTGGAAAAACGATGGCGGGCGAAGGTCTGCAGCGAGTGATAAATGGAATCGCCCGAGTTGTCGGTGTAGCGGTAACGGGCAAAACGCCGATCGGGCCGAGCCACTTGGGGCACGCTGCCAAGACCATTGGGCTCGGTCCAACGATACAAATCAACGGCGCGCAGACCGGTGTAGGCGATCGTGACGCTGGTTTGCGCCGCGATGCGACGTTCGATGGCCGCGCCATAGCGATAGGTTGTGGGGTTGCGGAGACCCGGGTCCACGAAGCGTTGTTGGGGAGGGGTGTCCGTCCGCAGCGGAATCTGCGCGCCGGCGGGGAAGGGGATACCGACGAAGATGCTGGAATGCGCGTAGGGCGAGTTCAGTACACCAAAGTCAATCAGGCGCTGAAAGAACCGGTCGGAATACATGCCCCAGGAGGCACGCACGACGGTTTTGCCCTCGCCGCGCAGGTTCCAAGCGACACCGGCGCGCGGTTGCCAGTTGTTCAGGTCGGCGTTGAAGATGGGACGATCGTCAGCCACGGAGAGAGCGCGATTTTGAAATTGGCCATAGGTAAATGGGCTGATGCCCGGGACGGGATTGCCAGTGTTATCGACGGCGTAAAGGTTGCCCATGTAGTTGCCGACCACGGCGTAGGCGCCGCCGGGGCTGTAGCGCAGGCCGAGATTGAACGTCAGATTGCGGCGCCAGCGGTAGTCGGATTGAACGAAGTACTCCTGTTCGGTGGCGCGCCAGCCTCGCTGCGGAGTCGTCGGGCCGCCGTTCACTCCGTAAAGGGTCGTATTCAATTCGGTAACGATGACTTCGGGCTGGCCCGGGCGGGCGCCAATCAGGCCGTTAGCGCCTACCAGGCCGGTGAGCTGCATAAACGACGCATTGCTCACAAGCGTGTTGTTGATGTTGATCCGGCGGATATCCATTCCGCTCCGCAGGGACAATCTCCCTCTGGTCCACGTGTGCATCAGACTCCCCTGCGGTACGGTCTGGTTATCCAGCAGGCCGGTGGACCGGGGAATGATGAGCGGGCTGAGCGATGTCCCGTTCACGCGAACCTGCAAACCGAGAAGAGGGTCGACACCGAAGTCGACCAATCCCTTGTCCAGCGGGTCGCGAGGGGCATCAAAGATACGGGACCGGAGGAAACTGAATCGTGCCTCAATGATTTGTGCGGGGCTAAGGATGTAAACCCCCTGAACGGTGCCCGATTGCCAACGGCGTTGGTTGTCTTCAATCACGCCGGCAACGGCGCGCTGGTTGACGCTGGCGAAGGGTTGGGCGAAGGCGTACCGCGCGTTGACGGTCAACTTCGGCGTGAGGTGGTGATCCGTTCGCACGAGGAAAGCGTCTTGCGAGACGTCGCGTGTGTTCGTTGTGGAGAGGAGGACGCTGCCAGCCTCGCCGTCGGCGAGATTGCCGTTTACCAGAGCGGCCGGAAAGCCGCCAGCGATGGCCGCATTGCGGTCAGCGACGGACAGAGCACTGAAAGCGCCTCCAGGATTGCCCGTGGACGGGACCACACCGCGATCGACATAGAAGAGTTTGAAAAGCTGTCCCATGCCGCCGGGGATGAGTTTGATGAGATCGGCATTGGGGACCGTGGCGGCCGCCGTCTGTTCCAGTTTCTGGCGGAAACCTTCATAGGAGCCAAAAAAGAAGTGCTTGTTCCTGGCAATCGGTCCGCCTACTGTTCCACCGAAAAGGTTCTGCTTGAAAGGGGGAACAACGCTGCGCCTCGAACCATCCTTCGAAAAGAATGGTCCGTAATTAAAGAAATCGCGCGCATCGAGCTTGTTATTGCGCAGGTATTCGTATGCCGAACCGTGAATGGCGTTGCCGCCCGATTTGGTGATGATATTCACCTGTCCGCCTGAACCCCGCCCGAAGGTCGCGTCAGCGCCGGACGTAATGATGGCGAACTCCTGAATCGCCTCTGTTGAAACGAGATTGGGCGAGAAACCATTAAACTCGGCCGCTCCTCCTCCGCCAAGCGATAAGCCATTGGAGCCTCGTTCGTCGTTCGAGGTTGCGCCATCGATCGTGTAGCTGTTCGCGACCGGCCGTGCCCCCGCTATGGAAGGGTTGGCGGGACTTCCGCCTGCCACACCCGGCGCGAGTTGAACCAGTTTTGCGAAGTTCTCGCCGTTGAGCGGCAACTCCCGCACCCGGCGCTCATCCACGCGACCACCGATTTCAACCCTGTCCGCTTGAACGATTCCGGTCGATTCCGTGACCGTTATAGTTTCCTGGACCTGGCCAACTGTGAGCGTAAAGACAACCGCCGAAGTTTCATTGAGGGCAATCTCCACTCCCTCCTGAACAGCGGAGCGAAAGCCCGGCTTCTCAATGCGGAGAGTGTATTTGCCGGGACGCAGGCGAGCGAAATAGTATTCGCCGTCTTTGCCGGATTGGGCCTCCTGTTTGTCGGCCCCGGCTTCCACTTGGATCGTTGCGCTCTCGATCCCGAGTCCTTGGGGATCGACGATTCGCCCTCCAAGCGCGCCGCTAACCGATGTTTGAGCGAGCGCGGCGGTGACGCCTAGTAGGACAAGGGAGATGGTCGCACACAAGCGCCAAGAATTCATAATGATAACGATATTACACTATCATCATGAATCTAACAAGTATTTTTCTTTACTCGGGTACGCCGGCTATTCCAATCACCAACGGCGAGGACGGACCGGCATTCAGCGGTGGCGCGGAAGGCATGTAGAGGATGAGACCGTTCGCGGGAGCGATCAATTCATCGGAAACCTTGCCAAGAAAGTCCGTGACGTAGCCCGCCTTCTCGCCTTTCCTGATGAGCATCCCAGCTTCCTTCAGCGGATAGAAAATACCCGACGCCTTGGGTGAAACAGAGACGGTGCTCGTGATCCACTGAACGCCTGCGGGGATGGGCTGGCTTTTTCCCGGCTGCATTCCCATCACACGAAGCATGTTTAAGAGCCCATCGGACAAGGACCGAATCAGCCCTTCGTCTCTCCGCCCACGATCGCCGATCTCGACCAGAACCGTCACCTTTCCATCGGCGACCGCCTGCCGATTCGGAGAGCGGCCCGTCGCCCCTTGCACCTGTTCCCAAGTGTCCATTCGATAGCGGACCAAGGTTTTCAAGCCCAGCGCCAGCCCGAGTTTCTTCGCCAGCGGATACTGTTTTTCTGCCAACTTCCCGCCGTAAACGCCGACAAAGGGATGCAAGGATTCCGTCGCGTCGCCTGCGTGGAGTTCAATCAATGCGTCGGCGCGGCGCAGCAGTTCCGTGGTGAAGACGTGGGCGATTCGCTCGGTTTGTGTTCCGTCGGCTTTCCCTGGAAAGACTCGCGCCAAGTTTTTTTGGTCGTGTGGATTGTAGTAGACCGTCGCCCGCAGGAATGAGGCGACGTGGGTCACGCGGACGATAATCAGGGTACCGGCCATCGTTTTCGGATCGAGCAGGGGCAGTAAGCGCTGGACAGCCATGATCGGTATGTACTCGGCGCCATGGACTCCGGCCGATATCAACAGCATGGGGCCAGGCTTTGAGCCATGAAAGACCGTAACGGGAATGTAGGTCGCGGGATCCTGGCCAGCAGGAACCGTCAGATCAAAGTCCGCTCTTGTCCCCGGCGCGATCCGGTGTTCACGAAGCTCGAAATCGGCGGCCGACAAAAGGGGCAGGTATAACATCCAGGCAAGTTTCAACATCACTCCTCCCGAAGCGCAATGATTGGATCGACGCGAGCGGCTCTCTCAGCGGGCCAGGCGGAGGCAAGAATCGACGAGGCCAGAACTACCAAGACTGTAGCGGCGTAAGAGATGAGATCGAACGTTTTGGCGGTAGTCAACAAGCTTCGGATCGCCGATCCCGCCATGTAAGCGCCGGCGGTACCCAAGAGCAAGCCGCCCAGTGCGATTCGCACGCCTTGGCCGACAATCTGAAATCGGAGCATACCCGGTTGTGCCCCGAGGGCCAATCGGATTCCTAGTTCGCGTTGCCGCTGATTCACGAGGTAGGACATGAGGCCGAAGATGCCTGCAGCGGCAAGGAGAAGCGCGGCCCCCCCAAAGAGAATCAGCAACATTCGGGATAGCCTCAGTTGCCAAAGGCCGTCCAAGATCCTCCTGGTGTAGGTTTGAAAATCGAAGAGCGATTGTTCGGAATCTATTCGCCATAAAATGTTTTCCGAGAGGGCCCGGAATGCGGAGTCATCGAGGTTGGTTTTGACCAAAAGATACTGGTTCGCCGCGTTGGATTGACGGTAGGGGATGTAGAGATCGAGGCTCGCGGTTTCAGCCAACTGCCGCTGCCGCACGTTGCCGGTGATCCCAACAACCGTACGGAAGGCGGGTGCCGCAGTGCCGCTTCGATTCAAAGCGATTCGTTTGCCCAAAGCGTTCTGTCCCGGCCACAAGCGCTCAGCGAGACGCTGGCTTACTAGTGCAACAGGATCTCCCTTTTCTCCGTCGAAGCGGGTGAAGGCTCGCCCCGAAACCAAAGGAAGTTTCAGAACCTCGAGGTAGTTTTCACTGATGAACTGGACGTGAGGGAAAGGGTTGGATGCAGCTTCGACGGCGCTTTGCCCATCGAGTTGTATGACATTGTTCTCGTCCTGCTCTTGCCGCATCAAAGGAGGGGCGCTGCCAAAGGCGACACCGCTGACACCCGGCGCATTCGCCAGTGTTTGCTGCGTCTGTTCGTAGTAGCGCGTAATCTGTTCACGGGAACCGTAACGGCGCCATCCCAGCGCTATGCGGAAGGTTGAGATTCCCTCCGCACGAAACCCATTGCTCGCCGACTGGATATCGTCAAAAGCACGAATCAGCAAACCTGCCCCACATACGAGAACTACCGCCAAAGGCGACTTGGGCCGTGATCAACCCGGCGCGAATACGATTTGCGACACGATCACCCGAAACCCCTCGGCCGCCGGACTTTAGAGAGTCCGCATACTGCTCGCTTCGGATGGCATGCCAAGCCGGCGCGACCGCAGAAGCAAGACTCGTGAATAGGGCCGACGTCACCGCGAAGACCAAGACGCGAGCATCCATGTCAATGGTCATCCAGGCGGGAAGCTCAAGGCCGATCATGTTGCGCAACAGTTGCATCCACCAAGTAGCGAGCCTCCAACCGATGGCCCCAGCCAACAAAGCGAGTACGACGCTTTCCATGGCAAATTGCGAGATCACCGAGCCGCGGCTTTCGCCCAACGCCAGCCGAATCGATAGCTCGCGTGAATTGGCGAGCGCCCGCGCGAGCAAAAGATTCGCCGTGTTGACGCAGGCAATTAGCATCAAGAGAGCCACAGCGCCGAAGAGAATGATCAAATAGGGCCGCACGTCGCCTGAATAGATCTGACGGAACGAACTTGCCCGGAACGCCATTCCCCGGTTGGTATCTGGAAACTCGGACGCCATTCGCGCTGAGAATCCCTCAAGGTGTTGTTGAAGTTCCTCTCCGGCGTGACCGGCCCGAATCCGCGCAACAGCGACGACGTTGCGGCCTGAGCGTATCTCGTAGTTTGTGAAACCGCCAATCGAACGGAAGACTTCGACGCCTCGCCGAAAATCCAGGCCGCGCGATGCGACACCGACAATTTCGTAACCCGGTGCGTAATCTAGCGTAATCGTCTTTCCGATCACGTCCGTGCGGCCCCCGAAGACGCGCTGCCAGATCTCATAGGTCAAGATGACTCGAAAGTCGCGCTTGAGGTCCGCATTGGAAATCCATCGATTCCCCAATGCGAGCGGCACACCCAATACTTCGAAGAGATTTCCAGTGCTGAGGATCGCCTTCCATTCCATCGGCTTGCCGTCGCCGCTGAAGTTGTAGCCACCCGCGCTTCCAGTGTGCGCGGCTACACTTTCAAGAATTGGGATCCGTTCCTGTAGATCCAAGACCTCCCTCATCGAAAGCTTTCCCATTTCTCCACCGCGTACAGTCCGGATCTCGACGAGGCTCTCCGCAGCCCGGAAAGGAAAAGGTCTCAACAGAAGTGCATTCACATAGCTGAATACCGACGTCGCCGCCCCGATTGACAGGGCGAGAGTGAGAATTACCGTTGCCGAGAAGCCAGGCTGGCGGGCAAGACGCCTGAGTGCGAGACGGAAGCTGGACCTAGCCAAGTCGAACATCGAATTGGACTCCTTATTTATGTAGCGAGGCGATAACTACGCATTGCGCGGATTCCGGCAAAGAGCAGCAACGCCGCCGGCAACAAGATGCCTGTCAAAGCCGAGAACACCCGCAGCAAGAGAGTACGGGAGTCTTCCTCCTGAAACGAAAACTGCGGCAAATCTTGGATTTCGCTTGCCGAAATCATCTGTTTCGCGAAGACTTTACGAGCGAAGATCTCTCGCCACCGGCTTAAGAATGAGTCGGCCTGTACGCGAAAGAGTTCGAAGCGTTCCGTTCCCGACCCGGCCAAGTCGTTCATCGCGCCTTGTACTAGCACGGCGGGAGAGAGAAAACGAAAACGGTCCAAGAGGTTGCGCTGACCCTGCAACTGGCGGTCAAAGCGTTCCAGCACGGGAGCCATCAACCGATCGGTTTCCTGTTGAACGGCAAGCGCTCGGGATGCGGCGTCCGGCGCCGCAGTGGCCCCACCAGGACTCAATTCCGGATGATCTTCCAAGTACCGAGCCAACAACAAGGAACCTCGCGCAGCCGCCTCTTTGGACGATTCGCGCATCGCATGAATCATCTCTACCCGGCTCGGCACTGGATAAAGTGCACCGGCCGCCATGTGCAGCGCAGAGGGCACGATGAGGGTGAGCGCCACCCAGCAAACGCAGACGGCCACGGCGTTCGCCGCCGAGCTTTTGCCCGCGGAGTTCACCAGAATCGCCACCGCGAACCAGAATGCGGCATACGCGAGAATCACCGCTACCCACAGGGCGAATTCAGTTGAGAATGCCGAGCCCCCGCTCGCTTGCGCCGCGAACGCCGATAAGCCCACTGCAAGGACAACCAGCACCAGCGCGCGCGACGCTAACTTCCCCATGACCAGCGTCGCCAACCGGACGGGTTGCGAAAGCGTCAGGGCGAGAGTGCCCTGTTCCCGCTCGGCGCTGAGAACGTTGTAGCTGAGGGCCAGGATCAGCAACGGAAAAAGGTACACAAGGACAAAGGACAAATCAAAGCGCCCGTAAAGGAGGTTGTCCGGGTTTTCAATCTCGTCCGCACTCATGACACTTGCGGCGCTTTGCGTGGATGCTCGCAGGTAATAGGGGTAGAGATCGCTCTGTCCAATTGACAATGCGCTCAATTCCCGCGGGGGCAATATTAGATAAGGTGTTCCTTCACGGGAACCCACGACGTTAGGCATACGCGGATCCTGGAATGAAGGCAGTCCTTCGCTGGCCGCGCGGACAATTCTTCCGGGTAAGGCTTCGAGCCTTTTCTGTTGCTCCTGGCGAACCGATTCCAGCGTCGTGTTTTGATGCGACTTCCAAGCCGCGCCGTTCCAGGCGCCATACGCCAGTACGGCCATGAAGAGAAGTGCGACCAACTGCAGTGACCGCTCGGCCATCAGATTCTTGAGATCGTATTTAAGGATGTGGGTCAGCATCTAGTCCACCCGGAGCCGCGTAGTCGCCAGGAAACACGCCGCCATTCCAGCCAACGCCCAGAGCCCGAGGATGCCGAGCGGAAGCGCCTGATTTGCGAGAACCCAGCTCACGTCCGGAGCGGAGTACTCAAAGGCTGGGATCTCTTTCCAGAAATCATCGCCTACCAGATGCCCAAAGTCCTTGCCGAAACCGTGGTCGCGCAACTCATCGTTCATTTTGCGGTTGAGAACACGCCGGTACTCTTCGGCTGCCTTGGCAAAGTGGCGATGTTGCGCGCTATCGGTACCCGACATCCCCATGGAGACCGGCCGTATGGCGAGCAGTGGTGCAGCAAAGGCGCTCCATGAGCGGACCTGGTTCTGTCGTTCGAAGGCCGCCCAAAGTTCCCCATAGCGTTTATCGAAGACTTCGTTGCCATGCTCTTCGCCAGCCTGCAGCGAGATACCCGCGAAACTGACCGGCAGATCCTCGATTCGCGAGACACCGTACTTCCTGAGGGTATTGGCACGCAACTGCGCTGCACGATCCCCGGCGGAACTGTGTCCATCCGCGCCGCCTGCCAAGTCCTCCGCCATTACCTTTGCAAACCCGAAGGCTGTGGGGGTCGGATTGAGGCGCTTGGAGAGATCCACGGCGGCCCGTGGTGCAACGAGGCAGTTAAAGATCCAGAAACCCAGCAGGCAGATAAGCGCCACGCGGGGAGACTTCACCCAAGCCGAAATCGCCAACCCGATCCCGGCGAAGGCAATAAAGTAGAGGACATAGGCGAGGGCCAGCCAGAGGGCTCGCGGCACGCTCGCCGCGCTATCGCCGCCACCGGAAACCAATACGAGGGTCCCCGCACCCAGCAACGCCGCTGGAACCAGATAGACTCCCATTCCGGCCACCAAGCCAAGCGCCTTGCCTAGTGCCAACTGCCGTGGCGGAACGCCCACGCTTAGCAATTGCCGCAAGGTGCCTTGTTCTTTTTCGCCCGCGAAGGCACTGAAGGTCATGATGACGATGAGCAATGGCACCAAAAGCTGCAGGACGGTTGCGGCGGTAAGCTCGCCGAAACGAGCCAACATCGTTGCGTCTTGCGCCGGACGATACTTGAACTCATTTTGCTTGTGCGCCTCGAGCCAGACGGCCACTCCCGTGTACGGCTCGGTACCGGTATCTAGGACTGCCATCGGCAGCTTCGGCTTGAAGGCATAAATGCCATAGTGCGCGGCCGAGTGTGGATTCTTTTTGCCTTGGGTCAACCAGTGTTGGCGCGTCGCCTCCTGCGCCATCCGGTGCTGACGGCTGAGTTCCTGGTGACGTGACCAGCCCGCGAGAAACGCCATTGCCAGGAGAGCCAAAAGGATTGCGCCGCTCCACTTCACGCGTCCGTCGCGCAGCATCTCGGTGATCTCTTTTCTAGCGATGATGAGGATCATGTTTCGTCTCCTTACTAGTCGTGCATGTGCTGCAAATACAGGCGTTCCAAATCGGAGTGCCCGATTTCGTTCGTGGATAGCGAAGCAACCATTCGGCCCTGCTTCATGATTCCGACCCGCGTGCCGCACTCCTTCGCCCGAAACAGATCGTGTGTCGCCATGAGAATCGCGACACCCTCGCCGCTCATGCGCTTCAACAATTCAGAGAACTCGTTGGAAGCTTTGGGATCGAGGCCGGAGGTAGGCTCGTCGAGCAGAAGTGCCCCCGCCTTTTTGGCCATCGCGATGGCGATGCCGACTTTCTGACGCATGCCTTTGGAATAGGCGCCAACTCTTTGGTCTTCGGCGCCTTCCGGCAATCCCGATTGACGAAGGAAGTTTCGGAGTTGCGATTTCGAATACTTCTCGACTTGCGAGAGCGCGGTGAAGTACTCCAGGTTCTCTAGTCCCGTCAAGTTGCGGTATAGCATCACCGTTTCGGGAATGTAAGCGACATGCTTCTTGCTCTCGAGGCTTTGTCTGGTGACATCCAACCCAGCGATTCGGGCTTGGCCAGAGGTTGGATCGACGAAGTTGAGAAACAGATTGATGGTGGTTGTTTTCCCGGCTCCATTGGCGCCCAGAAGACAATACACCTCTCCCCGCTCGATCGTCAGGTTGAGGGGATGGAGGGCGGTGTGTGCGCCGTAGCTTTTAGTCAATGCGATTGCTTCTAGCATGGAAAGTGATCCTCGTATCCTTAATAGACGAATTGGCGATATTCATGATAACGCTCTCTCACTATCAACGCAAGGGTCCGGGTTGTTTTCTGTCGCTAGTGTAGTGTCCACGAAATACCTGGACAGCTATTTCGTGCGTTTCCTACTTGGCGGACTGATGCTTTTCCGTGATTCTACGGCCGGGGTCCAGAGAAAGTTTCGCATTTTCGTTCCCGGCTGAGAGGTAAGCATCGATGGAATCCTAGCGGTCCCCAACACTGCGGAAGACACCCCATACGAATTGAGGGTGGCGCCGCAGCCAGTTCCGCACATTCTCATCTGAATGGGTTCCGCAGTTGCCGACTACGACATGGAGCGGAACCCTCCGGTGAAACTCCTTATGCAAGGTTTGTAAGTACTTGAGGAACTCCTGCTGGCGATGGTGTTGATAGGCTTGGCCGACCACTTTGCCCGGATCTGGTCAAAGTTTTTGAAAACACGGCGTTTAGGGTTTGCCGCTTCCTCACCCACCAGTATCTGCGGAGCAGCTCGGTTTAGGGAATGGAATCAATAGTTTGCGACGGCCAGGATCACTGAACTGCCGAATTTAGGATTATGGACTTGGCGGTAACACCAAGAATCGTCGGGAGTTCCGCCCGAACGAACGTCGGGATTCGAACGTCGGGATTGGAACCCGTACGTCAACCCATTCCGTGAACTGCTCCCGTCCTACTCCAATGAGTTCGCCGCACAATTCGCTGTTCAGCTTCGGCGATTCCAGGATACTCTTCAGCATGACGCCGATGTTCGTGGCGGGACATTTATTCGTCCGAGAATGGCCGATCGTCGCGCAGTTCCACACTTCGCAGAGAATATTTCAACGTCCGCACAGCGTCGCGTCACTCCTTCCCGCGCCGTCTGCTCGATGCCGTTCCCGCGGCAAGCAGGAGCCTACGGATACCCACGGCAAATTTGTTCTCAATAGGCGAGTCCCCGGGCGCTCGAATTTCGAGTCATCCGCAAGTAGTCGAAGACGAGACGGGTCCTGAACGTGAGTTTGCGCATCATTGCGGCGATGGATTGAGCGG
>Ga0335394_10005107_pt1 | contig 14891 bp, 19 predicted proteins | sample MAT03_FD_205741 | JGI IMG/M metagenome (GOLD analysis project Ga0335394, IMG submission 205741) | Freshwater microbial communities from Lake Fryxell liftoff mats and glacier meltwater in Antarctica - MAT-03 (spades assembly) (version 2) ...
CTGTAACGACAACAGACGACGATCAGCCGATTACTTTTGGTAAAAAGATTACAGAAATTTGGGCAGGGCCACAAGTAGCCTACCGGTAGTTTATTAAAAATCTTATTTACTCCCGTTGTTACCAGTGACGACAACGGGATTTTTTTATAAGGAAAATGCTGAAAACCCTTGAGAAACAGCGCGGAGTCGGAGACACTCCGCCTCCGAACTCAGTTGCGTATTTCGTACTTTAGGCAAGGGATGAAAGCTAGCTGTGGTGTTTACGCCACAGTAAAACATGGTAAAATACTCCCATCAGTACAAGATTTAAAAACCTACTCCTGGACTGGGAGAAAGTTACGCCCGAAAAACCTTCTTACAAACTCTTCATTACTGAGAGCAAATGCTGGGGAATTCCTCCCATACGTTCTAGAATGCTTTGCTCAGATGGCTGGCTTTTCTCACCATAAGATGTCGCATTTTTCTGATCTTGTCTATCTTTTATGAATAGCAAGAAGTCTAGAACTTCTTCCACTAAAGAATCTGAAACCTGCTCAATTTCCCGAATAAGTTGCTCTTTGGCTGTCATAGGTTATTTGTCTCAATACCAAACTACTTCATTTATCACGTTAACAGGCTTCCAGGGGCGATTGCATCGTCAGAGTTCAGAAAAAGGCGATCGCTTCTTAGCACGCAAGTTTGAAGGTATATTTAATACAGGCGATTCTACAGATAGTGCATCAAAACAAGAAATTCTAGCAACTCCAAACCAAAGAAAAACAGTATTTCAACCTGAATTTTTAGAAGACTAGGACTTACGCACTGTACAAATTAACCGTGATGTGAATTAACGAAAATAGGTCGTTTCAGGCTTTTATTAATTATCCTTATGATCGTAAATAGACCACGCTGTAGGGGTTTAGCAATGCTAAACCCTTACGAAAGATGTGGCTTTCAACCATCTCCATATTTGGTATTTTTTGTCAATGCGTAAGTCCTAAAGACTTAAAATTTTGGGTGGAAAATGATCAACGAGTTACCCTTAATATTAATTATCCCATATCTCTATATCCAGCAATACATATAGCTTTATAACCAGCCGTATTTGACTCGTTTCGACATTTAAAATGTCCTCTAAGATTAAAACTAATCAAGACTTATTTATCACCCCTTTCCCACTCAGGTATAGTGCCTTTCACCCGGCGGATGGGTAAATTGGCAATTAAAGCTGTGGTTCTTTGGTTGCTTTCTAAAGAGAACTCCAAGCCCTCTGTGTCAATTTCGACATAGCGACAGACTACATCTAAGATTTCCTGCCGCATTTTTTCCAATGTTTGAGGATCTACATCAGCGCGATCGTGAGCAATCACCAATTGCAGACGACGTTTGACTTGAGTTCGACTGCTATCAGTACCGCGAGAAAAAAGTTTTTCTAGAAGTTCAATCATTACGAATAGGTCTGGGGCGGAGACTGGTAAAATAAGTTAAACAATCTTTGTCCACAACAACCTTCGTAGACGGGCGAAGATGCTGTCTTGGGACGAGTCGATCTCCAGAAATTCGACACTTTCCCCTTCTAATCTCCGAGCAATGTTCTCAAAGGCTGTGGCAGCTAAAGAGGGATTTTCCGCTAAAACTAAGGGTTCGCCGCGATTGGTAGATACAATAACACGCTCGTCGTCAGGGATTACCCCAATCAAGGGAATGGCGAGAAGTTCCTGAACATCTTGCACTGACATCATATCATTTGCTTTCACCATTGCGGGTCTAATGCGGTTAATTATTAAATGAACCCGCTTGATGCCTTGTGCTTCTAGTAACCCCACTACTCGGTCAGCATCACGAACAGAGGAAATTTCTGGGGTGCTGACAATTAGCGCTTCTTTGGCCGGCCCGATCGCATTTTTAAACCCATTTTCAATGCCGGCGGGGCTATCAATAATCACATATTGATACTTTTGTGCTAGTGCATTCACCAATAATTTCATTTGTTCGGGTGTGACTGCATCTTTGGAGCGATTTTGGGCTGCTGGTAGGAGTACGAGATTGGGTTGGCGCTTATCTTTCACCAAGGCTTGTTCTAAGCGGCACTCTCTGGCCAAGACTTCCACCGCAGTATAAACGATGCGGTTTTCCAGCCCTAGCAGCAAATCCAAATTTCTCAGACCAAAATCCGCATCAACCAAGGCAACTTGACGACCCATTTTGGCTAAAGCCATGCCCAGATTTGCTGAAACTGTGGTTTTACCCACTCCTCCTTTACCGGAGGTAATCACAATAATGCGAGTCATGATAGAAATGCGGTCAATAAGGGTTCAGGAAATTATAGAACTGTAAATTGTAGTATAAAGTATGAAGTATCGGATTAAGTATGAAGAAATATCTGATTTGCCTAATTAGGGCGAGGCATGAGTATTTTTTTATTTCATCCTTCAAACTTCATCCTTTAAGTAAATATTTATGGCTCTTGATTGATCTTAGTGAATTGATTTCTGGAAAAATCACTAGCTCTAGCAATGCGAATTCCTTGGGGCGTAATATGTGCTACTTCTGGATAAAATTGCATCGGCAATTTTTCTGGTGCCCTAGCTACAGCATCGGCGATCCGTAATTGGGTTGGTTCCATTTGCAAGGCCATAATCAGACACGAAACATTACCTCCGGCCCCAGCATGAGCGATTCCACGTAGACGACCCCAGATGATAATATCTCCATCTGCACTTACAATACCACCTGGATTTAAATCTCCCAAGAGAATTACTGTACCCGGATGACGAATTTCTGCTCCAGAGCGAACTGTCATTTCTAAATAGAGGGGATCTGCATGGGGTATGACTGTAGCTTTTGACTCTGAGATCAGGGAACTTACGGGCTGTAATTGTTCTACAGAATACCCAGATGTCACGGCAGCGATCGCAGTTTGCCGACGACTTGTAGAGACAGATATGAGCCGAAGTTGGACTTCACTTAAAGCCTCGGCAAGTTCTTGTAGCTGTCTGGCATCTACCAAGCGGTCTTGTGCCATTAGATGCACAGGAGTATTGGAAATACGGAAGCGATCGCCAGCATTCAAACGCTGTTTTATTTGTTGCCAAATCTCAGACCAACTTAGTTCTGAGGCAGATATTTGAGATTCTGGAGGCAAAATTAATAAGAGTCGTCCCTCCTGACTTTTTAATTGGACTTGAGTATTGTCATTGATGCGACGCACTGATATGGCTGACTCATCAGGATTTAAATCAGTAAGGATAAAATCTGATGTGGTATCAGTATTTGACTCTACATCTGGATTAGCAGTATTTGACTCTACATCTGCAAGGACAGTATTTGATTTTAAATAAACAAGGACAGAATTTAATTCAGCATCAGGAAGGATAGAATCTGACTCTAAATCAGAAATAGTAGGATTTACCTCTATCTCAGAAAGGACAGAGTTTGGTTCTGCATTAGGAAGTGCAGAATTTGACTTGAGATTGGGGATCGCAGAATCAGAAGTCATGCAGTACTAGCCAAAAGACAAGGGACACTCTGAATAATTACTAATATTAGACCAGTTGCGAAATGCAACAACATCTAATAGACAAGAAAGTGCTGAGTAATTCCGAATTCTCAACATCTTGACTCAAAACTTTAGACTGTTTTAGTCAACCTCCGATAAATTGTCTCCAAAGCATCAGCATCGCCGACGTTACCGGGAAACAGCACCACAGGTAAATCAGGAAACTGGGGATGATCAGATGGCGTTAAGACCATTGAACAACCAGCTAAAATTTGACCAAGTAAGCGGGCTGAAGTTAAAGCTAGTCCAGTACTCAAGACATCGTTTGAGGTAATACCACCCTTGCTGATTAAGAATCCTATATCAGATGGTAAACCGTGGACAATACCCATCAATAAATTTGAAACTTCTGCCCCAAACTCCAATCGTGTCTTAATATCCTTAAAATTCAGTTCTTGACGGCTGGTATAAACCACTGGTGTTTTACCAGCCTCGTGTACGACTCGTGTACTTTCCTGAATTTCATTTAGCAGTGCCGTAGATTGATTTGCATCATCAAGTAATCGTGATACATTAACTTCGATTCCTACAGTTCCTTCTACTTGCAACAACGCCTCTAATTGCTGCGTAGTCTTTTTCACATGGGAACCAACAATCACCGCACCTGGTTTGCCTTGCCGCACGTATTGCGCCATGTTTTTGGGGGCAATGGGTTGGGGTGGTAAAGCGGCTAAAGCCGTTAAAATACTGGCTGCACTGCGAAACAGAAAGCGTTTCCCTTGACTTGCTGCTGCTAATATGTCTACTGCAAAACGGTTGAGATCAGCTTGAGTTTCACCATCGACGACAGCGCACTGATTACCACTAAGTTGTAGCAAACGTGACAAACTCCCAGCGCGAATATCAGCCAGGAGAAATCTTTCTACAGTTTCGGCACTAATTTCTCCTTGAGTCTTTTCTTCGACATACTTGGGTAAGTAACTGTGATGGTAGCTGAAGACTGAATCACGGGCAAATTCAGTTTCATGGACTGGGGTAGGTACACCGTCAATAATCAAGTAATGTACACTATCGCGGGTGATGCGTCCGCCGTCAAAAAATGCTGGTACGAGAAAATGAGCATCAAAGGGGCCGAGTTCTTGAGCGATCGCATCGGTTTCAATGGGATAATGTCCACGCAGGGTAGAATCAGAACGGCTGACAATCAAAAAATCGTCAATCCCTTCCGCATCCAAGGCGACTTTCAGGTTTTGGCAAACTTCTGTAGTTACAGATGTGGCTGACTCTGGCGTTAGTGATCTAGTGTTAGTCAGTATAAAGAAAATTGGCGAATCATCCTGTAACCCACTGCGTAAGGTGTCCACATCCCAACGCATTAGCAGCAAGCAGCTGTGGACTGTTTGAGAACCTGTAGGGTCATCATCCAAGACAATTATTTTGGGTTTGTTGTTCATTTAAATCAACGGGGCGTTTTTTAGGAAAGTTATCAGCAGAGGTTTTAGCCTTTCTGCAATTTTCTGATTTCTGCTTGCACATCCATCGCAATTTGCAATGATTGATTTAGCACTTGAGCATATTCCCCTGCCTGACTACTAACTTGTAAAGCTTGCAGACTGACTAAATTATTGACAAATAACTCTTGGTTATTAGCAAGCAGCTTTTTATTATCTCGCAAAATTCGTTCCGTTTTCAAAGCGCGGACTAAATCTTCTCTAATTAGTTGCAGAGCGGCGGTGACTTGATCTCGGTCATGAATACTGCTTTCTACGTTTCCTGATGCTGCCAATTGGTCATTAATATCTATAGCGTGGATCAGGTCATGATATTTATCAACTTCATCTAAAAGTATTGTCAGTCCTTCGGGACAGGTTAATTGTCGCCAGAGCGATCGCCCAACTAATATGGGAATTGGCACTAAAATTAGTAAAAGAATTCCGAGTCGAATTGAAGATCCAATTGTCGGTAGAATAATAAACGCATAAACAGAGCCAACAATTATTGGCGTTAGCGCCAGCGTCACCAGCATTTCATTGAGCAAAAAGCCTAATCGCTTTTTACTATCTCGCAAAACAGAGGGTCGAAAAACGTCTTCTGGATCGAACCCAGTCAAACGTCTTAGTTCTCCTTTGCTAATTTCCAAGCCTATTAAATCCGGCTGCACAACTGGATAACTCCTATGAAAGCCCAAGTTAAGTATCTATTTTAATCGGCTTTATCGTGATGATTGTGGTTATATTCGGGAAACCAGTTTTCATCTAAAATTTGCTCTAAAGAACCAATGGGGATAACGGGGAATATGTCAATGGAAAGTTGAGAGCGTAGTTTACCGCCGTTAGGCATCGCTTGCTTCTGTCCTTGCGTCTTGATAACATTCATCAAATATTTCTAAAATGTAAGGTTTTAAGCTGGGACTATCTTGAAGAGCTTTTTTAATATCTCTACGAAAAGTCCTGATTTCCCCTTTCCAATGTCCTTGATTACGTTCTCTTTCACTATCCCAACATTTGAGTTTTAGTAGATGTTCAAGAAGCTTAATTAATAAACTTTCAATTGCTCGTTTCTCCCTTCTACCCATAGTTTCTAATTCTTCTAATAAATTATCTAAATCAACATCAGAAAACTGTCCAGCGCGAAGTTGATTGATAGTTGTCCTCAGCCAGAGATAATAATCTTGGTCGTATAAGGTTTGAGTTGTTGATTGGATTATTGGTGTTACCATACACTAGCCGAACTCCTACTATTTTTTAATTTAGCTAAATCGACTTAGGGTAAATGCCAACTTAGCATGACTCGCACTTGTCCATCAGGCAAAGCTAACATCTCCCATGCAGTATCTAGAAGTTCAGAGGCAATGTCTTGCGACAAGCCGCGAGGTACTTAAAAGTCGTGTTGAGGTACTTAAAAGTCGTGTTGAGGTACTTGAAAGTCGTGTTGAGGTACTTAAAAGTCGTGTTGAGGTACTTAAAAGTTGTGTTGAGGTACTTAAAAGTTGTGTTGAGGTACTTAAAAGTCGTGTTGAGGTACTTAAAAGTTGTGTTGAGGTACTTAAAAGTCGTGTTGAGGTACTTAAAAGTTGTGTTGAGGTACTTGAAAGTCGTGTTGAGGTACTTTGAAATCAAGCTTGTGAGAAATGCGGGTTTGCGTCTACGCATTCATCATTTTAATGCCATAGCCAGCTTTTTTGCGATCGCAGGTGGCATGGTTTGATAGTTGAGGCATTGTTGGCGATCGCCAGAGTACGTCTGTCCCCTTGTCGTAATGCTGGAGTCACCTCCATTTTTTCAGCTAAACGACGAATGTTATGCAATTTATCCCGAATTTCCTGACCTAAAGTTGCCAACTTATCTAAAATTGCATCTACATCTACATCTAAATCAGATTCCAATTCAATTTCGTCCATCACCAGCTTCAAATCTTGCAAAGCCCCATCATGGATATCTGAAGCAGTGCGATCGAGGATTTCGCGTGTGCGGGAAAGAATAGCTTCTTGTTTAGCCGCCTTTAGCATTGCCATCTCGTAGAGAAGGGGAGATGCCAAGGATGTTTGTTGGGCGGCTCCCCCGAGTTGAAGCACCTGATGAACCAGTGCTGCAAGAAGGTTTCCTTCTGTGGGCGATTGGTGTTAGCGTAGCGGTAGCGACGTAGAAGCGTCACCCGAAGGGTGTGATTTACCCCATGAGCAACTGGTGCGCAAATTATATTCGCCCTGGCTCTAAATTGATCTGCTTAAACCTTACTAATCACTAGCTAGCATAATTCTAGGTAAAGATAAGGCTTCATTTTCACCCAAATCACCGACGGTAATCTTGTCTGTTCCTATTTGTTGTAATGTCGTCAACAAGACTGCACTCTGACTCAATAGCTCATCGACATCAACGCCGCCGTAACTAGATGGGTAACGCCGCAGGCGATTGCCGCCTTCTCCCAATAGAATTACTGCACCTCGCCAGTTGCGATTCTCTAAATGATACAGTGCCACAGCAATTTGGAGAATGCCTTGATAAAAGGTTTTTTCCGGTTCGCCAGCTTCCATCCACAGAGCCTCTAAAGTGTCGTGACAGGCGTAAAACTGACCAGAATTGAACTGTTCTACGCCTTGCCAAAACTCTTGGGGGATAGTTTCGCTCATCCCATGCTGTCTCTTACTTCTTTAATTGTTTCCACAGAGATTTCTTGTTTTTCTCCAGCAAACTCGTTGTCAGGGGTCAGGAACAACATACAATGGCATTCTTTGCGTTCTCTCATTGGCACACAGGGACAGTTCCAATATGTGGCGTGAACCTCTGCCTCTTTATCTTCGTAGTGGCGACAGGGACACAAAGGCGCACCCAGTTCGTCTTTATGTTTGGCTAGTCCTTCAATCACAACTGCGGTGACAGAAGGTTCAGAACAAAAGTAGGTTCCAGTACGCTTGGCGTATTGTTCGGAAAAATGCCGCATTGCCTCTAGGCTTTTATCGCTGGATTTTGTGTTATTTTCTGATGTGATCATGTCGCTCATAATTTAAATATTTCTTTCCATTGTACCTCAGCCTCATGTGGAGATTAGTGGGTGTATTTCCCCAACATTACCTGCTTGAATTGTTTACCTTTGCTCAAAGGCTGATATGTCCGGTGTGCTGGGATCAGACAAAATCTCAGAAATCGCAGAAGCTTGACTTGTTAGCAGTCTTTTGGAATTATCAAATTTGAATTGATTTATGAACGTAATGTTTTTTGCAGTTGGAGTTGTAGTGCGCCGCAGCTACGCCCGTCGGAGACATCGCGCTGTATTACTATACCAGGGTGTTCCCAATTGATTACTTCTTGTTCTACTGGTGAAGAAATATTTGGCCACAAAACCCAACGACTGCCTTGAGGAAGAGTAGCAAGGCTCAGGGGGTTTTGAGTCAGCCAAATCAAAGGATAGTTTTTAGGAACTTGTGTACTGGCATCTTCTAGGGCTGTGGTTGCTGCTAAGGTTTCTAGGACAAAGCGTAGACCTTCGGGCTTGCCGTAGGCATCGCCTTTAATTAAACTTGTTGATGCTGTCCAAAGTTGCACCTCTAATTGCTGTTGCTGTGCATAAAAATACAGCGAAGCTGCGGCAATTACTGCTTGTTCAAAGTTTTCATCTTCCCAATTACTAGCACTGTCAAGGGCAATAACTATTTCTTGTCCACCTGTGACCATTTCTAACTCTCGCACCCTTAATTCGCCATAACGGGCGCTAGTCCGCCAGTGAATCAGACGGGTGGGATCTCCGGTGCGGTAGGGACGGAGCGATCGCACCAGCCCCGTTGTTGCTGTCTGCAACGGTCTACCACGAGGATCGCCCTTTTTGCTCTCTTCTTGCCCCATTTCATCCACTAGAGGGCAGGTGGCCAATGGTAAAACTGTAGGATAAACGATCGCTATTGCAGCACAATCACGCTGACGGCGACACCAAAACAATCCTAAAGGCGCACCAGAACCAAGTTCCACTGTGTGCCAGCGATAAACGCCCCGGCGCACGGTTGGGTGGTAATATACCCAACGGTAACTGCCTTGGCTAGGAATTGTTTCGATTGCCTTTTGTACTGGTTTCCCTAAGACGAAGGGCAATATATCCTCGACTTGCAATAAGCTGACAGGCTGCTGTGTCTGATTGCGGATTTCTAATTCCATCGTCAGATCATCACCTGCTGACACAGGTTGGATGGGACGGCGGGTAATCGATAGACCTGTGAGCGATCGCGGTGGTAAGATAGCTGCTACACCCAAAAGAGCAAAACTGATGCCGCTAATGGCGTACAGCCAACCAGCCATCGTATTGATACCTGCGCCAAAAAAACAAATCGCGGTTGCTGCTAGTACCCAACCGCCGTATGTAGGGACACAAGCGCGGGTTTCTAACCAATTAGTGATGGATTTGATGAAATTCATGTTTCTTTTTTAACCCAAGACCACCCGAAAATCACAGTGTCTCAGGGGTTCGCCAAAAAAGCTTTTAGTTGGATTCTAGTCTGAGTTAAATCGAAATACAGAGTTTGCAATTGCTCTACCAATTTCTCATCCTAAAGATCCTAGCTTTTAAAAGTTAATTTTTTCATAATAGTCGGCAGCAGGTAGAAGCTTGTGTGTTTAAATCTTTTGGTGGACTTACGAAACGCCTATTTTCGCCAGCTTTTTGTGAACAAATAAAGAAACAAACTTATGGGACTTTTTGATCAAATTCTCGGTGCCGTCGCTAATCCAAATCAACAAGGTAGCTTAGGTCAACTGGGAAATATTGTTAACACTGTACAGCAGATGAGCGATACCTACGGTGGGCAAAGCCAACATACTGGCGCAAACCCTTCTACTATCCAATCAATTTTGTCAATTGTGGGTGGTCAAGTGCGTTCTGCTTTACAACAAAAGCAAGCCACAGATGGTAATGAAGCCGCACAAACTTTCGTGAATCAATATGCCGGTACTTCTCCCAACCCCCAAGCCGTCGATTCGCTGTTTTCTCCTGGTATACAACAGCAGATAGCTCAGGTAGCTGCCCAACGCACTGGGTTGGATGCTGGTATAGTTCAACAATTGCTGCCAGTAGCAGTACCTTTGGTACTTAAGTTTTTGCAATCAGGTGCCAATACCCAAAATCCCCAAACCGGTGGGAATTCTGTACTCAATTCCTTCTTGGATGCTGACGGCGATGGTGATGTCGATATCGCTGATGCCATCCAAATGGCTAGTCAACATATAAGACGGTAATAATTTTCTTCCCACTCTCTGATGATAAATAGCTCGTCCTAAGACATCGGCAATTAGGACTTGCTAGATGTTTAGCTAAGACATAGGCTGTGAAGATAGTATATTTACAAATATTAAGTCAGACAGTCTATGGCTAAAATTTTTGACTGTATTACTGAGGAACTGCAAGACTTTATTGCTGCCCAACAGCTTTTCTTTGTTGGCTCTGCACCCTTGAGTCCTACGGGTCATGTTAACCTCTCTCCTAAAGGTTTTGATTGCTTTCGTATCCTCTCCCCTAACCAAGTAGCTTACCTCGATCTCACAGGCAGTGGTAACGAAACCTCAGCCCACTTGCAAGAAAATGGGCGGATAACCTTCATGTTTTGCACTTTTGCAGACCCTCCGTGTATCCTGCGTCTCTACGGTCAGGGAAACACGATTTTACCGAGTTCTCCAGACTGGAACTCTCTGTATTCTCTATTTTCGCCGATACCTGGAACTCGTCAAATTATCGTCGCTGATATCCAAAAAGTACAGACCTCCTGTGGTTTTGGCGTACCACTTTATGAATATCAAGGTCAGCGCCAGATTCTAGTGAACTGGGCTAGTAAAAAAGGTGAAGAGGGAGTTCGAGAATTTCAACAACAGAAAAATCTCGTCAGCATTGACGGTTTAGCGACACCACTGAGTAAATTATTTTAACTTTGACACAAGCAAATTCTTAGACAGAAGTTATGGATTATTTTACTCGTCCAGTTACACAGCAAGACGAGCTTTTTCTATGGCAAATGCTCTACGAAGCGGCGCACATGGCAGAAGAAGGTAATTTAAGAATGCAAGATGCGATAAATCATCCTGATTTAGCAAAATATGTTAAAAACTGGGGACTTAAAGATGATATTGGTTTCCTCCTTATCAGTTGTAGGGTGTGTTAAGCGCATATTTCGAGATAGTTTGTAACAAAAAATATAATATGAGCGCCTAACGTACTTACCTCATATATGAAGTTTTAGGCAAGTCTGCTTTTAACTTCCTCAGCTAAATTTTCTAGTAAAACTTCTATTTGGTCGCCTGTTTTCAAATCTTTGAGTGAGGACTTTTGTGCTGCTGCTTCTTCAGAACCAATAATTACACAGAATTGAATTCCCTGTTTATCTGCTAGCTGAAATTGTTTACCCAAAGGACGCTTATCAAAGCTCGTTACAACATTAATTCCCGCCTGACGCAGATGTTGAGAAACTTTTAAATATGTGGGCATTAAATCATCTTGCATATTTACTACCATCACCTGGGCTGGTGTAGCGGCTAAGGTACTAAGAATACCAGCTTTGAGCAACCGACTAATTAAGCGAGTTAAGCCAATAGAAATGCCGACACCTGGCATTTTTTCGCCCAAAAATACTCCGACTAATTCTTCATATCTGCCGCCAGAACAAATACTACCTAATGCTTCATGTCCTAATAGAGTTGTTTCGTAAACTGTGCCAGTATAGTAATTAAGACCACGCGCAATAGATAAATCAATACAAAAACGATTTTCGGCAACTCCCAGATTGCGAACACCTGCAATTACTGTTTCTATTTCAGTAACTCCTAAGCTCAATTGCTCGGTTTCTGATAGATTTTGTGCAAGATGCTTGAGTTTATCTAATATTTCATCAACTGAACCGTCAATTTTAATAAAATCAATAACTTTCTGAGCTTGTTCTGCTAGAATACCCTCATTTTCTAAATTCTGTTTTACCTTAGTTTCACCAATTTTTTCTAAGGTATCAACGATGCCAATACAGGATTTAATTTGATTTTCAGTAATTCCCACAGATTGAAAAAAACCTGTCAGAATTTTGCGATTATTAATGCGAATCAGAAAATCACCAATATTAATTGCTTCAAATATCTCAGTGATAATTGCAGGCATTTGAGCATCATAAAGTAAGCTGAGTTCACGACGAGCGACTACATCAATATCGCACTGACGGAATTGACGAAAACGCCCATCTTTTGCCCGTTCTCCCCGAAAAACCACATCCATTTGGTAGCGAGCAAAGGGAAAGGTCAATTCATTCAGGTGACGAGCAATATACGCCGCTAGAGGAACTGTTTGGTCAAACTTTAAAGCTCTTGCTTCTGAACCAGTTTCGCCCGACTTATCTCTCTCGGCTTGTCGATTTGGTGGCAGAATAGGATCAATTCCATAAATGATATTGTCGCCTTGATTACCTTTAGCTTGCAATACTTCTAAACGTTCGACAGCAGGTGTTTCAATAGGTGTAAATCCATAGCTTTCAAAAACTCTACGGATGATATCTAGCAAATATAATTCTAAACGCTTTTCGCTAGGCAAAAATTCCGGGAAACCACTAGGAGTAGAAAAGTTTATTTTGTCACCTTTGGCCATGCGTGTACCTTACTAAATTAAACTTTGAGATATTCAAACAAGTAACGGGTAATAAATAATATTCAACAAGGGTTTGGTGCGTTACGCTGTCGCTAACACAACGCCAGTTCGCTCGAGTCGGGAAACCCGCCCACACGACTGGCTCCCCTACATATCTTTTCAGAAATCAAACCGGATTCCTATATATAACGTGCGTGTAGGTTTTACTTCGGTCATTGTTGTTTATCGCTTTTAAGTTAGAGCAGCTAAAGATAAGATTGTTTGGCGTTGCTAAATGAAGCTAATTCATATTTTGACTCAGCAATGCCGATTGTTTTATCTTAGCCGCTGTTCTTGAATTAAGGTGCGTTGAAAAATTTGGTTGTTTTTAAACCAATGCCAAGTGCGGTCACGATTGTTATTATCAGGACTAATATAGATCATTTCATATAAGCTTTCTATTCACCTTTTATTGTTCTAGCATTTGGAAAAACCGGGTAAAGTAATCTGGAAAGGTTTTTGCTGTACAACCGGGGTCTTTAATTAGAATCCCTGGAACCTTTAAGCCAGTGACAGCAAACGCCATTGCCATGCGATGATCATGATAAGTTTCGATCGCAGCTGGAGTAATGGCACCAGGTTCAATCTGGAGTCTATCGGCAAATTCTTCAACCTGGACTCCTAAGCGACGCAACTCGGTAACAACGGCGTGAATGCGGTCGGTTTCTTTATAGCGAATATGTTCCACATTGCGAATGGTAACAGGTGAACTGGCAAAGGGTGCGATCGCTCCTAAAGTTTGTACCAAATCTGACATATCGTTCATGTCAATATCGATACCCTGCAATTGCTCTGGCCCTGTTACTTCGGTGTAATCATCAGATTCATGAATTTGGCAACCCATCTGTTCTAAGACATCGAGCCAAAGAATATCACCCTGACAGGATTGTTTAGTTAAATGCTTAACCCGCACCCGTCCACCAGTGACGGCGGCGGCGGCAAAAAAGTAAGAAGCATTTGACGCATCAGGTTCTATTGTATAATGACGAGCCTGGTAACGCTGACCTGCTTTAATTTGAAATTGATTTTCACCGATTTCAATCACCTCCACGCCAAAATCTGCCATCAGACCACAGGTCATTTTGATGTAAGACTGGGAAACCAGTGTACCTTCAACTTCAATAATTGTGTCTTGTTGAGCATAAGGCGCAATCATTAGTAATGCCGAAAGTTGCTGACTTGTTTGGTTGGCTTGCAAACGAAAATTTCCCCCAGAAAACTGCCCACCGTAGATGGTGTAAGGCATAAACCCAGGATTTCCCTCAAAGTTAACGGTTATTCCGCTTGTTTGCAGCACCGTCAGCAAATCACCCATCGGTCTTTCTCGCATCCGAGGAACACCGTCTAGGCGATATTCGCCGTTACCCAATGCCACTAGCGCTGAGATAAACCTTGCTGCTGTTCCGGCTAAACCCACAAATAAATCTGCTTGCTTCGCTGGAATTTCGCCTCCCCTTCCTGCCACTTGAATCTGAGCGAGATGAGGATTTAAAGTAATGGGAATGCCCAATTGCTCTAAACATTTGGCAAAATAATCGCTGTCGTCACTAAATAAGGCATTTTCTAAAATAGAGTCGCCTTGCGCTAAAGCAGCAACAAGTAACGCCCGATTGGTAATACTTTTAGAACCAGGAATCTCTACCGTGGCATCTATCGGGCGATTCAAAGCAGGGATTGCAATAGTATCCACTTAAAAGCCTCTATATAAGTGTTCAGCTACGACTTAATTATGTTCCCATATCCTGAATGCTACTTGTTATAGGGGTTCTTAATTGCATAGAATACAAACCATTTGTAGGAACACAGTAATGCTACACCCCTGCATCCAAACAAGAACCGCTATATTTGTTGAGGTTGGGCATAGCGTATAGGAAATGGAGCATCGGTTAATTTTCTATACCCCTTTACAATCTCCCGTATCCCGATTTCTCACCAATTGAAAATTGTTGGTCGAAAGTCAAGAGCATACTACGTTCTATCAGTGCCAGAAATTATCCTGATTTAGCCAAAGTAATTGAAGAAGCTTTTAATAAATGTGTCTCTAGACAAGGAAACGCTATAATCCATTTGGTTATGCTTTTCCCAAATATTGTTCAAACCAATTAATTTTAATACCCGAATTTCTTGCGTCCACTGTACAGTCAATTCATTCTATCATATTTTTGCCGAAATTTGCTAAATGTTAAGAGGCTGAGGCTTCGGATTTAGAGATTAAAATAGGGTTAGTAAAGGTAGGTTTACTTGATTAAGAGGTTGTATGATGACTTTACAAGAA
>Ga0335394_10005108_pt1 | contig 14891 bp, 10 predicted proteins | sample MAT03_FD_205741 | JGI IMG/M metagenome (GOLD analysis project Ga0335394, IMG submission 205741) | Freshwater microbial communities from Lake Fryxell liftoff mats and glacier meltwater in Antarctica - MAT-03 (spades assembly) (version 2) ...
TCTCCGACGCCCAAAACCCCCTCAAAAGGCCAGTTGGTAAATTGTCCACTCAGCGGCCCCGGAACACCGTCCATCTTTGTCGCGATCGCCCTACCCCAATAACAGCTCAGAATGCTTGTACAGTCAGAGTTTAAGGGCGGTAAAACCAATCCCCCACAGCCCAAAATTAAAATCAGATTCAGCAGCCAAAAACTGTTGCATGAGAGAGTGGAACATTGGCGTGACTGCACTATTTGTACTTCCCGTACATTCAATGTATAGAGAGTTGAATCAGCACAACGAGCGAAACCCGCCAACAACTGCATCACTCACTCTCTGACACTTACCACGGGATAAATGCTATGACTGTCACAACTGCCACCAACACCATCAACTGCAACAACGCTTCTGCAATCAACTCCCTTCAAGGCGCTTCCACCGAACAAACCGCCGAAATCGATACTCCTCTCAGCATCAATATCCTGGCTTTGGCTGACTTCGCCCTCAAAGAATTGGAAGCAGAGATGAAAACTGCCACCCGCAGCGCTCAAGCAGTGGCGATGCGGATTGCCAAAGAAGTCGAACGGATTTGCGAAAAAAGCAATCGCATCCAAATTTCCGGGGAAGTTGAAGCTTGGCAAATTACCTTGGCGGAGCACCGGTTGCAAAAAACCCTGCAATACTACCACCTCGGTTCCAAGCAAGGCCGCGTTGAATTGCACTCTCACCTCGCGGCGATGATTTACCGCCATGTTGCTTCTTTTCGATCGAACTTCAACTTCCAAGCTCGCTACAACATGATTGAAGACTTTTTGCAAGGCTTTTACATTGAATCTTTACGAGCTTTCCGCCGCGAACACAAAGTTGAGATCACTTACCAGCCCCGCACACAGCTAGAATTGGCTGAGTACATGGCTTTCACCGAACACTACGCCAAACGCCAAATCGGCTTACCAGGGCGCAACCGCCAACGCTTGATCGTCCTCCGCGCTCAAGGATTTGCCAAGGGCCAACCTCCCGAAACTGCGATCGACATTGAAATGGCTGTAGAATCCGGCAAGGGAGAAGAAGCGGAAATGTACAGCCGCTCTCCGGCGCTGCAACAAGTGCGCGAGCAAATGGTTTCGGAAACTGTCGATCCGGCTGATGCTGTGTTGCGCGATCGAGTTGTCGCTGAATTGATTGCTTATCTGGAATTGCAAAATCAGCCAGAATGTGTTAGCTACTTAACTTTGAAATTGCAAGACCTTTCTGCTTCGGAAATCGATCGCGTTCTTGGTTTGTCTTCCCGCCAGCGCGACTACTTGCAACAACGTTTCAAGTACCACGTCGAAAAATTTTCCCGCACTCAAAACTGGAAACTCGTACATGAATGGCTCGGTGCTGATGTCGATCAAAAACTGGGAATGACTTCGGACAAGTGGGAAGCATTTCGCGCTCAACTTTCCCCGGAACAACAACAACTGTTAACCATGAAGCGCAATCAAGAAAGCGATAGTGCGATCGCCACTGCCATCAATTGCACTCCGAAACAAGTCCAAAAACGCTGGGCGCAACTGTTGGATCTGGCTAGCCAGACTCGCAACAGCAGCCAAGCCTAACGGGTACTCAAACATGAATGTTACCGTTTTCTTGAGACTGGAAAATGCGATCGGGTGCGGTGCACTGCTCATAATGCCCGCCCCGCAGTCCCCTCTCAAATCTCCAACTGGGGATGCTGGATTATGAAAGCTTTTGAGCTAATTAAATATATTAAAACAGCACTACTTTTATTTAATATTGATGATTCCCAGGCATAACCTGGGAATTTATTTTTAGAAACAGCCTTTACTCAAACCCGGAGATCCCCTAAATCTCCCTTAACAAGGGGGACTTTGAGTGTTCTTGTCCCCCCCCTTATTAAAGAGGGCTAGGGGGGATCTCCGGGGATAGAAAACACACCCTAGTCACATAAATAACGTAGTGAGCTCAGATTTGGTATGATAATCAGCATCAACGATCGCACCATCAAGAGGCCCTCTAAAATTTATGTGTCTCAATCCCGAAGAGATACTAGCCGAACGCTACCAAATCATCAATAGATTAGGACAGGGAGGATTTGCGATTACCTACACGGCTAACGCTCTAGACAAACCCGGAAATCCCCTGTGCGTTGTTAAGGAAATTCCTTTTCCTGAATCCGCAAATCCGCGAGTATTGGAACAAGCCAGAAACCGATTTCAAAGAGAAGCTAGCGCTTTGCAGATTCTCGGCAAAGATTCGCGCATTCCAGAATTGTTCGCTAGCTTTGAGGACAATGACAATTTTTACTTAGTTCAAGAATACATTCAAGGAACTTCGCTAAGTCAAGAACTCCCTCAAGGCAAGCAGTGGACGGAAGCAGATGTCATCGCTCTTTTACTGGAAATATTAGAAATTTTAATTTTTGTTCACAAAGCAGATATTATTCACCGCGATATTACACCTTCTAACTTGATTCGACGCACAAACGATCGTAAACTTGTCCTGATTGATTTTGGCGCTGTCAAAGAAATCAGCACTTTCACTTCTAACAGTACAGGTGAAATATTGACCTCGCAGGCGATCGGCACAAATGGTTATATGCCAGCCGAACAATACAATCCCCGGTCAAATCCGCGACCATACAATGATATTTATGCAGTGGGAATCATCGCGATTCAAGCTCTCACCGGGCGGCGTCCTACAAATTTACCACACGACCCCGAAACAGGCGAAATACTCTGGATTTTTTCAACATCCGAGCGAGTTAGCGATGTTCTAACAAATATTTTAAATCAAATGGTGCGTTTCAATTTTCAGCAGCGCTACCAATCTGCTACTGAGGTGTTGCAAGTCTTGGATTCGCTCGGATTGCCACCGCCGCAACCCAGGTTAGAGCGATCGCACTTTCGCCCGTTACTATTCGGAGTTGTGGGATTAGCCTCTGCATTGGCGATCGTACTTTTACTCCCCAGAATTTTCTCGCTAATTCCCAGAACTTCTCCGCAACAAACGCTACCTACACCCTCCGCAGATGGTATAAGTTCAGGCGAAAAACTCCTAACCTCAACCAATTGGTCAAAACAAAGGGGAATCAATGAGTTTGCCGACTTAAGGTATTCAGAAGCTTTAAAATTGCTCAAACAGTCCTGGCGAGAAGACCGCAGAGACCCAGAAACTTTAATTTACATCAACAATGCTCTGCTGGAGACAATCAAGGCAGAACATTACACGATCGCAATCGTTGTCCCCATCCGCAGAAATCAGGACGGTAGCATTATCAACGCCAATTTAGCCGAAGAACTACTCCGCGGCATTGGTCAAGCTCAAACCGAAGTAAATTTAGGTCTTCTCGCTGCAAATGACAGCAATAAAGATTTTCCTGGTCAAGGCTTTCTCGAACCAAAAGCTATTCAACGAAAAGGTCTCAAAGTCATCATTGCTGATGACAGAAATGTCATATCCTACGCAAAGGAAAAAGCAAATTACCTAGTCAATCAACCCGATATTATAGCAGTCATCGGACACTATACCAGCGACATGACTGTGGAAACAGTAGATATTTACAATCAAAATAAACTGGTCGCCATTTCTCCGGGAAGTACAACAGAAGAACTGACGCGCAAACCTCGAAAATTCTTCTTTCGGACGGCTCCCACAACCAGCATCGAAGCTGAATCTTTAGTAGAACAACTGATCTCAGTCGGTGAAAAAAAGGTAGCAGTATTTTATAATCCCAACAGTCCGTTCAGCGCTTCTTTGTGGGAAGAATTCAAAAAGCAATTTGAAGCCAAAGGAGGCACGACTTTTAGAATTAGTAATTATTACGACTTATCTAAAAATAATTTTAACGCCGAAGCCGCAATCAAAGAAGTTGAGAAATTAGGAAAAATCGCCTTACTGGTTGTTCCCGATGGTCAAGTCACTAATTCTTTAGAAAATGCCCTCGAAATGATTAAATTTAACAACAATCGCAATTGGATTGTCGGGCCCTGGACTTTATACGAAACGAGAACATTAGAATTAGCAAAGCAGTTGAAGTCTGTTGACAAACTCGGAATATCCGTGTTTTGGCATCCGTTAGCAAGCTTTGACAAAAAGTTTCCTCAAAATGCTGAAAAATTGTGGGGAGGCCAGGTCAATACTCGATCGGCTTTAACCTATGATGCCAGTCGGACATTGATTAAAGCCCTAGAAATGCAGCCGCAACCCACTCGCGAAGGAATGCAGAAAACCTTGGCCGATCCAAACTTTAAAGCTGAGGGAGCCACGGGTATAATTGAGTTTGACTCGAAGACTGGAAATCGGAAAAACCCTCCTAAACGAGTGGGACACATTGTTCCGTGTGCTAGAGAACAATTTGGGCTGACATTTGTGCCGATCGAATTTCCGACAGCCGCCGCCGCCGGTTTAAAATGTGAGTAATATCAATTCTTGTTGCACCGTCAGGTGATTTTTAACTGTTGACTGTTGACTGTTGACTGTTGACTGTTGACTGTTTGAACAATACCGATACAACCGGAAAGGATATAAATTGAGATATTATATTATTCTCAACAAGCCTTTGAAGGGCGGGCAGGATGCCCACCCCACAAAAAAATCATTCTTTGTGGAACAGGCATCTTGCCTGTTGCTGAGAATAAAATCATTCTTTGTGGAACAGGCATCTTGCCTGTTGCTGAGAATAAAATCATTCTTTGTGGAACAGGCATCTTGCCTGTTGCTGAGAATACGGCCCATCGCTATTGCGACTATCGTGACAAGTGCAACATATCAATTTATTGGATATATTGAACAAAGATAGTTTTTTTATAGAAATCCTGATGAATGTCAATCTCTCTCCCTCTCGCGGTTCTAGTCTCAAACCAGAATCCCAAAATGTCTCAGCACTCAAACAAGTCTTGCAGAAAATTGATGCCGATAGCTGTCCAGCTTCCTATAACTTCCATCTACACACTGTTAATTCTGACGGGCGATCGCAGTCAGAGAAAGTGATGGAACAGGCGATCGCGATCGGACTCAAAGGCTTTGCGATCACAGATCACCATAGCACCAAAGGCTACGAGCAAGCTCAAATTTGGTTGGATAATTGGAAATCAAACCATCCCGACAGCAAAGTCACAGCACCAACTCTTTGGACTGGCGCTGAAATCAATGCCGAATTGCTCAATAACGACGTACACATTCTCGCTTACGCCTTCGATCCGCAACATCCCAGTCTCAAACCATACTTGCGAGGTGATAGAGGTACCGAAGGTAGCGATGATTATCCAGCAGCAAAGATAATTGAAGCTATTCAGGAAGCAGGAGGTTTAGCAGTTCTAGCACATCCTTGTCGCTATCGTTCTACGGCCGATAAATTAATCCCAGAAGCCGCTCGTTTGGGCATTGACGGCGTAGAAACTTACTACGCCTACAATAACCCAAATCCTTGGAAACCGAGTCTCAAACAGACTATTTTAGTCAAAGAATTAGCAGAAACTTACGGTTTGCTTGGAACTTGTGGAACAGATTCTCATGGCCTGAGTCTTTTAATCCGAATTTAGATCGTGTGGGCATTAGTTATTAGTTATTGGTTATTGGTTATTGGTTATTGGTTACTGGTTATTGGTTATTGGTTATTAGTTATTAGTTATTATAAGCAACAACTAACAACCAACTAACAACTAACAACCAACAACTAACAACTAACAACTAACAACTAACAACTAACTTCTTCTTTCTGCTATATCAAATCTAGCAGATTTAAACCTTATAGCAGCCGCCACATCGGTGAGGACATAAATAACTTCATGAATAGAGCCGATACTCGTACTGCATCAATGATTTGATTCCCGTTATGCAACTGTCAACTGTCAACTGTCAACTGTCAACTGCTATATCTACCGTTCGGGGAAAAGTTGGCAAGACCGATTAGTTGACTGATTTGCCCAATTCAAACGAGAATTTCCAAATCGATCCATCCAGCCTTCCAAATAAGTCCGATTAGCCTTTCTTTCCTCTGGATCGGATGTATTCATAGGATGAGGTGCTAAACCAAAAATAGTTGCAGTCGTCACGCAAAACATCGACTTTTGAAAACTCTGACAAATTTGCACCCGCACATCATCTTCACCCCGACAGCTACTACGATAAACTTCGTGCAAATACTCCGGCAAATAATGCCGCATATCTTGCATCAATTGAGTTGGTGGAATCCCTGCACCTCCGATCGGCAAAGGGTCAGCAAACAAAGCCCCGTAGCCAAATTCTTTTTGTTCTTCTGGGATTTGATGGGCTTGCGCGTTGTATGAAACTACTCCAAAAAACGGAGTCCCCCGAAATAAAATTGACTCTACATAAGGTAATGCAGTATCTGCTAAGAATGTCAATTTAGCTTCTTTTGGAATGATATCGTAGACTTGACCGCTAATCTTAACGCTGTAAGTGATGGGTAAACTGGCGGCAGCTACCAAACCAGCTTTCACAAAATCAACTATATCAGCGATCGACTTTGTTTCGCCTCGATCGTACGAATCAGATAAGTCTATGAACAAATCGCTCATTACCCGCCAAAACTGACCTAAACCAGTATAGTAAGCTAGCATCCGCACTTGTTCTGGCAAAAAATCAGGAAATACTTTGTGGAGTCCCTGCATGAAAATATTGCCTTTTAATTTAGCTGCGATCGCCTTTTCGACCAAATTATCAAACTGCGGGGAATCCAAATAACTGTCCAAACCCCCGCCACCGTGCCAAAGCATGGTTCTCATGCAATATTCGGCATATTCAAAATTTATGCGATCGTGCCACAAATAGCGCATCAATTTCGGTAGAGTAACTTCCCCATTGAAATATTTGAAAAATGGAAACAGCACTAAAAATTGTTCTTCAGCGATGTAGTTGAGATTGCGGGAGTAGGCATCGAGAACTATAGCGTAACTTTTGAGAACGCCGACAACTTCTACTACATTTTGCGGAGATTCAGGTAGCAAAGCTTTGCCTGATTCTAAGATGTCAATGTATGCGGCTAGGGGATGGGCAGACGGTTTTAATACGGTACTTGTCATTCTGATTTAGCCTTAAATGAAGGAAGTTCGGCAACGGATTTTGTAACGGATGTAACGGATAGAAGGAAGAGGGAAGTTCGGCAACGGATTCTGTAACGGATGTAACGGATAGAAGGAAGAAGGAAGTTCGGCAACGGATTCTGTAACGGATGTAACGGAAGTCTGTAATCAGGGAAATGCAATAATAGCAATAGTTTCACAGTTAATGGTCAACCGTTAACTGTCAACTGTCAACTGTCAACTGTCAACTGTTAACAGCTTATTTCAAGTTTTGAGCGATCGCATTAACCGGCATTGGCACATTAGATACCATTGCGATCGCAGTTTTCTCACTCAAAGCAATAATCACACCCGGCTGCACTCCCATGATTGCGATAATTACTGCTAAAATCAGCGAAGGAATACGATCGTTCCACCGGACTTGTGGTAAATTAACCACCAAATCGGAAAGGCGACCAAAAAAGGCACGGTTGACCATGATTAGAAAATAAACTGAAGTCAAACCAGTCCCGATCATGCACAGTAAAGTTTGCACCGGAAACACTTGCAAGCTACCCCGAAATACCAAAAATTCAGCAATAAATCCAGCCAAACCCGGAATCCCCGCACTCGCCATCACCCCTAGAATCATTAAACTGCCAATCAGTGGCAAACCTCGATCGGGATTGAACAAACCTTGGATAACATCTATATTACGACTACCGGATTTTTTGTAAACAACCCCGACGGTTAAAAAGAGTACCGCCGAAATTAAGCCGTGGCTGACCATTTGCAAAACAGTTCCCAACATACTCACCGGAGTAGCAGCGGCGCTAGCTAACAAAATGTAGCCCATGTGAGCGACTGAACTATAAGCTACTATTTTCTTCATATCTTGTTGGGCGATCGCGCAACTAGCCCCATACAGCACGCTAACCACCGCCCAACTCGCCAACCAAGGTGCAGCCACCGCCCACGCATCGGGAAACAAACCCAAACCAAACCTCAACATCCCATAAGTTCCCAACTTCAAAAGTACCCCCGCCAACAACACCGAAACTGGAGTCGAAGCTTCTACGTGAGCATCAGGAAGCCAAGTATGAAAAGGCACTAAAGGAATCTTAATTCCAAAAGCCAACAATATCCCAGCCAGCAACACAATTTGCCTCACCAAAGGCAAAGGCGAACCTCCAGCCAAATGCGATTCACCAATCACACCAACAATATCAAAACTAGAAGCACCACTCAGCCAAGCAGTTCCCAAGAAAGAGGCTAGCAGCACAATCCCAGCAAACGCAGTATAGATTAAAAACTTAGTAGCAGCATAACCCCGGCGCGCGCCTCCCCAGATGGCAATTAATAGGTAAAGCGGGATTAGTTCAACCTCAAAGAACAAGAAAAACAGTAGCAAATTCTGAGCCAAAAATGCCCCTGCCACACCGCCTGTAATTAACAAAATCAAAGAATAATAAAGTCTTGGTCTAACAATAGACTCATCTGTGCTATAGATAGCCACCCCTGTCAGCAGACAATTTAAAATCACCAAAGGCAAAGACAAACCATCAACACCCAGATTGTAGTTCAATCCCAAAGTATCGATCCAAGGAAGAAACTCAACAAACTGTGACTGACCGGCACTAGCGTCAAACTGGGTAGCCAAGATTACCGATAAAATAAAAGTTATGGCTGCAATGCCGATCGCAGCATTCCGAACAATTTTAGAACTCACCGAACCAGGCCAAAACCCAATCACAGCCGCCCCCAACATTGGTATCCAGATCAAAGCACTAAGCATCAATTAAAACTTGCCTTTACTAAAGATGTTTAAACTATATTTAAGATTAACGCAAAGCCAGAAAATTTGAAAGCGATCGGCTGATTTTTTTTGTTAACATAAGTTCAAATGTATTTGGAACCATCCCATGACCTCAATTATTACCGATCGGCAAGATTTGCAAATTAAATCGAGTTCTCCTTCCACCCGCCTCACAGTTGCCCACTTGGAACAACTGCAAGCTATACTCTCGGAAGCACATCTAGACTACCAACTAGAACTGGTAGACGGGAAGATAATCGTTATGGGCCCATCAGACATTGTATCGAGCGAAATAGGGGCAGAGTTCAGCAGACTTTTGCTTAACTGGGTCAAACCCCGCAAACTGGGACGAGTGTTTGAATCCAGTGGCGGGTTTATTCTCCCCAATTCCGATCTGAGAGTTCCCGATGTTTCTTTTGTGGTAGCCTCGCGCCTCAAACAAAGTAAAAGGTATTTTGCCGAACTCGTTCCCGACTTAGTTGTAGAAATCAAATCTCAGTCCGATCGCCTCAAACCCCTGCGAGAAAAAATCCTCTCATTCCTCGAACTCGGAGCAAAAGTAGGAATATTAATCGATCCAGACAAATGCACAGTAACAATTTACCGCCCCGCCACGGAGCCAGTTATATTGAGAGATGGAGACATTATTTCAATTCCGGAACTATTACCTGGTTGGGAAGTTCCCGTTGCAGAATTATGGCCGATCGAGTTTGACTAAAATTGGATAAAAAGCAGACAAACCCAGAATAAAATTATCTGCGTTAATCCGTGTTCATCTGCCCTCATCTGCGGCTTAAAACTGCCAAATTACTAAGGCCAACAAGCCAGCTACACCACACGCAATAGTCAACACATAAAACTGCGATTGACCGGTGCCGCTATACTTCAACCCTTCGCCGCTGAAAATGGTAGCAAAACCAAATAAGTTCACCACTCCGTCCACAACATACTTGTCAGTCCAAGCGCTGATTTTAGCAATAGAAGCAACAGCCCTAACTACAGTCAGCATATAAATGCGATCGATATAAAAATCGTAAGCTAACAAATCCTGCAAAACAGGTATCGGTAGCCGCACGGGTTTAGGTACAACCCCGTACCAATAAATCGCAATCCCAACCCCAAACCCGATCAACCCTGATAACACCAATAACGGTGTATCCAGAGTCTTCAACAGTAAATTTAAAGCATCAAAATCTCCCGTTTCTGACCAAGGCCCAGTCCAACTAATTAACAGTTGCCACTGCTGCAACATCCAAGGCATCAACAGCGCGGTAACGGTCAAAGTTACCATCGGCAAAGCCATCAACCATCCTACTTCTGGTGTTCTGCGAGTTTTCGCCTGGGGTTTTCCGGCAAACACTAAGCCAAATACGCGAGTTAAATTTAGCGCTGTCAAACCATTAACCAACAGCAACACCACTACCAACCACAAAGGTACTGTCCAAAAACCGTTAAGCCACCGCCGTATCGCCCAAAAATTCCCTAGGGGCAATACTGCTACCATCCCCGCAGCGCCTACTAAATAAGCCGTGGTCGTGGCAGGCATTCTTGACCACAAGCCACCCATTTCTGTGAGAGTTTGAGTGTTAGTTGTCGAAATAATTGACCCTGCGCTCATGAATAATAGTGCCTTGGAGATGGAGTGCGTCAACAGCAACATTAAAGCAATGTCAACTTGATTTAGCCCCACTGCGATAAACACCAAACCCATAGAAGCGCTGGTAGAATGCGATAGTGCCCTTTTGATGTCGATTTGGGCGATCGCCACTAGGGAAGCCCCAACCGCCGTCACCGCACCCAAAACCACCAGCACCACACCAGTCACCGGCGACAGCGCTAACACAGGCTGAAGTTTAATCAAAACATAAGCCCCAGCCCCCACAACTACCGTATTTCGCATAATCGAAGCCGGGTTTGGCCCTTCCATTGCCTCGTCGAGCCACAAATGGAAGGGAAATTGAGCGCACTTGGCTGTAGGTGCGGCGATTAAAGCTAAACCTAACAGCGTCGCTACTAGAGGAGACAACTTTGCTGTTTCCGCCCATGTTTCTAAATCGGAAAAATTCAAACTTCCTGCTAATGTTGAAAGTGTGACTACTCCCATCAGCAGTGGCACGTCTCCGACTCGCTTTGTTAAAAACGCATCACGAGCGGCTGTGACTACCAGCGGTTGAGCGTACCAAAAACCTACTAGCAAATAAGTTGAAAGGGTGAGCATTTCCAACAAAGCGTAAGTTAGAAGTAGGGAATCGCTAATGGCAACGCCGCTAATTGCTGCTTCAAAAAAACCTAGCAATCCAAAAAAGCGAGCCATTGCCCAGTCTTTTTCCATGTAGCCCAGAGCGTATATTTGGGCTAGCAAACTCAGAAATGTTACTAATTCCATTGCTCCTACGCTTACCGTGGAGATTTCTAGGGCAAAAGATAGGTCTAAATCAGCAGCTTGCACCCAGTGGATCAGGAACTGTTGAGCCGGTTGATTCCAAGTTGCTCTGAAGACGACTGAGCCGTGGATAAAGGCCAAGACTGTCATCAGCAAATTGAAGTAAGCCGCCGGTCTAGGCCCTGTTCTACGAACGGTTCCAGTAGACCAGGGCAAAGTTAAAATTGCGCCAATCAATCCATACAAAGGAACCCACCAACAGGCTTGGAGGAGAAATTGAGTCATTTAATTTATTCCTGAAACTTCAAATTACTGGCTGTCTTTATAGAAAAGCAGTTCCGGGCGATCGCGCCACACCGTAAAAATTTGACTAAAGTCGATCGTATAGTTTTGGCAAAATAATTTGCACCCAAAATTCACTATACATTAAAGCATCAAAACTGAGAATTTTCTCCCTACAAAATCACAAGCTTCTCAGAATCAGCACTCACAGAAAAAAAACGCCCGCCGATTGGCCAAGACTGCCTTTTTTGCCTATTTATTGGCGATCCCTCATGGGAAATCCCCAATTTCATCGACACCGATCGCCCTCGCCTTCACCTACCGAACTCTACTTGACCAGAAAGAATTGGTTTAAAGCCGGAACCCTGATCGGGGAGAAATTAAAATCCGACTATTCATTACTCCAATCCTCGGACTTCTAGGTCAAGTGCTGTCAAGCGGTCAACTGTCGAGCGGTCAACTGAATGAATCCAATCCTCTTCCTTCTAGGTAGAGGTCGCTGTCCACTGTCAACTGTCAACTGTCAACTGAATGAAAGGTATTTGTACTCACTTGACTGCCAGCTAGCCACCCGCATCTACTCATCTCAATATTAAGTTTATTAAATAAATGTTAATTTAGATCAAGTAACATAACAAAAATTAATTTTTGTTATTAAACATTATGATGTTAGTTTATATTGTCAAGGTGGACAGCTTGCCCTATTCTTATAGTATAGGAAGCTTTACACTGCATTCGTAAATAATGTGGGCCTCCCCGTCCAAATTTTTAGATTTCTGAAAGATTTGTAACGGTAATTTCACTAATCCTCAAAGGAGATTCAAAAATGTCAATTGCCGTGGGAATGATTGAGACAAAAGGTTTCCCCGCTGTTGTGGAAGCTGCCGACGCTATGGTCAAAGCTGCTCGCGTTACCCTCGTGGGCTATGAAAAAATTGGCAGCGCCCGCGTCACCGTAATTGTGCGCGGCAACGTGTCGGAAGTTCAAGCCTCAGTTGCAGCAGGAGTGGAATCCGTCAAGCGGGTGAACGGCGGAGAAGTCGTCTCTACCCACATCATCGCTCGCCCCCACGAAAACCTAGAATACGTTCTGCCGATTCGTTACACAGAAGCAGTAGAACAGTTCCGAGGCTATTAAGTTTTTAGCACACATAAATTTCGTTTGACGAAAAGTTTGACGAAAATTTGTGCGATCGTCAAAAATTTACAGTTTAGTTCCCCAAATATTCAATCAGGAGTAAAACCAATGGCAATTGCAGTTGGCATGATCGAAACTTTAGGCTTCCCCGCAGTTGTGGAAGCTGCTGACGCGATGGTCAAAGCCGCCCGCGTCACCTTGGTAGGCTACGAAAAAATCGGTAGCGCTCGCGTTACAGTCATTGTAAGAGGAGATGTCTCCGAAGTGCAAGCTTCCGTCGCCGCCGGAGTAGAATCCGTGAAGCGCGTTAACGGCGGACAAGTGATGTCCACCCACATTATCGCTCGTCCTCACGAAAACCTAGAATACGTGCTGCCTATTCGCTACACCGAAGCTGTAGAACAGTTCCGTGAAGGCGTGAGCGGCATTCGTCCCCTCAACAGATCTTAAGATAGGCACGAGGCTGTTTGGGACATTTGGTAATTAAAAATTAAAAATAAAGAATTAAAAATCGCGATATTTTTGATTTATGATTTTTAATTTTTAATTGAGGTGGGCATGGGATATTGGTTATTAGTCATAAGTCAGTCGATTTTAGATTTTAGATTTTAGATTTTAGATTTTAGAATTGACTCCACAGATAAATCTGGGAGCTTAAACTTTGATCTAAAATTTGGGATCTACTATCAGGATAGTCGAAAGCTTGTATCCGTTTTTTGTTGGTCATTAGTTATGAGTCATCAGTCTTGAGTCATTAGTTACTAGACGAAAAACTCTAAAATGAAGACATGGGAATGAATAAAGCTAATTAAAAAAAAGACAATTGACGGTGTAAAAATGACAATTACCAATTACCTATTACCTATTACCTAAAATGCAAATGGCCAAAGTTCTCGGCACAGTTGTCAGTACCCAAAAAGAGCCGACGCTGAGAGGCTCGAAATTTCTACTGCTGCAATTCATCGATCAAGAAGGTTTGCCAGTTCCCGGGTATGAGGTAGCCGCTGACTGTGTGGGCGCTGGTATAGATGAATGGGTGTTAGTAACCCGAGGCAGTGCAGCCCGGATCGCGCCCGGGAGCGAAAACCGTCCGATCGATGCTCTGGTAGTAGGCATTATAGATACTGTCAATGTAGAAAACCGCCTCATTTACAGTAAAAAAGACGACCCGTACCGCTAGTTGGCAGTTGGCAGTTGACAGTTGACAGTTGACAGTTGACAGTTGACAGCTAACAGTGAACAGTGAACAGTTGACAGCTAACAGTGAACAGTTGACAGTTGACAGTTGACAGTTGACAGTTGACAGCTAACTGTTAACAGCTAACTGTTAACAGCTAACAGCTAACAGCTAACAGCTAACAGTGAACAGTCAACAGCTAACAGTGAACAGTGAACCGCTAACAGCTAACAGTGAACAGCTAACAGCTAACAGCTAACAGCTAACAGTGAACAGTGAACAGCTAACAGCTAACAGCTAACAGTGAACAGTTGACAGTAAACAGTGAACAGCTAACTGTTAACAATTAACAACTAACAAAAAAATTTTTCAGCTTAGGAGAACTTAATTTATGGCAGTCCGCAGCGTTGCGGCTCCCCCGACGCCTTGGTCTAAAAACTTGGCTGAGCCGAAAATTCACGACACCGCCTACGTACATTCCTTTTCTAACATTATTGGGGATGTGCATATCGGTTCTAACGTGATGATTGCCCCAGGGACATCTATCCGCGCCGATGAAGGTACTCCTTTTTATATCGGATCGGGAACCAATATTCAAGACGGAGTAGTAATTCACGGTTTAGAACAAGGCCGAGTCAAAGGAGATGATGGCAACTCCTATTCCGTATGGGTTGGGGAAAATACTTCCCTGACTCACATGAGTTTAATTCACGGGCCGGCTTACGTAGGTGACGAGTGCTTTATCGGCTTTCGCTCTACGGTGTTCAATGCCAGAGTAGGAAACGGCTGCATTGTGATGATGCACGTACTAATTCAAGATGTGGAGATTCCCCCCGGTAAATACATACCTTCGGGAGCCATTATCACTAATCAGCAGCAAGCCGATCGCCTGCCGGATGTTCTTGATTCAGACGTTAAATTTGCAACCCACGTCATCGGAATCAATGACGCTCTGAGAACCGGTTATCGCTGCGCTGACAACATCGCCTGTCTAGCACCAATTCGCAACGAGCAAGCTAAAAACTCTAATATGCCTCCAATTACTTATTCTACCCATTCCACCAGCCAATTGAGCTCTTCTCTAGCCG
>Ga0335394_10005109_pt1 | contig 14888 bp, 13 predicted proteins | sample MAT03_FD_205741 | JGI IMG/M metagenome (GOLD analysis project Ga0335394, IMG submission 205741) | Freshwater microbial communities from Lake Fryxell liftoff mats and glacier meltwater in Antarctica - MAT-03 (spades assembly) (version 2) ...
TGGGACGAGGTACGGGAAAAGGAATTCCCCAACCGCGTGTTCAACGATCTCCCCAGCGTCGTCCGCCAGTTGGAAGTGGGGCTGCCCCGGCTCGCTGCCAACACCGTTGGTCTGCGCAGTCTCACTGCTTGGCCTTCGATAGTTAGTCTCAATTTGAACGCTACTTAGAATCAGTACCCGCCAGTGCGAACGCTGCATGCTCGCAAACCATCGGCGGCGCGTTGGGCCACCAAGCCATTGACCGCCTTCTGGCAGAAGCTAAAGCAAGTGCCAAAAGTGTTAACGCCACGGTTCAAGACGCAACACCGCATGGCGCTGTACTGCAATGTGTAAGCGCTTTCGACGGACACCAGTTCTGAGCGCGACACGGCGCTGGAGGATGTAAAGAAGTATCTGCGGCGTCGAGTAATCGTCAGCGCAGTCGACGCTCACGGCATCACTTATGGCGAACCAATGTGATGTCCGGAAGCACCAACATGCTCAAAATCTGCTGGCCGACTAAGACGAAGCCTGCAGCGCGCCGACAGGCAAAGCGCGACCGCTCATTCGCTACGTCCGCACGCGAACACCGTCGGGGTCGTAAATCGCCCGAAGGTGAATTTTCCCAGCGAGCGCGCCCTCGGGACCGGCGACCACGACTTCCTGTCCCTCCTGCGCGTGCGTGGGCGGGACATAGCCCAATGCCAGAGCTTTCCCCACGGTATACCCGCAATCGGCCGACGTGACCTTGCCGACCTCTGTCCCGTTGACAAGAATGGGGGCGCCGATCGGCGGGACGAAATCGAGCGTCGGGAACTCGATCAGGACGATGCGTCGGCTGGGGCCGGCGGCCTTTTGCCGCACCAATGCCTCCTTTCCCGCGAAGCCCGGCTTGTCGAACTTCACCGTCCAAGAGAGCCCTGCTTCCAGTGGCGTCGTGGTCTCGTTGGCGTCGAGCCCGAAGAGCAAGTATCTCTTTTCCAGCCGCAACGAGCGCAACGCGCCAAGGCCGCATGCACGTACGCCGAGTGCCGCCCCGGCTTCGAATACGCGATCCCAGACGTGCTCCGCGTACTCGACCGGATAGAAGAGCTCGTAGCCCAACTCGCCGGAGTATCCGGTGCGGGACAACAGCGTTTCGGGCACGTCGGCGACCTTCGCCATGGTGAACGAGAAATACGGCAACGCGGCGGTCGAGAGATCCGCGTTGGTGAGTGCGCCGAGCAGTCGCCGCGAGTGCGGCCCCTGGATCGACAGGTACGCATTCCGGTAGCCCAGATTCGTCACCACGACAGCTTGCCCGGACTGCGCCGCCGTCAGCGCGGCTAGAACGGCATCGACTCGCGATGGCGTCGGAAACAGCCAGTATCGTTGCGGCGACATACGGAAACAAGTCAAGTCGTCGATCATGCCACCTGCTTCGTTGCATAGCGACGTGTACATCGCGCGATGAACGGGAAGGCCTGCCGCATCCGCGACAACCACGCCTTGCAGGAACGCTTCCGCGTCCCCGCCTGCGACTTCGACGGCGATCTGGTAGTAGACATCGAACACGCCCACCGCCTCGCGCGCCGCGCGATGCTCGTCGGCGACCGACGTGAACACCATGGGTGCGGCAAAACCCAATCGGTCCACGAACGTCGCGCCCTGTTCCACAAACTTGTGGTGGTACGGTGATCGCCTGATCATGTCCATCAATGGCTCCTTGTAGTTTTCGTACGCGCCTTGGGCTGCATATGGGGGTGGTTGTGTTGAAAAATTGATCTTCCGCGCGTTCAATTCGGTGGCCGGTACCAGCCGGTGAAGAGATCGGTTCCGCGCTTGCCGAGTTGGTTGCCGATGATGACGCGTTGAATCTCTGAGGTGCCTTCCCAGATCCGGTCGACGCGGACGTCCCGGTTGAGCCGCTCGACCGGATTTTCGCGCATGTAGCCGCGCCCGCCGAAGATCTGCACCGCTTTGTCGAGCACACGGCCCGCCATCTCTGACGCGTGCAGCTTGATCACGCTGGCGCGGGCATGGGCGATCTTGCGATCGATGTTCTGGTCGATCTCCCATGCGACACGGTAGATCATGCTCTTGGCGGCCATAATCTCGACGGCCATATCCGCCAGCATGAACTCGATCGCCTGATGGCGGCGGATCGGCACGCCGAACTGAACGCGGCGTGAGGCCCAATCGTTGGCGAGCTCGAACGCGCGGATCGCCGCGCCAAGGCAGTTGGCGGCGATCTGGAGGCGCGCTTCGACGAACCAGTCCTTGGTCAGTTCGAGGCCCTGCCCAATGCTGCCCAGCACGCGGTCCGCGGCAACTTCGACGCCGGCGAACAAGAACTCGGGATGACCAAAGACGTAGGTGTGGGTGAACTTCGGTTGCCGCTTGACGGTGAGCCCCGGTGTATCGCGATCGACGAGGAACAGCGTCGGCTTGGCCGGATCGCCATCGACGAGCGCGTGCACGATGATGTAGTCGGCCTCGTCGCCGCTGGTGACGAACCACTTCTCGCCGTCGATGACGTAGCGTTCGCCGCGACGGGTGGCGACGGTCTTGATGAGGCCGGTATCCGAGCCTGCATCCGGCTCGGTGATGGCCACGCACGCGCGGCGGCGCCCAAGGCAGCTCGGTGTCAGATAGTCGCGGATCTGCTCGGGAGTTCCGTGCTTCAACGGCACGGCCGGGTGCCAGACCACGGCCCACAGTGCGCCTGTGGCCTTGCCCAACTCTTCGTTGATCAGCGTCTGCTGCATCTGCGAGCAGCCCTGGCCGCCGACCTCGCGCGCATGGTTGAGCCCGTTGAAGCCGTGCGCGACGACGGCCGCGCGCAGTTCATCCTTGGTCGCGCGCGGCAGTGAACCGTTCATTTCGAGGTTCAGTTCATGCGGGAACAGAACGGTCTCGGCGAAGGTTCTCGCCCGTTCTTTCCACTTCAGGTCTGCGGTTGGGAGGGTTAGGTCCATGGTCTTCGAGGTCACTTGGATATGAAGAGAGCGTCCACTGCGGCAATGTCTTGGCCACACACTAGCGGGTTCACGTCGATCTCACGGACGAGATCGACGAGGGCGGCGGCAAGCAGCGAGAAACTGCTGATTACGAGCGCAAGGCGTTCAATGTCGACCACAGCTCCGCCCCTGTGGCCGTCGAGCAGCCGGCGCATTGACAGACCGTCGAGCAGCCGACGTGCAGCAGTCGGTCCGAATGGCGCCAGCGCGGGACGCCGATCGGATAGAAGCTCGATCAGCGCCCCACCGGCACTAACTGTGACGATCGGGCCGAACTGCGGGTCGCGAACCATGCCCAGCGCGACCTCGATGCCTTTCGGCAGCATCGGCGCGACAATGCAGCGGGGGCCGAGCCGATCATTGAGGTCGTTCCATGCGCAGAGCACCGCTGCCTTGTTGCTGAGACTGAGATGCACACCTCTCGCTTCAGTTTTGTGCAGGATCCCTGCTTCTGCGGTCTTCAGCACGACTGGATAGCCGAGGCGCGCCGCGGCCGCCAACGCCGCCGCTTCGCTGTCCACGATCCGATGGGGGACGACCGGCACGTCGTACAAGGCTAGCAGCGCGAGGCACCCCGCTTCATCCAACGGGCCTGCGGCTATGCGCTGCTCGGCCTGGCGGCGCCTCTCCAGGTGAAAATTCGGCGCGATGTCTGGCAGCGGATCGGCGGGCCGGAGGCGGAAATCGCGGAGGGCGAGCGCGCCGCGAACGGCGATCAAGCCGTTGTGCGTGCCGTCAAGCACCGGGACCCCCGCCTCGGTCAGTCGCAACGCGATTGCATCGTGGCGCAGCTGCGTGTAGTTGGTGAGGAAGGCCACGGGTTTGGTGGTCGTCGCCGCAGCGGCTGCGGCAGCAGCGGCAAAACCATCGCTGAGGTAGTAGCGGTCTCGGATGTCAGCAGCGAAGATTCCAAGCGCTGCGTTGTCGTCGGCGAGCAGTGTCCGGAAGCATTCTTCGAATGTCGCGGCGAAGTCGTTGCCGGTGCCCCAGGCATCGAGCGGGTTATTCGGTTCGAGGCCGGGGTCGAGCCGCGCGGCGAGCGCTTGCTTCGTTGTAGCGGCGAGGGGGGCAAAGGCAACGCCGACGCGTTGTGCAAGGTCGATGGCCATCTCGCACTCGCCGCCCGAATCGTGAATGGAGACGAGCGAGCCAGCAACAGCCCGACGGCCGGTCGCGAATAGTAAAAGGGTGCAGGCCAGCTCGTCGAGCGTTTCGACGCGAACCACCCCATAGTGATCGAATAACGCCTCATAGGCGAGATCGCTGCCCGCCATTGCGCCGGTGTGCGTGAGCGCCGCCGCCGCGGCTGCCTCCGTTCTTCCCAGCTTCAACACCACGACGGGAACGCCGCAGTTCGCGGCTTTTTCCAGCGCCGCGCGAAAACCCGCCGGGTCACGAGCCGTCTCGAGAAAGAGCCCGATCACCTTGACCTCTGGTCGCTCGAGCGCATAGTCGATGTAGTCGGCGGCGGTGGTCGTGAGCTCTTGGCCGGGCGAGACGGCGAACGCAAAGCGCAGCCGGGGATCATTGTGCGCAAGCGCGCCGAACACGCTGCCGGAATGGGCAATGAACGCGATTGCACCGGGCTGAGGCTCGCGCGGGCTTGGGAAACCGCAGATCCAGATGCCGTCGAGATCGTTGTAGAAACCCATGCAGTTAGCGCCGCAGATCGGCATCCCCGCAGCACGGGCCATGGCGGCGAGCCGGCTCGCGAGCGGCGGTATGTGATCGTCGGCGAGAAAGGCGGAGGCGAAGATCACCGCGGACCGCGCGCCGACGGCGATCGCCTCGGCGAGCGCCTCTTCGAGGCGTTCGTTCCTGACCGACAGCACAGCGAGGTCCGGCGGCGAGGGAAGATCCTCGAGGCGCGCCACGCAGGGGTAAGCTTCGATCATGTCGTAGTTGGGATTGATCGCGTGAGCCGTGCCGCGAAAACCGCCCCGCTGGAGCATACGCACCATGTCGTGCCCCGGCGTGTTCGGTCGCAGGCTGGCGCCTACGAGCGCGATCGAACGCGGAGTGAGCAAAGGCGCGAGCGGATGCTTGGACAAGGGGCTAGGGCGGTTTGAGTCAGGCGGCAAATGCCGCGCACCGGGAATGTTTCCGCGGCGTGCGGCCGCAAATCAACCGAGCAGGAAGCGATTCCACTCGGCGTCGTACTTCGCCGAGTATTGCGCCGCCTGCTCCTCGTTGATGACAAGCATCTTCCTCACGTTCTCGGGCGAAGTGGCCATAATTCTTTGTTGTTCCGGCGTTGCTTTGGCAGCGGCGGCACCCTGCACGGGACCGTAGGTGCCGACATCAAGCAGTCGCAACTGCGCTTCGTCGGAGATCGCATAATTAATCGCCTCCATCGCGAGCTTGGCGTGCGGCGAACCTTTCAGCACGACCCAGGCATTGCCCCAAGCGATGCCGTCGGAAAAGGTCATCGCCACCGGCGCCTTTTCCTTGACGACGGCCAGAATGCGCCCATTCCAGGCCGACGAAAGGACCAACTCGCCGCTGGAGAGCAACTGCGGCGGCTGCGCGCCGGTGGTCCACCACACCTTCACGTGCGGCTTGATCTCACGCAGTTTTTCGAAGACGAGCTTGATCTTGTCGTCGGTGACTGGATAGATCTGGCTGCGCGGCGTGCCCGCGGCCAGCAGGGCGGCTTCGTAGTTGTAGTACAGCTGCCTATAAAGACCGCGCGGACCGGGGAAGGCCCTGACGTCCCAGAAATCCTTCCACGACGATGGGCCTTTGTCCGCCGGGAAAGCTTTCGTGTTCCAAGCTATCACTGTCGCGCCGGTCGACGTAAAGATGCCACGGCTCGTAACCCAGCCAGGATCGAGCTTTTTGGCATTCGGGATGAGGCTCATGTCGAGGGACTGGAGCATGTCCTTGCCCTGGTCGATGAAGCGACCGCCGACGTTCACCAGATCCCATTCCGGCGCGCCGGATTCGACCATTGCCTTGATTTTTGCGTAATTGGTTGGCGAGGCATACGCGATCTCGATATTCTTTACCTTGGCGAACGGGTCCAGCATCGTGGTCTTCTCGAGATCGGAAAGAGCACCGCCCCATGAGCAAAAGGTAAGCGGACGCCCCTGTGCGTGGGCCGATCGAAGGCCTGCGAAAAGCGTGAGCGAACCGGTCGCGAGCCCGGCGACGCCGAGCGACAACAACATACGTCTTTTTTCCAGCATGATTTTCTCCTGTTAAAAACTAGACAAGCACATTCGGCAGAATTGAGATCGCGCTCGCATCCCAGCCGACTTCAACGACATCGCGCCCGTTCCATTCGCTGATGAGACGGCGAGACCACAGATCGTGGCCGTTCGCGAGCGAAAGGCGCACGGCGACGAGTTCCCCGAGATAGACGCGCTCGGCAACGCGTGCCGAGAGCCCGCCCGCGTGGGCGCGGACCGTTTCCGGCCGCAGCAGCGCGGAGGCGGGGGCACCCACGCTCAGGCCGTCTGCGGCGCGTCCCTCGAGCGGCTGCGCGAGCCCGGGGACCACGAGCGTTGCCCGTCCGTCGGCGATGGCGCTGACGGTGCCCGCGATCAGGTTCGATTCGCCGAGGAAACCCGCAACGAACGTGTCCACCGGCCGCTCGTAGAGATCCGTGCCGGACCCGATCTGCACGATGCGCCCGGCACGCATCACCGCGATCCGATCCGACATGACCAGCGCTTCCTCCTGATCGTGCGTCACGTAGATCGTAGTACGCGGTCGGGCTGCATGCAGCCGGCGAATTTCAAGCTGCACCTCCTTGCGCAACTGCCGATCGAGCGCGCCCAGCGGCTCGTCCATGAGCAGGATATCGGGTTGGATCACCATGGCGCGGGCGAGAGCCACCCGCTGCTGTTGTCCACCCGAGAGTTCGCGAATCGCGCGGTCGCCGTAGCCATCGAGACGCGTCATGCGCAGCACTTCGGCCACGCGACGGGCGATCTCCTCACGGGCGAGCCGACGAACCGTTAGACCGTAGGCAACGTTTTCGGCGACCGTCATGTGCGGGAACAACGCGTAATTCTGGAACACCATCCCCATGTTGCGCAGTCGCGGCGGCAACGCGGTGACGTCGCGGCCGCCGACGACGAGGCGGCCGGCGGACGGCACCAAATAGCCGGCGCAGATGTTGAGCAGCGTGGTCTTGCCGGATCCGGAGGGACCGAGCAGCGTGAGGAATTCACCCTGCGGGATGTCAAGATCGGTCGGATCCAACGCACGGAACGTTCCGAACGACTTGCTGATTCCGGCGAATTGAACCGTGCTCACCGCGTCATCTCCTGCTCAGCAGCCGGCTCGCGCCAGCTGCGGCGAGTGCGAGTGCCAGCATCAGTGTGGCTGCCACGGCGACCACCGGCGTGTACTCCAGCCGGATCTCTTCCCAAATGCGCACAGGAAGCGTCTTGACCGTCGGGCCGGCGAGAAAGATCGACAGCACCACCTCGTCGAACGACGTGACGAACGCAAACACGGCGCCCCCGACGACGCCGGGCACGATCAGCGGCAGCGTCACGGTGCGAAAGATGTGGAAGGATCCCGCGCCGAGCCCGGCGGCGGCAAGGAGCAGCCGGCGGTCGAGTCCGTCGAGCGAGACGCCGACGTTGAGCACGACGAAGGGCAACGCGAGCATCGTGTGAGCGATGACCAGCGCCGTCACGGTGCCGACGAGACCCGTCGCGCGGGCCATGCTGTACATCGCGACGGCCAACACGATTACTGGCGTCACCACGGGGCCGAGGAACAAGCCAGTCAGCAGCGCCCGGCTGCGCGGACCGCTGCGCGCGATGCCGAGCGCCGCCGCCGTTCCGGCCAAGACCGAAATCAGCGTGGTGAAGGCGGCGATTTTCAGGCTCGTGAGCAGCGTCAGACGCCATGACGCGTCGTTAAAAAACTCTCCCCACCAACGCAACGACCAGGTCTCGGGCGGCAGCCGGATAAAGCTCTGCGCGCTGAACGCCGCTGGGACGATGGCCAGGATCGGCAACACGAGGAAAGCCGCGACCAGCGCCACGAACCCATTGAGAGCAAGGCGGCCTGTCACGGGTGCACCTTCGCGATGGCGCCAATGGAGATGAAGCGCGCGGTGATCGCGACGACCGCCAGCGCCGCCGCCAGCAGCACGACCGACGCGGCCGCGGCGAGCGGCCAATCGAGGCGATCGCTGACGAAGCCGTCGATCAGCATCGAGAGCGTGAGACTGGAGGCGCCGCCGAGCAAGGCCGGTGTGATAAAGAATCCGAGTGCCAGCAGAAATGTGAACGTGGCCGCAGTCGCCACGCCTCGCAGCGAGAGCGGAAACAGCACGCGCAGGAACGTCGTGACGGCAGAGGCGCCCAGCCCTTCGCTAGCGCGCAGCAAGCCGGGATCGATGCGAACCAGCGCCGCGTAGATCGGCAGCACGGCATAGGGCAGCAGCACGTGCACCATGCCGATCAGCACGGCGCTGTGATTAAACAGCAGCGCGAGCGGTTGATCGGTGAGTCCGCTCGCGACGAGAAAGCGGTTGATCGGGCCGTTGCGCTCCAACAGCAGCATCCAGGAAAAGGTTCGCACGAGCACGCTGATCCATAGCGGCAGCAGCACGCAGGCGAAGACGACGCCGCGCCACGTGCGAGAGAGCCGGGTCAGCGCGAAGGCGAGTGGAAAGGCGATCACCAATGCCACCGCGGTGACAACGGTCGCAATCCCGAACGTATTGACGAACACGCGGGCGTAGATGTCGTCACTGAATAGCTGGGCGTACGCGGCAAAGGGCCCGGATGGCGCGGAGAAGCTCAATCCGATGAGCCGCGCGAGCGGCATCAGGAACGTAAGCACGACAATGAGCGTGCCTGAGGCGAGGAGCGCCACGGTGCCGAGCCGGAAGGCTAACGGATTCACCGCCGCATGTCCCTCAGAATTTCGCGGGCCGCATTGTGGCCGACCACGCCGCTGACGCCGCCGCCCGGATGCGCCGAGGAGCCGCATTGGTACAGGCCGCGGATCGGGCTGCGGTAGTCCGCGTAATGCGGCGTTGGCCGCGCGAAGAACAACTGATCAACCTGCAGCTCGCCATGGAAGATGTGGCCGTGCGGAGACCCGATCATCTCCTCGATGTCAGGCGGAGTCAGCACCTGCATCCCGATGATGCCGGCTGAGAATCCCGGCGCATGCTCATCGACAACGCGCAGCACGTTCTTTGCGAAATCGGCCTTGCGCGTGGCCCAGTCGCCCTCGCGCAACGTGTAGGGCGCGTGGCCGCCGAACAGGTGCACCACATGCTTGCCCGGCGGGCTGATCGTGTCGTCGACATAGCTCGGCGTCACGACGGTGACGAAGGGATCGCGCGACCATTCGCCGCCCTTGGCGTCATCAAAGGCGCGCTCCAGATACTCGATCGTCGGGCCGATGTGCGTGTAGGTCGGGTAGGCGAAACCGCAGGACGCAGGGTCGAAGGCCGTGAATGCGGGCAACCGCTCGCACGCGATGTTGATCTTGAACGCGGTCGAGTAGGTCCGGTAGTTCTCGATGTCGCGGATGAATTCGGCCGGCAGCGCCGCGCGCGGCAGGAACTTGAGAAAGGTGAGCTTGGCGCTCACGTTGCTCGCGATGACCGGTGCCTCGATGCGGCTGCCATCGGCCAACGTCACGCCCGTCGCCTTGCCGTCGACGGCGTCGATCCCGATCACCTCGGCATTGGTGCGGATTTCGAGTCCCTTGGAGCGACCGTAGGCGGCGATCGCCTGCGTGATCGTGCCCATGCCGCCGCGAACGAAGCCCCAGCCGCCGGCGCCCGCGTGCTCGCCCATCAGGTGGTGCATGACCACGTAGGCGGAGCCGGGGCTTTTTGGCCCGGAAAAAGTGCCGATCCCGCAGTAGTAGGCAAGGGCCGCCTTCACGTGCGTGCTCTCGAACCACTCGGAAAGGTAGTCATCGGCGCTCATCGTGAAGAGGTCGATGAGGCGGTAGAGTTTGCCCCGGATCCGGCGGTATTTCCACAGAAACGCCGCGGTCTGCTTGAAGGCTTTCCAGTCCCGGCATGAGGGGTCCGGCGGGGTTTCGAGCAGGATCTTGCGCAGGATAACCACCGATTCCATCAGGTACTGGTTGAAGTTGGGATAGATCTCTGCGTCTTTGCGCGAAAAGCGCGCGAAGCTCTTCTGCGTCTTCTCGACCGAGTCGCTGAACACGATGTGGTTGCCCCCGGGAATTGGACTGAACATGTCGGTTGCGGGCAGCACCTCAAAACCATGGTCGCGCAACTTGAAGTCCGCGATTACCTTGGGGTGCAGCAGGCTCATCAGGTAGCTGAAAACAGAAAACCTAAAGCCGGGAATGATCTCCTCGGTTACCGCGGCCCCGCCGATCACCGGCCGCCGTTCGAGGACCACCGTGGAGAGTCCGGCGCGAGCGAGGTAAGCGCCGCAAGTGAGTCCATTGTGGCCGCCACCCAAGATGATGGCGTCGTAGCGAGCGGGCATCAAAGGTCTCATTTGTCTGTGGTTAACCGGGAAAGATGCGTTAGGATAAAGTGGTAAATTATTTTCGTCAATTTAAAAAAATTAACACTATTTTTAGTAATAGTAAATGCAATGGTGTCCGGTTAAATAGTGAACAAATTCAACTGGTTAGCGTCGGGGAACGTTTCTGGCGCATCGAAATCGGGCCGCAAGGCGCTTGATAGCTGGGATTTCTCGAAAACCGAGACGGACAGGATCTGTGGCAACGTGTATAGCGAGGCATCGAGTTGAAGCTTCTTCTTGACGATGGCAATGAGTACGTAGGTGCACATGGCGCACCAGATCTGCGTCTTTACCGCGTTCTCGCTGGTGCCCAGGAATCGCTTGATCGGCAGGTGCTGCTTGATCCATTTGGAGAACAGCTCTACCTTTCACCGATTCCTGTACAGCGCGGCGATGCTCAAGGCTGGCAGCAGTGTGTTGTAGGTCAGGAATACCAGTGTCCTGCGCGACTCGGGGTCCTTCAAGCGAACGCGGCGCATGTGCTCGGGATAGTCCTTGGCCGCGTAAAAGCCATTGAGAGCGATCGCTTGGTCGCAGATCACGCCCGTGCTGCGATCCGCAGGAGCCGAGTACACACGCCGGGCATCCATGCCGCGTTTGGCACGGGCCACAAAGAAGGCGCCGGCCTGATGAATCTTGTACAGCCTAGCGTATTCCACGTAACCACGATCCATCACGTAGAAGGCCCCCGCCTCGATGGGCAGCACGTCCATCACATTGACATCGTGCATCTTGCCGTCGTTAATGTGGATGAAGGCGGGAATGGCACCGCGCATGTCCAACAGCGTGTGCAGCTTGATGGTCGCCTTGGTGGAGCGAAACGGCGCCCAACCGAACAGTGCCAGACACAGGTCGATGGTCGTGGTATCCAGGGCGTACACGGTCGCATCCAAATCGATGTCCAGCCGCTCGTCGGCATACAGGCTTCTGGCCCGCGTGATCATGCGCATGGCCAGGTCGTGGTAGACGCGCCAGTCGCGCAGGTTCAATGCGTCCGACAGCGTAGAGTGCGCCGGGACGTTCTTCAAGCCCATGTGAAACAGCTTGGCACGATTGGCCGTCAGACAGACTGCGATATCGCGCAAGGACTCGCGCCAAGTCAGTTGTGCGAAGGCCATCACTCGAAACAGATCGGCGCAGCTCAGGGTGCGCACGCCAGCGTCCCCGCGACGGCGCACGATGACTCGCACAAAGGTCTTCCATGGAACGAATTCCATGCCCTCTGCAAACAGCGCCTTGCCAAAGTTGATTTGGTGCCCCGGGGCGGAAGGGCCTCGAAGCATCGCAAAACCGCAGATCGAAATTCGAATCGTGGACACCCATGAATCCCTCGGAACCCGCATCAGCATTGGCTTTTCGGCGTTTCGGCCATAAATAAACCGGACACTACTGTAATAAATGATTGATCGAATCACCCATCACCGCTCGCCGAGCCCGGATAGTGAGGGACAAAGTCGCGTTACGTCGGCCGCCGCGGAGCACGTGCGCAAGCTCGGCCACGAGATTCGCGGGCTGCGAAAGGCGCGCGGGTACACGCTTGCCATATTGGCCGGGAAAACCAGCCTCTCGATTGGATATCTCAGCCTGCTTGAGCGAGACCTTTCGACGCCGTCGATCAACGCGCTGCATGCGATCAGCCGGGCGTTGGGCGTGACCATCAGTTGGTTTTTCGACGCCGACGTGATCCCGCCCGGCGAGCGCGATTTCGTGGTTCGTCGCACGCGTCGGCGTCGGCTTGAATTCTCCGCGGGAATCGTCGATGAATTATTGAGCCCGTCGCTGACGGGACAGCTTGAGCTGCTCGCAAGTCGATTCCCGCCGGGAGCGTCGTCGGGTGCGGAGCCCTACACCCACAACGGCGAAGAGGCGGGTGTCGTCATCCGCGGCAAGCTCGAGCTTTGGGTCGACGGGAAGGTGTTCCTGCTCGAAGCAGGCGACAGCTTCGGTTTCCCTAGCACGCTCGCGCACCGTTACCTCAATCCGGACACCGACGAAGCTGAAGTGATCTGGGCCATCACGCCCCCCAGCTATTGAACGCGATGAAAGCTGGCGCACAGTACGCTAACGTTTGGATGGAGACTGCGGTCCCGGCGCCAGTGGTGCCGCAGCTGGAAGGCGCGCACCAGGCAAGTGTCCTTGTCGTCGGCGCGGGCTATCTTGGGCTCTCGGCGGCGTTGCATCTCGCGCAATCGGGTGTGGACGTCATCGTCGTCGACGCTGAGGCGCCGGGGTGGGGCGCGTCGGGCCGCAATGGCGGTCAAGTCATTCCGGGCCTCAAGTACGATCCAATTGAGCTCGAAGCGATGTTCGGCCGCGAGCGCGGCGAGCGCATCTGGCGCTTCGCGGGGGCGGCCGCCGATTTCGTTTTCGACCTCGTTGCGCGGCATCGGCTCAATTGCAACGCCCGACGAGCCCCGTGGATTCAGGGCATCCATTCGCAAAAGGCGGCCGATCGCGCGCGACGCCGCGTAGACGACTGGACGAAGCACGGCGCGCCTGTTGAATACTTGAATCGCGGGCAGGTCGCCGCCATCGCTGGCACCGACATCTACATCGGCGCGTTCGTCGATCGCAGGGGCGGGGCGTTGCAGCCGCTGTCTTACGTACGCGAACTTGCGCGCGTGGTGATGGGCGCGGGCGCCCGCCTCCACACCGGAGCGCGGGTGATCGCGCTCGACTCGGAGCGTTCCGGCTGGCTTGCCGTCACCGCGAATGGCGCAACGGTTCGAGCTGGCACCGTGCTGATGGCGACCAACGCGTATGCCGATGGCCTCGTGCCGGGCCTCGCGCGGTCAATCGTGGCGTTGAACTCGCTTCAGATCGCAACGGCGCCGATCCCGCCGCCGTTGCGGCGGACGCTGCTGCCTAATGGCGAGACACTCTCCGACACGCGCCGGGTAATCCGCTATTGGCGACTTGACGACGATGGTCGCCTCCTGATGGGTGGCCGCGGTCCGTATGGTGAGGCGCAGTTGGCGAGCGACTGGGATCATCTCGCAGGCGACGTGCGCAAGCTTTTCCCCGCGCTTTCCGACATTCCCTTCACGCACCGCTGGGGTGGGCGCGTCGCGGTGCATGTCGATTACCTGCCGCGCCTGCACCGACCGCAGCCAGGGCTTCTGGTCGCCATCGGCTGCCAGGGGCGGGGCATTGCCTGGCAGACCGCGATGGGCGCCGAGCTGGCGCGCCTCGCGATAAACCCGCACTACGACCCGGTGTTGCCGTTCTCGCCGGTGCGACCCATTTCGTTCCACGCGTTGAAAGCGCTCGGCGTCGCCTCGACGATCGCGGTCTACCGCGCCCTTGATCGATTCGGTTTTTCCTGAACCCGTTTGCCTGGAGTATTGCCACGTGACTTACACCACGCTCAACGTTGAAGTTGCCAATCGTGTCGCCGTGCTCACTTTCAACCGGCCCAAGGTGTTGAACGCTTTCGATGGCGTGCTAATCGGCGAGACACAGGGCGCGCTCGCGGCGCTGGTAGCCGACGACAGCGTTTCGGCCATCGTCGTCCGCGGCGCGGGCCGTGCGTTCTCGGCCGGCTTCGATTTGAAGGCCGGCGCCGCCACTGCGGGGCAGCGCGGCCTTGCGGAATGGCGGGAGATGCTCGAGGCCGATTTCGACTTCATCATGGGTTTCTGGCACTGTCCGAAGCCGACGATCGCGGCTGTGCACGGCTATTGCATCGGCGGCGCGTTTGAGTTGTCGCTCGCTTGCGACGTGACGGTCGCCGCGCAGTCGACGAAGTTCGGCTCGCCTGAAGTCAAGTTCGGTTCGGGCGCCGTGGCGCTGCTGCTGCCGTGGGTGGCAGGACCGAAGGCCGCGAAAGAACTGTTGCTCACCGGCGATGATCAACTGACGGCCGACCGCGCGCAGGCACTCGGCATCGTCAACCACGTGGTGCCAGACGGCGAGGAGATGGACCGTGCGCTGGCCATCGCGCGCGCGATGGCAGTTGCCGCGCCGAGCGCCGTACGGCTCACGAAGCTCGCGATCAACCGCACGTTCGACGCCATGGGTCTGTCCGATGCGCTTGTCGCAGCACTGGAGCTCGATATCACCATCGAGGCCACCGGCGGGCCCGAACGGGCCGAGTTCGATCGCATCCGGAGCGAACAGGGACTGAATGCAGCGCTCGAGTGGCGTGACAAGCGCGATTGATGCGCACAGGTCAATTCTTGCGAAGCGGGGTAGTGTTTCGGTTCGAAATTCGGCGAAGTCATTCGTGAAAATCTCGTCCAAAAAACAGAACCCGCTGTTGAAGTTGCTGACCCGCTAAGGAGAATGGCACTTACTTTGTCTCCCACGCATGACTGTGGCGCTCTATCTTTCGTCGAGCCTGAGCGCGCGGGATCTTCAACCACGGGTAGGGTTTGGGTCGTCGCTTTCGCATTCGCGGCTCGATGCGCCCGGG
>Ga0335394_10005112_pt1 | contig 14879 bp, 13 predicted proteins | sample MAT03_FD_205741 | JGI IMG/M metagenome (GOLD analysis project Ga0335394, IMG submission 205741) | Freshwater microbial communities from Lake Fryxell liftoff mats and glacier meltwater in Antarctica - MAT-03 (spades assembly) (version 2) ...
AACAGAGATATAGGTCAGAGGATGAATATTAGAGATTTTAACAAATTCGTAATTTCTGTTTGTGATTTGATAGGAGACAGAGATAAATATATTTCTACTGATCTACAGAAATATGTAACAGATATGAAATCTAATATAGGAAATACACACGGAGGGCCCTATGTGAGTCCATGTTATATAGCCAGAATGAAAATATTCCACACATAGATATTATATATATGACATAACATATATATTTATTTGATTATATCATACTTTAATATTAATAAGATAGACGATCATCAAAGAACAAGTAATATGACAGATGATAGTGACATAATATACATACTATATGTATATTAAATTGCCTAATATATCGTTCAAGTGTAGTTCAAATACCACACTTGAACAATATATATTATAGCTGAACAATATATATTATACCTGAACGATATATATTATACCTGAACGATATATTATACCTGAATAATATATATTATACTTGAGCAATATATATTATACCTGAACAATATATTATACCTGAACAATATATATTATACCTGAACAATATATATTATACCTGAACGATATATATTATACCTGAATGATATATTATATTATACTTGAATGATATATTATATTATACTTGAATGATATATTAATCATACGAAGAGGTGAGATAATTATATACTATTGTAATATAATATATCACATTATAGGGAATTCAATGGATATTTTGGATGATTAATATATACAATATATATTAAGTGGATGTATGACATATTAAAGTTTATTATTCGAGTATATTATACTATTCAAGTAGAGTATAATATATCGTTCAAGTATTCAAGTATAATATATATTGTTCAGGTATAATATATATATTGTTCAAGTATTCGAGTATATTATATTGTCCAAGTATAATATATATTGCTCAAGTATAATATATATATTGTTCAAGTATTCGAGTATATTATATTGTCCAAGTATAATATATATTGTTCAAGTATATTATATTATATCGTTCAAGTATATTATATCTTGTTCAAGTATAATATAATATATCGTTCAAGTATATTATATATATTGTTCAAGTACAATATATATATTATACTTGAACAATATATTATACTTGAACAATATATTATACTTGAACAGTATATATTATACTTATACAATATATTATACCTGAATAATATATTATACTTATACAATATATATTAAACAATATATATTATGTGAATGTGATATGTTCACTTACATAGTTATTTGTGACATGTGCATGTGATATACTATAACCGTTATTATACCAAAAGATATTTAACATAGGCCATGGCATCTTATTATTTTGCTCAATAGAACCATCTCCATTATTAATAATATACAACAATGTATTTAACGTGAAAATAATAATATCCTGGCCTGCTTTTCTTCTACATTTAGGATGTTGTAATCTATATTCGAATCGTAAAGCTGCTGATGATTCATAAAATCCCTTGATAAAACAAATAGGATACCAAGGTCTTCCTTTACGAGTTTTCTTTGCACCACCTACTATTTCACCATTATGTTGTCGTAATCTACGCTTAAAATTCACAGTATATCCTATATATACTCTATTACTCACAGAAGATCTTAATATATAACATGTATGATCTGTTATTATATTAACATCAGATATCGTATTCTCTATAGGTACTACTACTGGTATAGTATTCTCTATAGGTAATAATACCGGTATTGTCTTCTTCACAGGCAGTATTACTGGTATTGTCTTCTTCACAGGTAATATTACTGGTATTGTCTTCTTCACAGGTAATATTACTGGTATTGTCTTCTTCACAGGTAATATTACTGGTATTGTCTTCCTTACAGGTACTATTAATGGTATTGTCTTCTTTACAGGTACTATTAATGGTATTGTCTTCTTTACAGGTACTATTAATGGTATTGTATTGATATATAGTGTCTTCTTTACAGGTACTATTAATGGTATTGTATTCATATGTAGTGTTTTCTTTACGGGCACTATTACCGGCATTGATCTCTTTACAATTATAGTTGACATTATATTTCTTATAGGGGCTATAGGTATTGTTTTTACTAGCATTCCTGTTGATATTATATTATTCGGAGGTGAAATATAATTTCTATCTATCTTCAATGTAATAGAATTCGATTTATACATTATTACTAAAGTTAGATTTATGCTATTATGTGTATATAATACATATAATATTTTTTTTAAATATCTTCTTTTCCGAGAGAGGCGAAGAGATTGCCTCTTGAAGATTGTGCAGGTTTACGTGATTGAGGAATTGCATTAGCGGCTACTTTACGTACATTGTAACTAGCAGTATTTGGAGCACTTTTCTTATCGGCATTATTCTCCCCGTGAGAATTCTTACCTGAACTTACGCTGTCTCGTGAATTGTACCACGATTTATTTAGTTCACGAGGTACATCACGTTTATTTAGTTCACGAGGTACATCACGTTTATTTAGTTCACGAGGTACATCACGTTTATTTAGTTCACGAGGCATATCACGTTTATTTAATTCACGAGGCATATCACGTCTATTAACGGGACGTGGTTGCTGACCAATATCAGCCATGAGATCACGATCAGTCTTGAATGAATGTTGAAATAAAAGAGTAACAGTTAATAAAGAACCATCTTCAGCTTTCTTGTTGATGACTGTTTTCCTCATCATATGTAACGCGAATTGCGCATCATGAGTGCTAGGATCGAAGATAACAAATGCGATTCGATCTTGATTAATATTAACGAAGGGATATGTTTCATCCGTATGTCGTCCTTTGACTAAGCGATCTTGGAAAGTCTTAGAATCGTTCGCATATGGTGCGAATTGTATCTTGAGATCATCATTATTTACCCACAATGGAACACTTTTGCATCTCAAAATATTAGGCATATACATTGGATCAGTGGGCATCACCATTGCTCGATCAACGCCAAAATATGCAAGTTCAGGAATTTCAATCAACTTAGGGTCGAAATTAGGTTTACCTTGGTTATCGGCAGAAATTTTGGCCCGTTTCTTTTCCATTTGTTCCTGAGTTAACTTGAATGGTGGTAATACCATTAAGGGGTCTAATTGTGAAGTGATCTTAGGACAGATATCACGAGTTTCCTTTTCATAAAGTTGACGTTTGTATTCTTCTTCAAGTTCCATTTCATCTGACCAATTCATATCAGGTACGAAAACAGGTTCAGAAATAGCAGACCAACCTGAATCATTTGTCAATTCCGTATCAGTTGGAGCGACCCATGATGGATCATCGATATATTTGATTCGATCAGAACCATCAGGATTCTTACCCATAAGCATATGATAAACAGCTGGATTTGTGACAAAGACAAAGGCAATACCGAATGAATTGCCTTCACGATTTTCGACGAGATTTACACGAAAGCGGCATTCCAGATGTTTTCCTATGGAAGTTTGATAAGTTGTCAATGATTCACGAAAGGCTGTGCGAATTTGTTCAACAGTCGCACAATCACATTTGATGAAAAGAGTATGATTGTCATAGGCCTTGGTTTCAGATAATGATGTCATTTTGTATCTATATCTTTGGCTTAATGGGGTTTATTAAATTTGTCAAATAGTATTTGTCAGGGATGTTATGCGCTTTGATCAATATCGGCGTTTTGTTATACATTTTACAAGCAATTATTTTATTTATATCTCTATCTTTCCCCTCTATAAAAGATAATATTGCTTATGATAAAATATATTTAAATACTATAACTTATATGTGGAGCATCTGCTGTTAATATTCTATTCATATCTATCTATAGATGACCTTATTATGTTACTATATTCCCATCAAACTCTCATGTAGTATATTACATGTGATATAATACTCTCATATGTGATATAATACTCTCTCATATGATATAATAACTCTCTTGTGATATAATATTATCATATGATATAATAACTCTCTTGTGATATAATATTATCATATGATACAATACTCTTTCATGTGATATAATACATGTTCTAATTTTATTCTACAAACTGCTACAAACTGCTACAAACTGCTACAAACTGCTACAAACTGCTACAAACTGCTACAAACTGCTACAAACTGCTACAAACTGCTACAAACTGCTACAAACTGCTACAAACTGCTACAGATATAGCTTATATAGATACAAAATGTAGTAGACATAATAGATGTAGCTAAGTATGAAGTCCTTATGAAATGAATCACTTATAAGACGAACGTTCCCATCAAATAGAAACAATAGGATATATCAGATGATCAAGAAATAGTAGAATAAAACATGTAGTCAGAGGCCTAAAGAGCCTCCAACCGGGAGATCCCAAAGGGACCTCTAACCAGATGTACAAGATGTAACAGATGTACAAGATGTAGTAGATGTACAAGATGTGGTAGATGTACAAGATGTAGTAGATGTACAAGATGTAGTAGATGTACAAGATGTAGTAGATGTACAAGATGTAGTAGATGTACAAGATGTAGTCAGAGGCCCAAAGGGCCTCCAACCGGGAGATCCCTTTGGGATCTCTAGGCAGATGTAGTAGATGTAGTAGATATAGTAGATGTAGTAGATGTAGTCAGAGGCCCAAAGGGCCTCCAACCGGGAGATCCCTTTGGGATCTCTAGGCAGATGTAGTAGATGTAGTAGATGTACAAGATGTAGTAGATGTAGTCAGAGGCCCAAAGGGCCTCCAACCGGGAGATCCCTTTGGGATCTCTAGGCAGATGTAGCTGGTGTAGCGGGTGTAGCTAAGCATCAAGCCCTTGTGGTATGAACCACTTTGAAAATAAATGTTCATACTAACCCAATATGAAAGCATGTATTACACAACATAGAAATAGCAAAATAAAGATAATAAAGATAATAAAAGATGTACAAGATGTACAAGATGTAGTCAGAGGCCCAAAGGGCCTCCAACCGGGAGATCCCTTTGGGATCTCTAGGCAGATGTAGCTGGTGTAGCGGGTGTAGCTATGTTCGATCTTTGATCGAACATAACTGAGATAACCCAAACTTAGATTTCAAAGAAATCTGCTGTGGTGATTTTATATGTACGCTAGTTTTCAACAAAGTTGAAAACTGAGATAAACCAACCAGAGGTTGGTTTATTGTAGCGTACATCTCGTAGTTTGTTTGGGTTATTGTAGATTCTCGACCTTTAGGTAGAGAATCGACTACGTAGTCGATAAATCTGTTGGAAACCTGAAGGGTTTCCAACAGATTTATTGTAGCTAAGCATCAAGCCCTTATGGAATGAACTACTCTGAAAACAAATGTTCATACTAACTCAATATGAAAGGAGATACTACACAACATAGAAATAGCAAAATAAAGATAATAAAAGATGTAGCAAAATAAAGATAATAAAAGATGTAGATAAGACACAATCCCTTATGAAATGAAACACTGACAGAATAAATATTAATGCTAATTCAACACAAAAGATATAGCTGCAATAGATACCAGTAAACTGGTATTTATCTTTGTAATTTTATTATAAATAAGAGATGATTTAGAATACAGTAGAATCTTTGATCCTAAGTCTTACCATATATCATTATTAATATTTTAATTAATATAAATGAACTTATCTCAACATGGAGATCAACTACATAGTCGATGTCAACAATATTTCACCAATGATTTATGTAACAAAACTTCATTAAATGTTAGAGAATCGAAAACATCACCCAAGAGATGCAAGTATTGTACCATATGTAAGAATAATGCCACTAAATGTCCATGTTTGAAAGGAAGAATTCCACTTGCTGGAATTATGACAGCATTTAAAGGTGAAATTGCTGGCCTACAAGCAGAATTTAAGATAGAATTCCCATCTATAGATCATGGTGGAATAATGTTCTTTAGAGGCATATTAGATGATTCATATGTAGTTGCTGCTGTCAGTGGTATGGGTATGACTAATGCCGCTATGGCTACTCAAGCAATGATTGATTTATTTCATCCAAAGAATTTACTTATCACAGGTATCGCCGGTGGAATTAATCCCTCTAATGTTATTGGTACAGTTATTTTTCCCAGAAGAGTAGGTGAATACAAATACGAAAAATCTGTACGATCAGATACAAATTCTTCCGGTTTATTATTAGATACATTCTTTGACAATGCCGTAGATTTCCCAAGTATATTCTTTAAATATGATAATGATAAGGTTATATCATTTGATAGACCCAGTTGTGCCGGATGTTCAAATCATAATTTAGCATCTAACACTATCATCAGATCTACTGTCAAAACTTCATATATGAATATTCCAATGTTGGTAGATACCTTTACAAATCCAACTGATGCATTCGAACCTATCCCTCCAAGCCGATTTTTCTTCAATACTGATCCACATTTATTAAGATTAGCCAAAGAACTTATTAATATAGGTATTAAACTACCAAAGCAGATTGAAGTTACGCCGCAAGAGAGTTACACTCCTCCTATAATAATAGGTGATTTCAGTGGATCTGCTTCTACATTTTTGGACAATGCTATTAGTAGAAAATTATTATTCAATGAATTTAAGAAGGCTAATGTAATTTTCGAGTTTGTTGATATGGAATCTGCAGGATGTGCTCATTGTGCTGTATCCAATAGTGTTCCCTTCATCGTTATCAAAAGTTTATCGGATCTGGCTGGTGGAAATGCATCTGATCAAGTAATAAACTTTTCAAAAGTAGCAGCTGAGAACAGTATATTCGTAACAAGACAGTTAATTAGAGAAATACATAAATCCGATATTTAAAGATAATATATATGTCCGATATATATTAATAACATAACAGTTGATCAGAGAAGTATATTAATAACAAAACCGTTAATTAGATATTTAACGATAATATATATGTCCAATATATATTAATAACAGTTAATTAGAGAGATATTTAGAGATAATATATATATGTCCGATATATATTAATAACAAGACCATTAATTAGAGAGATATTTAGAGATAATATATATATGTCCGATATATATTAATAACAAGACCATTAATTAGAGATATTTAGAGATAATATATATATATTAATAACAAGACCATTAATTAGATATTTAATAGATATGTTTCATATTGTGTTTTACCGCAATCTTTCACGACATTACCACAATTATCTCTAATTGGACGAGTACATTCTTTAATTGTCTTTCCACATTCATTAAGAATGGGATTTCCACATTCATCCCGTTTGACACAGCAATTCCAATTATACACGTATAACTTATATACTATAGAAGCAATCAGTGCTCCTAATAATGGACCTACTACATAAATCCAATATGATCCTATATTATTACTGAATAAAGCTGGCCCTAAACTTCTTGCTGGATTCATAGAACCTCCTGTGAGAGGACCAGCCGCCAATATATCAAATGTAAGAACTAAGCCGATTGCAACTCCCGTCACAATTGATAACATTGGATTTCTGGTCACCAGAAGGACAGTTATCACCAAAAAGAATGTTAAGAATGCTTCTACTAACACAGCTTTCCAGGATTGGGTATTTGTTAAAGAACCAACAGAAGCTCCAACTCCTGATTGTGAACCGACAAAATATACTATTAAAGCAGCCGCGGCAATACCGGCAATAAGTTGCACAATCCAATATGCCACCATAACTCCCCAACTCATTCTACCCGTAAGAGCAAATCCAAAACTAATAGCTGGATTAAAATTAGCACCAGAATATGTTCCTAAAATATATATCATTGTCATTAAAACCAAACCAAAAGCAAAAGCTGTTCCTAAAAGAGACCCTCCTTGTTGTAATGTTAATGCTCCAGCTCCAGCTCCGATAAATACAAGTGCAAATGTTCCTATAAATTCTGCCACCAAGGCTTTCCATAATGGGACATCCACTGATGGTACAACAGGCTCATTAGGTTCCTCATCATATGTGTTGTATAATGTACTCATTCCAGACATTTTAATATTGTGTATATATTTATCCAAAATATAATAAGTGTACTCTACTTATTATATTCAACAAAATTGGATCATAATAATTAATTTCAATATGCAAACATAAAAATTGTCCTATTTGCGATCAGACAAATGGATCACTTAAATGTATACATATAGACAATTACTCGAACGTAACATTGAATGGTGGAATAATCCAGAATCTCAGAAGGATGATTCTTTTTCTGAATTGTGGTGCTATTCGAGACAAGAAGTTTTGGATGAAAATGTTAAATTCAATAAATTAGATCTTATTCGATTAAATAGACTCGTAATAACGACAAATTCACAAGATGGCACATCCACAATTTGTGCAATACTACGTCGATGATGGAAGATTACCTCCTAATTTTCCGACAAAAGGTGTCTTTACTAAAGGATCACAGCGCCCATATGTGGAATTTCTAACCACTCCTGATATCGCCGATAAGGTATATAAAGTCTGGAATACGCAAAAGTTCATAAATGTAACAACATCTGACACTTTTAAGGCTAATTCATTTACAATTGAACAGGCTGGAAAAAGTGGACGTATAGGAATAACACGTGATGAGTTGTCCAAGGGGAAACACAAAGCAACGATTATGGGGACAAATATGCATATACAACCAACACCAGAATTTTCCGATCTCGATATTGATGAACAGATTAGTGTTGTTATGGTTGCAGATCCAACATGGAATAGTAATGGTAACGAACTTTTGATCGATATAATCAATGCAATCGTATCATAAGTTGTGATTAAAAAAATATGTGACATATACATATTTTTAATTGGAATTTTCATCATAGCACTTGAACTGACTATATTGGCTGTATTTATTGCGCATATCATATTACTTATTATTATATGACATATGGTGATTGAAAATGTGGAGTTATATAATGATACATTTATTAATTATATGACATATGGTGATTGAAAATGTGGAGTTATATAATGATTTAATTATAGATCTGATCTAGGTGTTTCTCTTGCTTGAATGGTATTAAAATTTTCAACATTACGGCTAAATGTACTTGTTTGTGATGATTGTGTAACAATGGGTTGTGCAGGTAGAGTATTAGTTGGTTCAGTAATAGATGTATGAGTAGAGACAATAGCTCCATTATGTGGATACATGTTGGGATATATGAAGAATATAATTAGGAATATTAGTAGTAGTCCGGCACCTATTACTAGAAGTGTCCATAATATAGATGATTTTCTTGCTGCTTGTTGTGCAGCTACAACCTCCGCTTCATATTGAGCATATGGATTAAATCCTGTTGTTCCACATGAAACAGCAATAGTGCTAGGACCCGTAATACCGGGATTAGTTTGAGAACAAACTAAAGATCCACATCCTTCACTAACGGGAATTACATTTCCACCAATAGTAGAATTAGATATATCAATAGTAGTATCAGATACAATACATGAGCACTGGCCTCCTCCACAATTACTACATATTTGATTAAATTCTATTCCACCTCCAACTTGTCCATTAATTAGATTTACAGTTACACCATCTATTAAACATATACTCTGTCTACATGGAATAGGAACAGCATTAATACCAACTATCGGAATAGTACCCACCCTGTTACACATAGGTGTACATTCAGGAGGAATGTTAAATTTCACTGAATAATCTTCATATTCACCTGGAGGTAAATGACATCCACACCATTGAGCAACACCTGGATTTAATGAGATACGTTGAGCTGTATATTGTTCACAAGCATTATTGAGACCATCTTGACACAATCCGGGATAGGGACAACATACATTACTATAAAGAAAATCTTGAAAGGGATTAAATCCTGGGAACCCTGGAAGTGCTCCTATTTGAAATCCTTGTTCAGTATATCTTGTTATTGTGTCATTAATTAATTGTTGTCCCCAAAAATAGCCTTGTGAATCAACTGGAAGAGGGGGATTAATATTACAAGCTCCTGGTATGGGAGTGGGGGGTGTAAAACAGTGACCAGTACCACCTGCTTGAAACATATTTCTATAAATTGCATATGCACATGAACCAGGGCCACCGTTATTGATAGTCCAGCGATCTAGCCATTCGACACTATTAGGATTGTCATTTGGGAGGGTACCGGTGCAGTATTGTTGTAATGAATCTTGACAGTCAGTGCTAACAATACTACGATAATTGGGTTGACCATCTTTTCCATCAGAACAAGTATTTTGTAGGAATGGATCAGAGAAGCAAAGACCATTAATACCGGGATTGCAGGCATAATCATTGAGACAACATGTTACGGGATTACCTGTAAATGTGAGTCTTTCGCAACTAACGCCATCTCCAAGAATGCCACAACAACCATTACAACAACCAAATCCGAAGTCTATATATGGACGACAATCATCATATGAACAGCCATTATTTACTTGATTAGGGTCACCCCATTCTGCAGCGGTACTTAGACGAGCACAATATTCATTTCTGAAACTATTACCAGCGGGTCCGGCATAGGTACAAAAATTATCTATAGTATGGCGATGGCCTACACTTATATCACATTGATTTGCTGTATCTGGTAATGGATGAGCACCACAGTTTGTTCCCATATTTTAATCCTTTTATCTATGTCCTATATAATTATAGGATATAGTTAATTATTATATTGTGATTGGACTAAAAAGACGAACTAATTCACCTGGTTGTATAACTCGTTCACGTAATTTATCAAAGATTGGCGATAATAACATATTTCTATTTCCAATCTTAATTGTATCCAGTAAATCTTTGTTATTCGTAACATCATTAAATAATTCTAATAATGATGTCCAATCAGTTGATTCATTATTATCGATACATTCTGCAAGTCCGAAATCTATAATGACAGGTTGATGTTTAGCCACAACAGTATAATTCCGTCCATTTATATTATATACTCGGATTTCATTAGTTTTTCTAAGCAAGACATTTTCTCTATGTAGATCTTGATGTGTAACACATATATCATGTAATGCCAATATTGCCAATGCTAATTCGTATAAAATATCCGTCTGTTGATCATTCCTACGCATACCATAAACAGACATAAAATTAAGTTCCAAGATATCCATCGTGAAAACTAACCCTCTATGACCTATAGTATCTACTAATTGTGAAATGGACCAATTAGGTATCTTGGGATCATCGATATCAAGGAAAACGTTATGATTTACTACAGCAAATAATTTGGGTATACTGATGCTATTTGTAAAGGGAAATGTTTTCATGAGCATACATCCTAATATAATTTGTGCATCATTAGGTAAAAGTATTGATTTCAATGCCATTACTTCATTGGTCTCATTATCAACAACTTTAAATACAATTCCTTCTATTCCAGATCCCAAATCAGATAATATAGTAAATCGATTAATAATATATTCTGAGCTTACTTCTCTAATATCATTAATAGAATCACAGCTTTGCATGTTATATTTGTATTATGAAAATATATATGTATACATATATATCTTATTATTATCGGACTGAAAGAATAAATCATCTTTCATGGTACGATTCTTTAATGAGATGAAAAACTATGATATTATCATTATTTAATTTCAAACAAAATATCTTTATTCAGTAAACATAACTTCTCGTCCATAATATGGTATACACGTCTTTTCATATGTATGAGATATTCCAATTTCTTCGTTTGTTATTATAATAGCATCACCCCCAAGATCATTAGCACATATCATGTATGGTATACCTGGTTGTTGTGTGATATTAACTGAATCTTTTCCCGTACGAATGAGACAAACTTTAAATTGACTCATACTAGCAACATATTTTCTGTGATAGGGAACAGAAATACGATATTGCTGACCTATTCGTTGATAAGTAATATCAGCACTTAAGTCTGAATCATTAACTTGAAAAGAAATATTGCAAGTTGATGGTCCATTTGTACAAATATTATTCATAATATGAATAATGAACTTTGCTTGTTGGAAACGTAAATTTGTCCATTCCTTTAATGATGTGAAATAACCCTTATGATATGATAGCCATGTAGCTGAAAGTGCTAATAGAGAGCTGAAGATACAAATATCAATTGACATCACTACTTTATATATAAAATATATATATCCTTATATACATTTAACGATATGGAATGAACGCAGTTCATTTTAGTTATGTTGATGGTACTACAACAGAACTCATATCACGAAGTAAATCTACTGACATTACTGGATTAATAAAATTTTGTTGGATATACTCTACTTTAGCCGGTATCATAAGTATACGGTCTGTTCTTGTATATATATGTCTCGCTTCCTGCCACTCTTCCATCGTTAATGATCCCCCGTTCTCAATTAAAAGAAGAGGATCTTTGGCTGGACATAGCGAAGGTGCCGTTGGATACATTAGTTTGAATAAAAACTTAAGCATTCTTTCCGAATCACGAATAGTGGTATCACGATAATCTGCTGGTTTGGCCAATAAAAGTCTTACATATCCTAATGCACATTCGAATCTATCGAATCTTCCTTCTACCCAAAATACATACAATACTCTATATCGCGCTTGTTTCGGATCAGCACTATCATTAGTCAAAACAGTTAATTCTTGGTATCCAATGGGATATCCTAGTGCTTTATGATCGAATTGTTTACCACATAGAATACAACGGCCACCAGTGGGAAGATCGCCACCAGTAGTTGTGAATACTTTATAATCGGCATGACCTGTGGTTGCGATAATTACGCTGCAATTATTTCTATCTTTCAAACAGTATATGGGTGAATTGTTGGTTGTACCATAGATGGGTGCCAGTATACCGCTATTTTGAGCTAAAGTTATTTTTGTCTTATTTTTGATAGGTCGAGAGAACACGCCTGCTTGATAATCCATTAATATTTTATTTGGATCTAATCCCTTTAAGAAGAACGTGGGTGTGACGCGAGTTACCATGAATTGTTTATTGATAATAACAAAAATATATCATATCATCAAATAACATATAACGAAATATGTACACAAATACCACTACGTCTGCTTCCATCATATCTGTTTTATCATCTAATCCAAGCTCCTCTACAGAAGAATTACCTTTGATAGATATTCTTGAACATAATTCTGATGTTACTCTAGAGCAGTCAAAACAAATTGTAAGACATGATGATGGAGAGAAACATAATTCGCATAGAGGGACACTTCATATGAGAATAGGACCAATGTTTTCGGGTAAAACAACATGGTTAAATGGTGAATTAACTCAGTTGGCAGATAAGGGATTCTCTGTGATTAAAATAATACATTCTGATGATGTGAGGAGTGATGTTGCACTATGTGATGATAGTGGATCTACTCATAATTCAAGTTATCGATCACTATCGGATAAGATTAAATGTGTGAGAGCATCAAACTTGGCAAATGTGGATGTTTCAAAGTTTCATGTTGTTGGTGTGGATGAAAGCCAATTCTTTCCAGATTTAATTAAAATGGTAGAACAATGGTTGGAGGTATATGGGAAACATATGAGAGTTGTTGGACTTGATGGAGATGCATTCAAGAAGAAATTTGGACAAACTTTAGATCTAATACCGATGTGTGACGAGGTGGTTAAATTAAACGCTAGTTGTCGGATATGTTTGAATGAACTTGAAAAGGTAGGGTTTCATGGTAATATTTTGGGAATTATGGGTCCTTTTACGAAAAGATTGGGAATATCTAGGGAACAAAAGCTTGTGGGTGGGTCTAGTCAATATATACCAGTATGTAGATTTCATCATTCTGTATATGAGTAAAATTTTGATTCTAAATTAATAACAAAATGGAAGCTTTAATAGATAATATACATACATATGTATATTGTTCATATCATCTCAATGTATTATATTGTTCATATCATCTCAATGTATTATATTGTTCATATCATCTCAATGTATTATATTGTTCATATCATCTCAATGTATTATATTGTTCATATCATCTCAATGTATTATATTGTTCATATCATCTCAATGTATTATTATCATAGCATCTCAATGTATTATTATCATGATATATTGTTATTATTCATATCATCTCAATGTATTATATTGTTCATATCATCTCAATGTACTATTATCATAATATATTGTTATTATTCATGGCATCTCAATGTATTATTATCATAATATTGTTATTATTCATAGCATCTCAATGTATTATTATCATAATATATTGTTATTATTCATAGCATCTCAATGTATTATTATCATAATATATTGTTATTATTCATAGCATCTCAATGTATTATTATCATAATATATTGTTATTATTCATAATATATATTATGAACCATTACCTTATATTATAAATTATATACACGAATTATGGTTCCTATGTATCACAAACTTATGTATATTATGGTATAAACAACATGATACACTGATACATTTATATATTATGATATATATTATGATATATATTGTTGTACAATAAATACCAGTAAACTGGTATTTATCTTTGTGAACAAGCTTAAGAATCAAAGATTTTGCTGTGGATGGGACTTTGTCCCCTCTCGTAGTAAGGTTGTTCACTACAATAAAGTTGTGCCTAGGCACAACTTTATCTCAGATTCTCTACCTAAAGGTCGAGAATCTACAATAACCCAAACAAACTACGAGATGTACGCTACAATAACCCAAACAAAGTTTGGGTTATCTCAGTTTTCAACTTTGTTGAAAACTAGCGTACATATAAAATCACCACAGCAGATTTCTTTGAAATCTAAGTTTGGGTTATCTCAGTTATGTTCGATCTTTGATCGAACATAACTACAATAAATACCAGTTTACTGGTATTTATCTTTGTGAACAACCTTTAGGTTGTTCGCTACAATAAATCTGTTGGAGACCTGAAGGGTCTCCAACAGATTCATCGACTACGTAGTCGATTCTCTTT
>Ga0335394_10005113_pt1 | contig 14878 bp, 11 predicted proteins | sample MAT03_FD_205741 | JGI IMG/M metagenome (GOLD analysis project Ga0335394, IMG submission 205741) | Freshwater microbial communities from Lake Fryxell liftoff mats and glacier meltwater in Antarctica - MAT-03 (spades assembly) (version 2) ...
CGATGAGCATTGCTTTGATCGTTCTGTTGCCCCTCTTGGGGGCCGTGCTTCCGGCGTTGATGATGCGCTCGGGAAGGAACGAAAGTACGATTGCTGCTTGCTCGGTGACGACCCTCTCGCTGGCCCTACTGCTGACTAATATTGCCGCGATTGGTCGCAGTGAAGTACCTCAAGCCACTTGGCCGTGGGTTCCTCAGATTGATTTGAACGCCAGCTTTTTTGTCGATGGTCTTGGGCTACTTTTTGCAGTGATGATTCTCGCGATAGGTTTGCTCGTCACCGTCTATGCTCGATTTTATATGGGCCACAAAGAGGCGATTGGTCGTTTCTTTGCCTACCTGCTGCTGTTTCAAGGGGCGATGGTTGGCGTCGTTCTTTCCAACAATATTATTTTGTTGATGGTGTTTTGGGAATTGACTAGCCTCTCGTCGTTCTTGCTGATCGGGTTTAAGAGCGCGACGAAGGAAGGTAGGCAAGGAGCCCGCATGGCGTTGACGGTCACCGCAGGCGGTGGCTTAGCTCTGTTGGCGGGATTGCTAATGCTTGGTCAAGTCGCAGGCTCGTTCGAATTGACGGGGATATTGAAAGAGGGAGACAAGATACGAAGTTCTCCCTATTACGTGCCGATTGTGCTACTCGTTTTGGTCGGATGCTTTACCAAGAGTGCACAGTTTCCATTTCATTTCTGGTTGCCTCAAGCAATGTCGGCCCCGACACCAGTTTCCGCGTACCTGCATTCTGCGACGATGGTCAAAGCGGGCATCTTTCTGATGCTGCGTCTATGGCCCGTTTTGGCAGGAACGCAGACATGGTTCTACGTTGTTGCGGGTACGGGTTTGGTCACCATGTTGCTAGCCGCTATCATCGCTCTCTTTCGAGATGATTTGAAGAGCATTTTGGCCTACTCGACGATCAGTCACCTGGGCATCATGACCATGCTCATTGGGTTAGGATCAGAAATGGCGGTTGTCGCTTGCGTTTTTCATGTCATCAACCATGCAATGTTTAAAGCTGCTCTTTTCATGAATGCGGGTATTGTTGATTACGAGACAGGAACCCGCGATATCACGCGACTGGGTGGACTCGTGAGCGTGATGCCTATCTCTGCGGTCACAGCGATCTTCGCTGCTGCTTCGATGGCGGGGCTTCCTCCTATGAACGGTTTTTTATCGAAGGAGATGATGCTCGAGGAGGTGGTGCATGCTCCTGAGATTCTTTCACCGTGGTTGCTTCCTGGATTGGTCATGCTAGGTAGCGCGTTTTCTGTGGCGTACTCGCTTCGGTTTCTCTTCTTCATTTACTTTGGCCCCGTTCGGGACGACTATCCACTGAAGCCACGTGATCCGGTGGTAGGTCTCTGGATACCGCCAGCATTATTAGTAGCACTTTGCATTCTGATAGGGCTGTTTCCGGAGGCGTGGGCCGGTTCGATCGTCCGCGTGGCAAGTGATGCCGCTCTGCAATCGAAGTCGCCTAAATTTTACTTGTCGCTTTGGCATGGATGGACGTTAGCATTAGGAATATCAGCCCTGGCGATTTTCCTCGGAGCTATTGCGGTGTTGCTATACGCCCCCATTCGATTTTGTTGGGGGAAATTGCTCTTGCCGAACGCCAAAGACCTATTCGATCTTTCAATGGACTCATGCGTGTGGTTTGCTCGAGTAACGACTGAGTGGTGTTACAACGGCTCGCTGCAACGAAAGCTGTTCATGTTCGTTTTGACGGCCTTTGCATTAGGGCTATTTGCGTTCGGCGGATCTACATACGAGCGTGGTGGACGAGAGTTGTTGCCGATCAATCCAGTCATGTTTGTTGGATGGTTTTTGGTTATTGTCGCTTGCTTTGTCGTAGTATGGAAACACCGTAGCCGATTAATTGCGTTGCTGACAATCAATATTATAGGACTCGTTAGTTCGATGGCCTTTGTCTACCTGTCAGCACCGGATTTGGCACTCACGCAAATCGCGGTGGAAGTAGTCACCCTGATCTTGATGTTGCTTGCATTGTATTTCCTACCAAAAGTAGTGACACGCGAAAAAAGGTCTTGGCGACGCTATCGTGATGTGGGGCTTTCGTTGGCCGTCGGGGCGAGCGTTGGTTTCCTGTGCTGGGCGATGATGACCCATGAATTCCAATCGATCTCGAGCTACTACATTCAGCAATCGAAACCGCTTGGCGGGGGAGCCAACGTCGTGAACGTGATCTTGGTTGACTTCCGAGGATTCGATACGTTCGGTGAGATTACGGTGATCGGGATCGCAGCGATGGCTATCTACGCCATGTTGGACGGTATGTTGACAGGGCCAGTGTCTAAGAAATTGTTAAATTGGACTTCTGGAATTCGGTACTCTCGCAATCGGCATCCGATCATGATGGTTGTTGTGACTCGTGTGATGTTGCCTCTAGCGATTCTCGTTGCTTGCTACATCTTTCTTCGTGGACACAATTTACCAGGTGGAGGCTTCATTGCAGCGTTAGTTGTGTCTATCGCGCTAATCATGCAGTACATGGCAAGCGGATTCGGATGGGCTGATGAACGAGTCCATTTTGATTATCACGCGTTGATCGGTGGTGGCGGTCTGATCGCGGCTGCGACGGGAATTGGATCGATGGTTGTAGGTAAACCTTTTTTGACCAGTGGATTTAAGTACGTTGATTTTCCGTTTATTGGTAAAGTTGAATTAGCCAGTGCTTCGAGTTTTGATTTGGGAGTATTCTTGACGGTTGTTGGCGGTGTCATGCTGGCGCTTGCAAACTTCTCCAATTTGGGGCGCATGACGGGAGAGGAAAAGCAATGACTACCACGAAGGAGCAAGCATGGAAATTTTAGTTGCCACAGCGGTTGCAGCGATGACGGGGGCGGGGGTCTACCTGCTGCTGAGAGCCCAGACGTTCTCGATTGTTTTAGGACTGACGATGCTGACTTACGCAGTGAATTTTTTCATCTTCGCATCGGGTCGACTAACAGTGAATCAACCGGATATTGTTGTAAACCCAGATGGATCGTACGCAGACCCATTGCCGCAAGCATTGGTGTTGACGGCGATCGTGATTTCATTCGGGATGACTGCCTTGATTTTGGTGATGTCGGTTCGAAGCTATTTTGAAAGTGGCAGTGATCTTGTCGATCTCTTTGGCTCCGAGGAATCTGTTTCCAAGGATCGTCAATGAACCACTGGATGATTTTTCCAATCTTGCTTCCGGCAGTCGTTGCACCATTACTTGTGATCGCGGTGCGTACCGATATCGTGCTTGCGAGAATATTTTCAATCGGTTGTTCGATTGCTCTGCTGCTTGTTGGTGGCTACCAGTTTGGTCTGGCGTGCGATGGTGAGATTCGGACTTATGCACTAGGGAATTGGAGTCCGCCGTTTGGCATCGTACTGGTTCTCGATCGGCTTTCGGCGACCATGTTGCTGCTTACTGCCGTGATTGGTTTGGTGGTTCTTTTGTACTCGATCAATGGTTGGGACAATCGAGGACGCCACTTTCATCCCCTGTTCCAGTTCCAATTGATGGGGCTCAATGGAGCTTTCTTAACAGGTGACTTATTTAATCTTTTCGTGTTTTTTGAAGTGCTCCTGATCGCATCGTACGGACTGATGGTGCATGGAGGTGGCGGCGCCGCCAGAATTCGCGCTGGCATTCAGTATGTGGTCATGAATCTGACTGGTTCGAGTCTGTTTCTCATCGCGCTGGCTTTGATTTATAGTGTTACTGGAACGCTGAACATGGCAGATGTATCGAGAAAGGTTTTAGAAACGCCACCTGCCAATCAAGCGATCTTGAACGTCGGAGGCGTCTTGCTTTTCGCGGTTTTCGCGTTGAAGGCGGCCTTGTTTCCGTTGCACCTGTGGCTCCCGGGGACTTACGCAAACGCTCCTGGTCCCGTAGCGGCTCTGTTCTCGATCATGACGAAGGTGGGTGTCTATTCGATGTTGCGATTCTTCATGTTGACATCGGCAGAACTGGAGTGGATGATGCCTGCTGCGTTAGCGACGTTGATTGTCGGAAGTATTGGAATCTTGGCATCGCGTAGCCTGGGCCAGCAGGCTAGCTTCGCGACTATCGCGTCGGTGGGGACGCTGTTTGTGGCGATATCTGGCTCCAGTCCTATCGCGTTGAGTGCTGGCTTGTACTACATGGTCCATTCCACTTTATGTGTTGCCGGTATCTTCTTGGTTGTTGACTTGGTCATTGCCAACCGCCCTGGCTTTGGAGATGCCCTGGTCGAGAGCCCCAAATACGCACATCAAGGCATCATCGCATTCTTTTACCTTACCCTCGCGGTCGCCATATCCGGCGTGCCACCGTTGTCGGGTTTCATCGGTAAAATCCTAGTACTTCGAAGCTCACAAGACTCCTCGAACTGGCAGTGGATTTGGCTGATCATACTGGTGTCGAGTTTCATTGGATTAGTCGGTATGGCGAGAAGTGGTAGTCTTCTGTTTTGGAAATGCAGTGCGACAAAGGTTGAGCTGGGAACCAAGGAGTCAAATATTTCAGGTTCGCATTCAGATTCCGTGGAATCGCCAGCCGAATCTGGTATTGTCCTGCCTTCGGTCGCTTGTGGAACCATCCTGGCGTTGATTCTGATGTTGTCGATTTTCGCGGGGCCAATTAGTCAGTTTATGGACGACACGGCCGAGCAACTCTATGATTCAAAACAATACGTCAATTCCGTATTGGGGGAGGCTAAGTAAGCTATGGATGACTCCTTACTCTCGTTGCCACTTAAAAAATCATTCTTGCAACGCTGGCTTCCTCATCCATGGACGACAGTTACGTTGATGCTGTTGTGGCTTGCGTTACAAAATAGCTTATCCAATGGCAACTTGTTAATCGCCTTGTTATTAGGGCTCGCATTACCAATTTACACGAGTCACTTTTGGCCCCATCGACAGTCGGTCCGAAATCCGGTTCTAGTTTTCGGGCTGATAGTAATCGTCATGTGGGATATCGTCGTTGCGAACGTTCAGGTAGCCGGTCTTATTCTCTTCAAGAATTCTTCTCAACTTCGAAGTCGTTGGGTAAGCGTGCCTTTAGAGCTAGAGTCCTCCGAAGCTTTGACGGCGCTGGCGGCTATCGTTTCGTTGACACCAGGAACCATCAGCAGTGATTTTTCCAACGACAATCGTTTTCTGCTTGTTCATTGTCTCGATCTTGAAGATGCCGATTCGCTTATCCATTCTATTAAGAATCGATATGAGAAAAGACTAAAAAGGATACTCGAATGATTGGTTACGCCGTATCGTTTGGATTTGCTGCGATTTCGATCGCGATTTTAATGAACTTGTGGCGATTAGCGATGGGTCCCTCGCTGCTAGATCGTGTGATCGCCGGGGACACGATGGTTGTCAACATCATCGCGTTGATCATCCTTTATGGAATTCAGCGAAGCACAACCCTCTATTTCGAGTCGGCTTTGCTACTTGCGATGTTCAGTTTCATTTCAACGATTGCATACTGCCGATTCGTGCTTCGAGGCGACATCATTGAATAGTTTGAGATTGTAGTAGCGGAAATCGTCAAGACTTTCGGCGAATCGCTAGATAGAAACGAATCTCTTGACGAGATCCGCTACGGTGAAATTTTAGTTTGATGTGTCAGTATTTTAATGCTCGGTTGAGTTGGCTTTATCTGTCGGGAAAATGTAAAGAACATGAATCCACTATTCGAAGTTGTTATTGCTTTTCATATCGTTGTTGGGGCGTTCTTTATTTTCGTCGGCTCATTCGGTTTGCTAAAGCTGCCGTCGTTCATGGCACGGCTACACGCACCGTCTAAGTCGACAACCTTGGGTGTGGGCGGTTGTTTAGTCGCTTCAATGCTTCAACTTTGGGGCGAGACGGGGACCGTTTCCGTTCAAGAAATTCTGATCACGTTTTTTTTGTTTATGACAGCACCTGTGACGGCTCACTTCTTAGCCTTAACATACCTGCACACGCAGCGGCAGATAGATGAATCGCTGCCACAACCTTGTTCCAATTCGAATTGGAGTACGCTTGGCGGTGAAGTCGCAGGAGCTGTTCCTGAAACCGCAAGTAACGTCGAGCAGCCGAACTGATTCTGATTTTTTTGAGACATTTCTAGACTGAAACGGATATTTCGGAGACTTCTCGCCTAGCTCTAGTGTTTTCTCGTTTGTACTGATTGAGGATGTGGTTTACGCCTCGCTCTAGCTGATCTTCGGAGGGAGTTGACAGTAGTTGCAAGATTCGGCTTGCTCTGGCGGGATCTATTTCTTCGGGTGGTTCTTTGAGGACCGCTTCTCGATGGTGGCGAAGAGAAGAAAAGGACATGCACAAGAAGAAAAGAACATGCACAGCTTTTAGAAAGAACGAGATTGTTCTCCCCTTATTCGCACTCAACTAATTCGGACCGGTTGCAGTCAAAACTCGATAGTTTCATGACACTTAGGCCTTGCACGACAATGAACTACCGAATAGCAGTTTTAGCTGGATGGATTTCGAAATTCCATTCGCCATGAAATTTATTAGGAAATATTTTAACAGTTTTGAGTTCCTCGTCGCTTATTTATTTGACTTTTTGATATATCTTTTCATCGAGCCAAGCATGGACTTCAAGTCGCGTGGTGGTCCTAGTATTTGCAATCAAGTTTACCACGATTTCGAGAGTCCTAAGCGGTACTCCACGCCAGTTTCGGGTTAATTGCCAGGTCTTGATTTTAGAGGCCGGGTTACCCCGCAGAATCGCCAAAGCGGTTGGACTTATTAGTAAGGAATAACGCGAAAAATTGGTCTCCAAGCGTTAGTTGGGAGATACTGTTTCCAGGAGAACTGAAATGGAAAGACACGAATTTTTATCAGGCAAAATCGACTGGCCCAACTTAGTCCTCACGTCGTGCGAGATAGATTTGTCGTCGAACTCGCCGAATGCCAAATTCCTGTCGCTAGGCTTGTTCCCATTAACAAACCGAAGAGTTTGTCCGAACTAGATCGGGCACTTCGCCAACTTCCACCGCTTGGCGATGATGCTGAATGTTTTGAGGCCGATGTGAATGAGATTCGGTCAACCATTGAAGGAACTGGATGATCCATCGTTTCGGTTCTCCCTATCGACTCCTCGGTAGCCGATTTCCATTCAAAGATCGTTGCAAAACTTTCATCGAAAGGAACTACGATTGGTCCACATGACTACTGGATCGCCGCAACGGCACTTAAGGTTGACTATGACTTGCTGACCACAAACGCGTCGGAATTCAACGGGCACCAAATCTACGAGTACTGGAGTACAAGAACACCAGCTAGCTATTTGGATTACTTCGCTTCGCCCCAAGGTAGTGGAGGCGGCCTTGGACATCCAGGTAGCATGGCTTCTGCCCCAAAGACTATCCCAAAACCACCCCGAATTTTCAGCCACCTACGAACGCTCCACAACTGCCGCCAACGTGTTTTGCACCAACGTTGTCAATTGTCGTAGAGGGAGAGTTGCAGCTTTGCCGCAGCGAATCAGAACAGTCGACAATTTCACCGGAAACACCAAGTCTAGAGCTACTAAAGTTTATCGAATCAACCGTCAATTCTGTTGGTCTTGACGAGGCTAGATCGATATTCGAGCTACGCTTCGACGGTGATCGGAAAATCGTCTTACTTGCCGACATCGACTACGAATCATAGCGAATAGAAAATGGTGAACACACCTATGTTGTTTGACTTGTGGGCTGGGATAGATAATTCCGTGCCCCAGTTAGTGGAGCGCATTACAACGGCCCCGGTAAGCCATGGATGAGCGGTGCAACGCCGCACTCCAGGTACACTCATGTCGGACCTGATGGTAAAGCAGTGCAGAATGCAATCTATGACGCAAATGGCAATGTGATCGGACACGTGGACTTTTACATTGGTAGGTACCAGGCACGAAGGGCACTGTCGAATTGCATAAGTCGGTATATTCAAATGAGTTATCGTTTTGCTCAAGTCGCTTTCGCAGTTCGTTTCGAGGCTGACTCATTTTCTTGTATTGGTCTCGTCTCCGCTTGACGACGCGAGGTTCAAAGCGACCAGGGCGATCACCGACGACGCATAGGCTTATTGTCTTTAGCATTTCCCGACAGTACTGCTCAAGCAGGACTCTCTCCTCGATCTGATGGGCCGCCTGCGCTTCCAGCCCAGCTGGAAGCCAAGGCCACTTATCTTCCGAATGTCGCCTAGCCTGAACTCCTGCACTATCGTCTTAGATTGAGGAGCTCGTCGAAGAGTTGTTGGGTAGCGGTGATTACCCGAGCGTTGCTTCGGTACATGGTGCTGGCCAAAATGAGCGTGACCAAGTCACCGCCGACGTCGGTGTTCGATAATTCCAGAGCACCTGCCGAGAGTGATCCGAGACCATTTTCGGATGGGATTCCTTCGATGGGTAAGCCTGTATTGATTCCTTGAGCGTAGAGATTTTGGCCGCGTTGCTCCAACCCGCCAGGGTTCGAGAAACGTGCCAACCTCACTTGGCCAAGATCTCTCGTTATGCCGTTGCTGAAAACGCCTCGGATTGTCCCTTCCTCACCGATGACATAGCTGGTCAACACACCGGGGGGCGAACCATCTTGGCGGGACGCTGCGAGTGTCGCCTTGTCGGCCGCTAAGCCCGACAGACTTCGGAAGTCCAGATCGAATTGAAGCGGATTGGTGCTCGGCAACCCGCTTCGGTTGACCGCGATGGTACTGCTGGACGAAGAGATAAAGTTGCCGTCACCGTCAAAGTAAATCAGGCCCGTTCCGACCGCGATCTCCGTACTATTGCGGACCGAATTGTCGGAGCTGTCCGCATACCAACGGTAGGTCAAGCGTTGGTCTGTTCGCTCTTCGAGCGTGGCGGTCAGCCGCATCCGCATCGGTAGGCCGAGCGAATCGTAAGCGATGAAGTCGGTTACGGCACTCTGCCCTTTGGCTTCTTGGACCGTTCCAAACCCAAGATTGGGTGAGCTGATCACTCCGTTGGGATTTCGGATGCGAAAGCTGGTCAAGTCGATACTCAAGGCGTTGTCGACCCCCGTATTGCTAACCAATCGAATGGAACCGTTGGAAAGGTAAGTGTTGGGTTGAAGTAATCCGCTCTCCCCCGAAATAATGTTTTTCGATGACTTCACTGGATTGGATGCGTCACCGCTATCGCTCACGATTCCTGCCGAATCCTTCATGAATCCCATAAGGTCTTGCAGGGTCGAAGTGGCCGTGACGTTAAAGGTTTTTTCTTCGAGGAGTCGCCCACCTTTTCGAGCTTTAAAGGAGAGTTCCCCGACAACAAACGGGCTCTCGTAATCGAAGCCGTCCCGTCTGGAGATGTTGACCAGAAGTGTGTTGCTGTCGACTCTAGGGCCATCGAGATTGACCACTTTGTTTCCAACTGTGTTTAGGTTGCTAATGTCAGCGTCTGTTCTACTATCCGTGTAAACACTTCCAGGTGCAACGGTATCGACTAGATAGAACGAGTTTGGGTCATTGGCCAGATTGCGATAGATCCGCACTTGGTCGTAGGCGGGAAAACCGCCCGTAGCAGGGGGCACCGGTGCTGATGGGAAATTGCTTAAAATCACTCTGCCATCGATAATGTTCTGAGGCCCGAGCAACGGTGACGGCCTCGATTCTGGTTCGCCTGCTTTGAAATACGTAATCATGTAGGAAAAGTTTCCGTTCAAGCCGTTGTTGTTGAGCGGAGCGGTCAAAGCCGCCGAGTTGTTGTCGACAAAAGGGGTACCTGCGACGCCGGACCCGACCTGGAAGAACGACGAACCACCCGGCGCAGTTCGATAGACACGAACGTTCGAGTATTGCGAGTTGCTAGCAGGCAGGTTGATCGCAATAGCGTTGTCGGCATTGCCGTTTCCAACCGGGACCGTTACGGTAAGCGGGGAGGTAGCGAGGCTCTCTTTCCCGCTGCTATCAAGGTACGTGAATCTGTATTGATAGACGGAACCTTCTATATGTGTACCTGCTCCCTCGGCGTGCGTATCGGTGACCCCAGCCAAGGTGGGAACAGTCGAACTGTTGACCGTGACTCCAGCACCGGTCGGACGGGGGACGCTTGCATCACCCAGAATAAAGCTTTGGATGACTCGTGATGTATCGGCAAGATCCCCTTTGGCGGTCAAGGTTCCTTCGAGGGTGACGTTGTTCGTTGCTTTGGCAACCGCCGCGGACCCGAGCGGAATCGTTAGAGCAGTCAACTGCGTTGTTTGAATGTTGAACTTGTCATCGATCCCGTAGCCTAGCAGACGATTTCCGGTTGAGGTGACCAGTTCGTTGGCACTATTGAGTTTGAAGATACCGTTTCTTGTAAAGAGTTTCTCTCCGTCCCCACCTGTCACTTGGAAGAACCCGTCTCCTTGGATAGCCAAGTCCGACGGAGAGGAGCTTATTTCGATAGTCCCTTGGGTAAAGTTCGGATTGATGGCAGCGACTTGAACGCCGAGGCCGGTTTGTCGGGGATTGGTTCCGCCGTTGGCGGATGTCGGTGAAGACCCCAGGGACAAGGTCTGCAGGAACTGATTGGCGAAAACGACTTCCGAGGACTTGAAGCCGACGGTTTGCGAATTGGCGAGATTGTTGCCTAGAACGTCAATCTGCTTTTCAGCCCCGCTCATGCCTGTGAGTGCGGTGCTGAGTGCTGATGCCAAGCCCATAATTACCTACCTTCGCAAACTCTCGAAACTTAAGGATCCATCCTATGTTCTTGAGCGCGATAGGGGTCAATGCGCGATAAGACCTAGGTGCGGTGGGGTTCACGGCACTAGAAAAATCGCAAGCATTGCGTGCTTAGCTTTCAACTGGAACAGCCGGCAGCACCTTGTCGTCGATCTCACGAACATTTTTGATATCGACAATTTGTTCGCCGACGTGCACTTGGACCTGGCGCTTGTTGCGATCTTTTTCGTCAATCTTGACAGAAACGCTCGTAACCTCCCCATTTACCTCGTTTGCCTTGGTATCCAAACCCTTGACTGTTTTCCCAATCAGGCTGCTGGCCGTCGTGAGTTCCTGGGTGTTTGAAAACGATTTTAACGTCGAAACGAGTTGATCGTTCGAACTAATGCCTCGTAACTCTCCGACCTGTTGGAGCAAAGCAGCGTTGTCTGTGGGATTCAATGGATCTTGGTTCTGCAGTTCCGTGATCATCAAATTGAGAAACTCATTCAAGTCGATATCGTTAAGGCCGTTCCCCTGTAGGGAATTGGCGGCTGAACTGGCAGAAGTGGTAGTGGGCGGGATGGGGTTGCTGCTGACTCGGCTCATAGGATAGCTCCATTACGGTGGATTGGATTGTTACAATGCCGGATCCTAGTACGACAGAACAATCCAAGGAAATAGCAATCGGATGAGCAATGAAGCCAAAGGTTTGGGCCAGCCGGAGAGTACCGGTCATGCGCGACTATCCAAAACTTGGATTGCGGTGTGGGCATTAGTCGGGGTGAATGCGCTTTGGGGACTATCGTTTCCGATAATGAAATCTCTCAATCTGCAATTGGAGGATCATTTTGGATTGGAACATGCCTCTGTTCCGATGTCGATGAGTGTAGGCTTTTCGGCAGGGATGATCGGATTGCGTTTTTTGCTATCGTTTGGACTTTTGTTTTTGATCAGTCCAAGACTATTTCGAAATGCGAGCGTGACGGAATGGCGTATAGGTGCCATCGTGGGCCTATTTTTTTACTTTGGACTCGTTCTGCAGGTTATCGGGCTGGCCACCATCCCCGCGTCGCGAAGCGGCTTTCTGACGAGCCTCACCGCGGTTTTCACCCCCATTCTGAGTGCTCTGCTGTTTCGAAAATCTATTTCATCCAATGTGATTCTTGGCGTTGGGATCGCGTTGCTTGGGGTCGCAATCCTGACCGGGCTTTTGGAGTTTGAACAGGGTACTGTTCGAATCGCATCCGATGCATTGAGCCGATGGACAATCGGAGATACCCTCACTACCTTTGGCTCCGTTCTCTTCACTGGGCAGTTGATGTTGGTGGACCACTATGGCAAACGAGTGAACTCGACAGCCATCACACCCGGCATGTTTCTGATGGTGGTGATTGCCTCGGGGCTGACGTTTTTGTCTTTGTACCAGTCGAGCCTATGGTCCCTTTCCGGCGGAGCCTCGCTGGGGCTGGCGGATTGGGGGCGTTTGTTCTTTTCGCCCGTGTTTGCGAGCTTCCTGGTTTTTCTGGCATTGTTTTGTTCGGTATTGGCCTTTGTAGGAATGAACCGATATCAGCCTCACGTCAGCGCAGTACAAGCATCGGTAATCTATAGTTGTGAACCGGTCTTCGCATCCGCTTGGGCACTTTTTTTGCCGGGTTGGATGGCGATGATCGAAGCCAGAATCGGCTATCCCAATGAGTTACTGTCGCTGCCGTTGCTCTTGGGTGGAGCGCTGGTATTGGTGGCGAATGTGGTAGCGCTTTGGCCAAGAAAGGGGAACTGAAACGGACGCCACATGGCTCATGGGTATGGATTACAATACCAACGCGATTCCTCTTTGCCTTTTTCACCCCTGAAAAGATCCTTCCGTGATACAACTTCTTCTATCCGTGCGGGCGAATCTCCAAGCGTTGGCCGGATTGCCTTGGTGGCCTTTCGTCGTGCTATTTTTAAGCGTATGTTTCATAATCACGGCGATCAGCTACTGGAAGATGCATGCCTTTGTTGCGTTGCTGCTGGCTTCTTTGGTTGCTGGGCTGCTCACCTTCAAAGCCGGCTGGGGGGTGATAGGAAAAGATGGTAAGGAGACGCTCTATCCGCACTTGGTGGGGGTGATCGAACAGATATCTAAGGGTTTGGGTGATACGGCCCGTGACATCGCTATCTCGATTGCTCTCGCTTCGATCATTGGCATGTGCCTGATGCAGAGCGGCGCAGCGGACAAAGTCGTTCGCCGTTTTCTTGGTGTCTTTGGGCAAAAGCGAGCAGGCTGGGCCCTTTTGTGGTCCACGTATGTCCTTAGCATCCCAATCTTCTTTGATACTATGTTTATGCTTATGATCCCTTTGGCCAAAGCGTTACGGATACGCACAGGCAAGGACTATTTGCTCTACATCCTGTGCATCTGTACGGGCGGGATGATCACGCACTCCCTCACTATTCCACACCCCGGCCCCTTGGCGATGGTGGATAGTTTGGGGGTGGATACAGGTGTTTCGCTGGCGGCGGGGCTCTTGGGTGGATTGATACCGGCTGTGCTCGGCTACTATGTTTGCGTTTTTCTCAACTCGCGATTGGAGATTCCGTTGCGAGATACCGAACTTGCACATCTCGAAAATGAAACGCCCGAGTCCGAGCTTCCGAGTTTCTTTTGGTCGATTTTGCCTGTCGTGTTGCCGATCCTGTTGATCGGTGTTTCTTCATTGTTTAAGGTGATCAAGGATGGTGCATTGCCGATGGGTGCGGGAGGGACAGTTGCTATCGAACGACAGATTGGATGGTGCGTTTGGGTCTATCAATCGCTGGGCGAGTCCGGGTTCGCGATGGTCAAAGAGGTGATTGATTTCTTCGGCCACAAGAACATTGCACTTCTTATCGGCGCCGCATTGTCCCTACGGGTAATGGCTAGACAGTGTGGCTTCGGACGTGAAAAAATCGAGCAATTGGTTGGCCCTCCACTAGAGACAGCCGGAATGATCATTCTGATCACCAGCGCCGGAGGGGCCTTTGGCGGAATGCTCCGATCGGCCGGGGTGGGAGATGCAGTCAAATGGGCTGCAAATGATCAAGCGATCAGCCTCATTTTCCTTGCCTTCATCGTGTCTGCCGTCATTCGCGTTGCCCAGGGGAGTGCAACCGTCGCCATGCTCACCACGGCGGCAATGATTGCGCCCATGCTCGGGACCGATGCCACGAATTTCCATCCCGTTTACGTCTACCTGGCTATCGGCTTTGGCGCCATGACTTGCTCCTGGATGAACGACAGCGGATTTTGGGTGGTCAGTCGCCTCAGTGGCATGACGCAGCGCGAGACGCTTCAATCCTGGACGATTCTATCGACTTGCCTCGCTATTACCGGACTATTGGTAACGTTTCTCGCCTCGAAACTGTTGCCCTTACTATAGATGTATTTGTTTAATGAATCGTACACGGAGCCATCCGAGAATCTAGCATTCGATGAAGCCTTAGTGGAGGTAGCAGATCGAGGTTCGCGAGACGAATGCGAAGAGCCGCGGGATGCCGGTGACCCACGAATGAGCCCTGAGGTTTTGCGTTTATGGGAAATGCCGAAAACCTGCGTCGTTCTTGGGAGAGCAAGCAAGGTTAGCGAAGAAGTGAACGAGGTCGCCTGTCAGCGCGACGGCGTGCCAGTGCTTCGGCGGGTCAGTGGTGGCGCTGCTATTGTCGCCGGGCCTGGCTGTTTGATGTACTCGGTCCTCTTGTCCTACGCACAACGCCCGGCTTTACGACTATTGGATGTTGCTCATCGTGAGGTTATGAGCCTTATCGGGTTAGGGGTGCAGCAAGCGCTCGATGCGTTTGGGTTGCCGGGGCGGATTCAACTCCGTGGGACATGTGACTTGACTCTGTCAGATCGCAAGTTTTCTGGAAATGCGCTGCGCTGCAAACGGGAGTGGATGCTCTACCACGGAACCATTCTGTTGGATATGCCTTTGCACTGGCTGAGCGAGTATCTGCGCGAGCCACCGCGGCAACCCGAATATCGGCAGAAACGCGAACACAGCGTGTTCGTTTCCAATCTGCTTCATGGGGTGGCCGGTGTGGATCCGCACGAGTTTCGCAACCTCTTAGAGCAAACCCTAGCCCAGGTTTGGAATGCGAAAGAGGAAGTTGGAGCTAGCTTATGGCTCGAGGAGCTTAAGTCGGAGACGGAGCGTTTGCTGCATGCTCGCTATTCCGATGAGCAATGGCATCGATCGAGATGAGAAGCGTAGCAG
>Ga0335394_10005116_pt1 | contig 14872 bp, 7 predicted proteins | sample MAT03_FD_205741 | JGI IMG/M metagenome (GOLD analysis project Ga0335394, IMG submission 205741) | Freshwater microbial communities from Lake Fryxell liftoff mats and glacier meltwater in Antarctica - MAT-03 (spades assembly) (version 2) ...
ATGTGACCCGCGCACAAATGGCGATCTTTTTGGTGAAGGCGTTTAATCTGCCGTAGCCAGATTCTGTAAATAATTTTTTGAATCAAAACACCGCGCAGTCTAAGATTCGCGCGGTGTTTTGATTCTCATCCATCGTCCGCGATCTGCGGTCAAAAAACCCCGCCCATTGTAAATTACCATGAATCGGATGTACAATGTCTTTATTGAATAATTCCTCATGTGGCTAGAATTAAGTTTTCTTTTGTATAACGATATTGCAGGAAACTTAATTTTTTTTGAATATCGACCCATTCCAAGGAGATCAACATGATGCAGTCCCGTACGAAATCCATCTTTCATTTTTTTACTCGAATTACCTTGTTATTTTCCCTGCTGGGCAGCGCGTTAACCAGCGCCACGCCGGCCTATGCCGCTTCGAATCAGTTCGATATCAACGGCCCGGCTGGCAGCGGTGAATTTGGTTATAACGTTACCACCCTGCCGAACGGAAATTTTGTAGTCGCCGATCCTTATTTTGATGCAGCGGGACCTATTGTAGATGTAGGCGCTGTGTATTTATACAATGGCGCCACGCATGCGTTGATCAGCACGCTGACGGGCTCGCAGGCGAACGATTCAGTCGGTGGGAGTAGTTTGATCGCACTCTCCAATGGTAACTTCATTGTGGTCAGCAGCAATTGGAATGCTGGTCGTGGTGCGGCAACATTTGTAAACGGCACCACAGGTCTGACCGGCACTGTTTCTTCTTCCAACAGTTTGGTAGGCGCCACGCCCGGAGATAATGTAGGGGGTAATTATGTATATATTTTGCAGAATAATAATTACATTGTTTTTAGCTCAAGTTGGAATACTGGTTTTGGCGCGGCCACCTTTGGCAGTGGCACTACGGGCATTAGTGGTCTAGTCTCTTCCTCCAACAGTCTGGTGGGTTCACAGGCTGGCGATCAAGTGGGGGGCTATGGCATTACCGAACTGCCCACTGGCAATTATGTGGTACGCAGTCCCTTGTGGGCGAATGGCGCACAAACTAATGCGGGAGCGGCTACCTGGGGCAGCGGCACCAGTGGCGTGCAGGGAGTGGTTTCAGCACTCAATAGTTTGGTTGGCTCAACCGTAAACGATTATGTGGGTGGTACGATTGAAGACTTGCCCAATGGCAATTATGTGGTTGCTAGTTCCTCATGGAATAATGGCGGCACTGCCAATGTGGGCGCCGTGACCTGGGGCAATGGAACTACAGGTTTGGTAGGTGTGGTTTCCGCAGCCAACAGCTTAATCGGTTCGCAGGTGAATGATTATGTGGGTGGTACGATTAAAGACTTGTACAACGGCAATTATGTGGTTGGAAGTTACGAGTGGGATAACGGCGGCACGGCCAACGTGGGCGCGGCGACCTGGGGCAATGGCGCTACAGGCTTGGTGGGTGTGGTCACTGCCGCCAACAGCCTGATCGGTTCGCAAGCAAATGATAAGGTTGGATACTCCATTAGAAGTCTCACCAATGGCAATTATGTGGTTGGTAGTTACGAGTGGGATAACGGCGGCACGGCTAATGTAGGTGCGGCTACCTGGGGCAATGGCGCTACAGGCTTGGTGGGTGTGGTCACTGCCGCCAACAGCTTGATCGGTTCGCAGATTAATGATTATGTTGGATACTCCATAAAAAGACTCACCAATGGCAATTATGTGGTTGGAAGTGAAAACTGGGATAATGGCGCGGTGGTGGATGCCGGTTCGGCCACCTGGGGCAATGGCGCTGGCGGCACGGTGGGCGTGGTGTCCGCGGCCAACAGTCTGGTGGGGTCCCAGACTGACGATTATGTTGGGGAATATGTCAGGGCACTGGAAAATGGTAACTATGTACTCGGCAACTACGATTGGGATAATGGCGCGGTGGTGGATGCCGGCGCCGCAACCTGGGGCAATGGCGCTGGCGGCACAGTCGGTGTGGTATCCGCGGCCAACAGTCTGGTGGGGTCCCAGACTGAAGATTATGTTGGGGAATATGTTGTTGATCTATACAACGGCAACTATGTACTCAGCAACTACGAATGGGATAATGGCGCAATTGTGGATGCCGGCGCCGTCACCTGGGGCAATGGGGCTGGCGGCACAGTCGGTGTGGTGTCCGCGGCCAATAGTCTGGTCGGTTCTCAGGCCGGTGATAGGGTTGGGGATTCCGTTTATGAGTTATACAATGGCAATTATGTAGTTACAAGTTACTATTGGGATAATGGCGCAATTGTGGATGCCGGCGCAGTTACTTGGGGCAATGGCGTTGGCGGCACGGTGGGAGTGGTATCGGCAGCCAATAGTCTGGTGGGTTCTCAGACCAATGATTATGTTGGGTACTATGGAATTACTGAATTGACAGACCTGACCGGCTGGGATTCTTATAGCGCACCCAAACTTAGCAAAGAGAACGCTACTGCTCAACCCAGGCAGGCGGGGCAGGACGACGAAGCCCCTCGCCATCGCAAATTAAATGCAGCAGCCATCCCCAACGGGGACTATGTCGTTTGGAGCCCAAACTGGGATAATGGTGCGACTGTCGATTCTGGCGCGGTTACGCTCAGCAGGGCCGGGTCGCCGGCCGTTGGCACGATCACCTCAGTCAATAGCGTGCGTGGCACGGTGGTATCTGGCGGTAATTCTATGGATGCCTCTTACGATAGTGTCAACTCGCAACTGGTGGTCAGCCGGCCGGCAGATAACATCGTCACGTTGATGAGAGTCGCGCCGGCCTTCGCCGATGTGCCTGTTGCCTATTGGGCCTTTAATTATGTGGAACGTTTGTACAATGCGGGCGTCACCGGCGGCTGCTCGACCAACCCGTTGAATTACTGCCCCGATAGTTCTGTTACGCGCGCGCAGATGGCGGTCTTCCTCTTGAAGAGCGTGCATGGTGCAAGTTACACGCCGCCCGCCGTGGGTGGCAGCACGGGCTTTACCGATGTCGCATTAGATTATTGGGCAGCGGCATGGATCAAGCAACTGGCGGTCGAAGGCATCACTGGCGGCTGCGGTGTGGGCGTGTATTGCCCGGATGCAACAGTCACCCGCGCACAGATGGCAGTCTTCCTCTTGAAGGGGGAGCATGGCTCAGGCTACAATCCACCTGCAGTGGGCGGCAGTACTGGCTTTGGCGATGTGGCCACCGATTATTGGGCAGCGGCTTGGATCAAGCAGTTGGCGGCTGAGGGTGTTACCTCAGGCTGCGGTGTGGGCATCTACTGCCCGGATGCCGATGTGACCCGCGCACAAATGGCGATCTTTTTGGTGAAGGCGTTTAATCTGCCGTAGCCAGATTCTGTAAATAATTTTTTGAATCAAAACACCGCGCAGTCTAAGATTCGCGCGGTGTTTTGATTCTCCTTTCGTTTAGTTCATCCGAATTTGACGATTCTTTTTAGTACCAATAGGTCAGTTGGCTTTAGCGAAGTTATCAGGGAAAATAGTACAATCATTAAGGCGTTCAGAGTTCTTTCATCTGAATTGGTTTGTTTGAGAAAATGGGGAATGATGATCTTTGGAAAATTGATTTCTTATGTGTTCTCTGTCTTGTTGATTATTGTTTTTCTGCCAATGGAGGTTACTAAAACGATTACCACATTCATAAAAAAATAATAAGCTGGTTCTGATCTATTGAACCATGATGATTTGCCATGTCAAGTAAAAAGTTTTTTCAAGGAGAAAAAATGAAAAAGAATATTCTTTTAATGACCTTAATCCTAACTTTATTAGCCGCGATGCTTAACGTGCAGCCTGCCCGCGCCGCCAGCGCGGTAGTGGGCAACGGTATTTCTAGTTCTTGTACCGAGGCTGCGTTTAATACTGCTTTGGCAACTGCCAATAGCGGCGGCGGAACGATTACATTTAACTGCGGTGCGGCTGTCAAAACCATTACCTTTACCAGCCAAAAATCCATTCTCACGGAAGATGTCACCATTAATGGAAACGACAAGATCATCCTGAGCGGTGGAGACACCACCCGCATCTTTGTGGTGAATGGCGGTCTGACCTTCACTTTGCAGCATATTAACTTGAGTAATGGGTATTCAGCGACAAACGGCGGCGCGATTGACGCGATTGGGGCACAAGTTGTTTTGGAGGCTGTACAATTCCTAAATAATGCTTCCACGGATCAAGGCGGCGCGGTTAATTGCTATATTGGCACCGGCGGTACGCTTACCGTCAGTGATAGCCTGTTTCAGGGCAATACCTCAAAAGCTGGCGGTGCAATCTACAATGAGGGCTGTTCTGCCGTGATCAGTAATTCCACCTTTAAAACAAATCAAGCCAGCAGCGGCGCGGGCGGCCTTGGTGGGGCTATTAATAATTCCTCCTCTGCAACGCTTACAGTAAACCATAGTTTATTGCAAGGCAACAGCGCTTTGGATGGCGGTGGTTTATATATTAACACTGGAACAACTGCCACGCTTAATTTTGTTACTCTGAAATCCAACACTGGCGGATATGGTGGTGGGGTGGAAAATAGCGGCACACTCACCATAAACGACAGTCTGGTCGACTCAAACGTTGTGTCTGGCGTTGGTGGCGGCATTTGGAACTTATACGGTACGGTTACCATGGCACGTATCCGAGTTACCAATAATAGCGCATATGAGGGCGGCGGTATCAATAGTTATGGCAGTCATATTGAGATTACCGATGCCAATATTACCAACAATATAACGACTGGTTCCTATGGCGGTGGTGTGTATGTAAGTGGAGGGACTGCCTTTATTACCAATGCCACGATTAGCGGCAATCAAGCGGTTGGCGCATCATCAAGCGGCGGCGGTGTCTATCACAACTCAGACGGGAACTTAACCCTGACAAATGTGACCCTGACCAATAATCACGCGGACTACTTTGGCGGCGGTATTTATCACTATGGCCGTTATGCTGTTCTGACCAATGTCACCATTGGAGACAATACTGCGCTGGCTGGGTCGGCCATTTACGAAGATTCACCCAATACCTTCCTTGTTCAATTAAAAAACAGCGTGATTTATGGCAGTGCCAATAACTGTGATGGTCCGGCTTTCGATTCGCTTGGACATAATATTAGTAAGGGTACCTGCTCTGCTTTGGATCAACCCAGTGACCAAAATAACTTTGCGGGCAATCTCAATTTGGGCGCATTGACTTTCAACGGCGGCGCATTCCCGATGAAGACGATCCTGCCGTTGGCGGGCAGTCCCTTGATCGACGCTGGCCTTGCGTGCAGTACCACTGATCAACGCGGCGGGGTGCGTGTCGGTATCTGTGATATTGGAGCGCTGGAATACGGAGGTTTAGCTCCCATCTTTGCGGATGTGCCAACCAACTATTGGGCCTGGGAATATATTGAGCGTTTGTCGAGCGCTGGAATTACTGGCGGCTGCTCATCAAACCCGCTCAGTTACTGCCCCGATTCAGTCGTGACCCGCGCTCAAATGGCGGTCTTCTTATTAAAGGGTATGCATGGCTCAAGCTATACTCCGCCCGCGGTGGGGGGCAGCACCGGTTTTGCCGATGTGCCCGTTGGCTATTGGGCTGATAAATGGATCAAGCAATTAGCCGCCGAAGGCATCACGAGCGGCTGCGGCGCTGGTATCTACTGCCCCGATGCAACGGTCACGCGCGCACAAATGGCGGTCTTCCTCTTGAAAGCCAAAAACGGCTCAAGCTTTGCTCCGCCTGCCGTTGGAGTTAGCACCGGCTTCGGCGATGTCGCAATTGATTATTGGGCGGCGGCCTTCATTAAACAGTTGGTGGCAGATGGCATCACCTCTGGTTGCGGAGTAGGTATCTACTGTCCCGATGCCGATGTGACCCGCGCACAGATGGCGGTCTTTTTGGTGAAGACGTTTAATTTGCCATAAATCAAGCCAGCCATTGTATGCTCATAAAAAGACAGGCATATGCCCGTCTTTTTATGAGCAGGAGTAGCCATACCTTTAAAGTATTTCTAATCGATTACGTAGTACCGAAGATGGACTGATAAAGAGATTTGGAACCCGTACAATATATTCACCTGCCAAGATTTTAATTTTAGGAGTAATTAATGAAAACCTCTCGCCTTAGTTTCCAGAGAAAGATCAAGATTTTTCCGGTTCTTTTATCCCTTCTGCTTGGAAGCGCACTGCTCCCAAGCCCGGTATTCGCAGACAGCAGTATCACAGTCGCCACAACCGCAAATACCATCAACTCGGCTGACAATTTCTGCTCTCTGCCCGAAGCCATCACGAATGCAAATGACGATGCACAAACCATTGATGACTGTGTTGGCGGATCAGGAAATGATACCATTCAGTTTAGTGACATCCTCGGCACAAATACGATCACACTTGGCGCCACCTTGCCAAACATTTCCGATACTGACGGACTCACCATCGACGGAGGCGGAGATATCACAATTGACGGAAATAATACATATCGAATATTTATAGTGGATGCCAGTGTGCCACTCACATTAGCCAACCTCACCGCTACAAAAGGAAAATGCGGATCCTGCCTTGGTGGTGTCGTTTACACCCTCAGTGGTACACTCACCATTACAAATAGTACCATCTCAAACAGCACTCAGGCAATATATAATGATAGCGGCATAACAGCGATCACAAACAGCACTCTCTCAGGAAATAGTTCTCTCTTCGGAGGTGCTATCGAAAATTCTGGCACATTAAATATTACAAACAGTATATTTTCTGGAAATAGTGTCAGCGCCACCGGAGGTGGAAGTGCCATTTATAATGTTGGAGTTGTATCCATTAAAAACAGCATTTTCGCCAACAATACAGGTACAGACCATGCACGCGGCGCTATTTACAATTTAGGTACAGTTACCATTTCAAACAGCACCTTTTCTGCGAACAGTATTAGCGGTGGGAACCCTTGCTGTAATGGTGTGGGAGCCATTTATAACCAATATATCATGACCATTACCAACAGCACTTTCTCCGGTAATAGCACTGATACAACTGGCGGTGCCGCTGATATTTACCAACTTGGCGGATCTTCCGTATTGAATTTATACAATAACATACTTGCAAATGACGCTGGCGGGGGAAATTGTTCTTTCTCCGGAGGCGGTACGGTTTCAGGGAATAACAACCTGATCGAATCCAGCGGAACCAGTGCCTGTGGACTCACCAATGGTGTCAACGGCAATATCATCGGTTCAGACCCCGCCCTCGGTTCGTTGACCGGTTCCCCGGCTTACTTCCCATTGAACACCGGCTCACCAGCGATCAATGCCGGGGATGACACGATTTGCGGAGCCACGCCGGTCAGCAACGCTTCACAGAATGGGATTACCCGTCCACAAGGTGCTCATTGCGATATAGGCTCATTCGAATTGGATAATGTCGTCCCCACTGTTGATTCCTTCACCGCCACCGCACTCGGCAACAATCTCAACATCCCCATCACTGCTTTCACCGCATCCGATAGCGTCGGTGTCACCGGTTATTTGATCACTCTATCCTCCACGCCGCCTTCTCCGTCAGATTCAGGCTGGTCCGGTATTGCTCCTTCCACTTATACAGTTGTTGCCGCGGGTGCCTATTTGCTTTTCCCTTGGGCAAAAGATGCGGCCGGCAATGTATCTGCCGTATTTGGGTCTCCCCGCGATGTTGTTGTTGATCTTACTCTCCCTACAGTCTCCTCCATCACCCGCGCCTCCACCAACCCCACCTCGGCCACCAGTGTCAACTTTACGGTCACCTTTTCTGAATCAGTCAGCGGCGTGGATGCCGGCGATATGGGCTTTACCGCTTCCGGTATTACTGGAGCATCCATTACCAACGTTTCGGGGAGCGGCGTAACCCGCACGGTCACTGTCAATACCGGCACAGGGAATGGCACACTGCGACTCGATTTTTATAATAATTTGAGCGTTCAGGATCTCGCCGGAAATTCTCTCAGCGGCGGTGATTTTAACGGCGGGCAATCCTATACGATCAGTAAGTCTCCCATCTTCGCAGATGTGCCTTTCAACTATTGGGCTAATAGTTTCATTGAGCGGTTATACAATGCGGGCATCACCGGCGGATGTACCACCTCTCCGTTGAATTACTGTCCGGATAACACAGTCACCCGCGCACAAATGGCTATCTTCCTTTTGAAAGGGATGCATGGTTCAGGCTTTACCCCGCCTGCTGTGGGTGGAAGTACAGGCTTCGGCGATGTAGCCACGAGTTATTGGGCTGCTGCCTGGGTGAAACAACTTGCCGCAGAAGGCATCACCAGTGGGTGTGGCGGCGGCAATTATTGTCCCGATGCCACGGTCTCCCGAGCACAGATGGCGGTATTTCTTCTTAAGGCCAAGAATGGTTCCTCGTATAGCCCTCCTGCCGTTGGAGTTAGCACCGGCTTCGGCGATGTCGCAATTGATTATTGGGCGGCGGCCTTCATTAAACAGTTGGTGGCAGATGGCATCACCAGCGGTTGTGGCGGCGGCAATTACTGTCCCGATGCGGATGTGACCCGCGCACAGATGGCGGTCTTTTTGGTGAAGACCTTTAATTTGCCGTGATGAAATAAATAAGAGGCGGACACATCAAAAGTGTCCGTCTCTTATTTATTAACTGACCTTACGCAGTATGTAATCCCGAAGGGATGGAATGATTCTAGGTTTGGTGTCATTTCTGTAAGCAATCCCGAAGGGCTGACATGATTTCATGCAAAACCATGACAGCCCTTCGGGATTATCAAGTGCGTAACATCAGTTATTAAGCAGTTGATTTTGCCGCTGATTTAAAGCATCCAGCAACAACTGATTTCTCGTTTGCTCTGCCGGGGATACTACACGGCTATTTTTTTCACGCAAAGCCACAGATTCTATAAACAATTTTGTTGCGCGTGCGCGGCCTTCGTTTGTTTCATCTTCCATAAGAGATAACCAGGCCAGCACGTACAGGGCATTTGAAATTCCATGCTCATCATTCAACTCTTGATAGTATTGCAGCACCTGTGCAGATAAGTATTGCGCCTGCGAAAACTCACTTTGCTCAATGGCGATTTGTGCCAAAATTAACTGAGCTTCAGGCAGATAAAGTACATCGTTCAATTCTTCAAACAGTTGCAGGCTTTGTTGCGCTAATTTTTCCGCGGGCTTGAAGTCTTTCTGCCAATAAAGGATTTGTGCGAGGTTGGCGGCAATAAACGCTGTTTCCCAGGGCTGCTCTTGTATGCTCACTGATTCAAAGGCGCGTTCCAGCCAGATTTTTGCCAGTTCAAGGTTGTACATTTCGCCGGCGGTGATTCCGATATTGGCATAGTTCATTGCAAGCCTGCCTGGGTTCTCCGCTTCTTGTTCCATTGCCAATGATTCTTCCAATAGTTGAATGGCCTGAGTGTATTCGCCCTGACTACGTGCCACCAATGCCATATTATGTAATACGGTGGCGATACCCTCTTGATCTTCCAATTCATATCTTAAGGCCAATCCTTCTGTATGATACGCCATGGCGGATGCATAGTCACATTGCTCACACGCCATAGCCCCTGCGCCATTCAGGGCGATGGCGCGTTTTCTTTTTTGAGTTTCTGTAAGAGGGCGTTTTACCGGTCGCTGTAAACTTTCATCCAGCCACTGCCTGCCTTCAAGCAAAAAGCCCTGACGATACCAAAACCACCATAATCCGCCGGCAATGGTGATGGCAATATCCATGCTGTCCTGTTCAAGCGCAAAGCGTAACGCGGACCTGAAATTATCGTGATCGAGCCGGGTTTGCGCCAGCCAGCGAGACTGTTGTTCGCCGCGCACTTCTATAAATATAGTTTCTGCATATTCGGCAAAATAGGCGGCATGGGTATGTTGGAGTGTCGTCAAAAGATTGGCGCTGATGAGTTGTTCCAAAGCGAACGACCGCAAAGTTTCAAGCATTGTCACACGTCCATGGGATGATTCGGTTTCAAAGTGAATCAAGCTGGCGTCTGCCAATATTTTCAAGGTGTCAGAATCTGTGCCGCAAATGGTTTTGGCCGCTTGAAGTGTACATCCCCCCACGATTACACCCAGACGCATGAATACTGCTTGTTGAGCGGGGGCGAGCAGGTTGTAACTCCAGGCAACAGCTGCGTGAAGAGTCTGATGGCGTTCGGCAATATTACGTTTGGTTTGTTGCAGTAATGTCGATGAAAGTTGTGAACGGTTGCGGGCGCTGACAATCTGGCGTAATAACTCTTCAGGTTCTATCTCGCGGGCACGCGCCGCTGCCAATTCCAAAGCGAGAGGCAATCCATCCAGCGCTACGCATAATGTTGCAATCGAGATGGCGTTATCCTTGTGCAACAGGTAGGTGGGCGCAACTGTCTGTATTCGTGCAACAAATAATTGGATGGCTGGAATTTGATTTAGTTCATACAGGGTTGGTAGGTGCGCGAGATCGGGTACTTCCAGTGGAGATACTTCCCATTCATGTTCGCCATATAGATTGAGTGCGATACGGCTGGTGCAGAGTATCTTTAATTTTGGAGCAGCTTTTAACCATTCACTAAAAAATATGGCGGCTTCCAGCACATGTTCGCAATTATCCAACACCAGCAGAATTTCATTGGATACAAGATGCGCGCGTATGGATGCTTCGATTGTTTGATTCGTGGTCGGAGTGATGCCCAGCGCCGAGGCAATGACGCTCGGAACATCTTTAACATTTTGTGCTGATTCTAATGCGATAAAACATACGCCCTGTCTAAAACTATTTTTTAAATGATGGGCAACTTCCAAAGCCAGTCGTGTTTTGCCAATACCGGGTGTGCCAATGAGAGTCACCAGGCGTGCTTCGCCAAGCAGCAGAGAACAAATGGCTTCTGTTTCGACAGCCCGCCCGATTAAGGGAAAGAGCGGTGACGGAAGGATGTAAGGTGAGGGTGAATGCTGGCTGACGATCTCCAGCACTCTTTGTGTTTTTGTTTGTGTTGTACGTGTGACTGTAATACGTTGTGCGCCGCTTGCGGCATTTCGTGTTTTCCCGGCCAGTTCCAGCAGGCGTTGAATGAGCTCGGGTTGATGTTGAATATCCAATGCGGGGATGAAGAGCGCCGCTACAACAGCCAGATCGGGCAGACGGCTGCCATTTTCAAGACGGGCAATTTGCTCGCGGCTGTAGCCTACGGAACGCCCTAATTCATCCTGAGTTAAATGCGCACGTTTTCGCAAATAGCGGAGCGCATCACTAAATGATTCTGCAAAAAGTTGTTTTTCCAAAGATTGCGTTCTTTTTTGTCGATCATTCATGCAGGTATCATAGCATAATCGCGCAAGCGGAGGTAGGCTTTTTAGTAGAGAGTGAATAGGGAAAAGCCTGCTGATCGGACGGTGTCAGTTTTCGGCGGCGCGCGATGCGTTGAGGTTGAGTCAAATGTCATCTTAATGTTTTCCTGTGTTTGTTTGTCACAAAATGTCACTTTTAGTCACGGGCTTGTTTGTATGATGTTGTCTATGAGCCAAGTTGTGACCCGCCGTTTGCTTTTGGTAAAAGTAACTGAAATCGTGGAGGTGACTGAGACAATTACCATCTTGATTGAAAACGAAAGTTTAAAGGTAGATCAGAGTGCGGAGTATGTTTCGAAAATTAATGATGATAGGGTAGCAGATGCGCCGCCTGAATTGAACGAACTGCTGCTGAATGTGTCTGCGGCGGATTCACTAAAACAGTTGTTAGATGTTCTTAAAAATATTAATAAATAGAAGTAACCCTTCTTAAGGAGAAAAAAATGAAAAAGAATATCATTTTATTGACCATAATATTAACTCTCTTGGCTGCTACGTTCAATGTGCGGCCAGCCCGCGCTGCGAGTGCAGTTGTTGGCGATGGCAGTCCTGCCTCTTGTACTGAGGCCGCTTTTGATACGGCGCTTGCTTCTGCAAGCAGCGGCGGAGGTACGATTACCTTTAACTGCGGAGCGGCTGTAAAAACAATTACCTTTAGTGGGGTGAAAAATATTCTAACTGGCGATGTGACCATTAATGGGAATGATCTCATTGTTCTTAATGGCGGAAATGTAACCCGTCATTTTTTTGTAGGCAGCGGGCGGACGTTTCGCCTGCAACACATTACCTTGCGTGATGGTAATTCGGGTGTGGGCGGCGGTGCCATTGAAGCTTCCGGGGCATACATTATTTTAGAGTCTGCGCAGTTGATCAATAATTATGCTACTGCCCAGGGCGGCGCCATTTATTGTTATGTTGGCATTGATGGTACGCTTACTGTTAGTGATAGTTTATTTGAGAATAATGGTTCGCGATTTGGCGGCGCAATTTATAACGATGGCTGTATGGCCACGATTAGCAATTCCACGTTTAAAACAAATACCGCGAATGACGGAGTAGTTGGGATTGGCGGCGCAATCTATAACAGCCAGCCATTTACTCCGTCCATACTTACACTGACGGTCAATAACAGTCTGCTTCAAGGGAATAGCGCGGTAGATGGCGGCGGTTTGTATAACGATACGGGCGCTGCTGCCACTCTTAACTCTGTTACCTTTATCTATAACTCTAGCGGGTACGGCGGTGGAGTTGAAAATAGCGGTACGATCACGATCAACGACAGTTTGATTGACGCAAATACAGTCACGGGTTCTGGTGGTGGTATTTGGAATTTGAACGGTATCGTTAATGTAGTACGGACCAGAATAACTAATAATAGCGCTTTTGAAGGAGGCGGTATTAGTAGTTATGGCACTCATGTTGAAATCACAAATGCCAGCATTGCAAACAATGTGACCACTGGCTCTGATGGCGGCGGTATTCAAATTATTAATGGTACTGTCTTTATTACCAACGCCACCATCAGCGGCAATCAGGCAACTGGGACAAACGCGGATGGCGGTGGTATTTATCACAACTCTGCTGATAACCTAACGCTGACAAATGTAACGTTGGCTAATAATCAGGCAGCTTCTTTGGGCGGCGGCCTTTATCATTACGGCCGTTACGCGGTCTTGACGAATGTCACCATTGGCGGGAATACTGCCGGGGTGGCTGGTCAGGCGATCTATGAAGATTCCCCCATGACAGTGTTGAATCCAGGCGTGGTTCAATTAAAGAATAGTGTGCTCTTTGGCAGTTCCAATAATTGTGATGGCGGGACTTTCCAATCGCTTGGGCACAATATCAGTAAGGGATCCTGTGCCGCACTGAATCAGCCCACTGATCAAAATAGTTTTGCAGGCAACCTTAATTTGGGTACGCTGGCTTTCAATGGCGGAGCATTCCCCATGAAAACGATTATGCCATTGGCAGGTAGTCCGTTGATTGATGCGGGTGATGCTTGCGTCACAACCGATCAACGCGGTGGAGCACGTGTAGGTACGTGTGATATCGGCGCAGTGGAATATGGAGGCTTGTCTCCCATATTCGCTGATGTGCCTGTCAGTTATTGGGCTTGGGAATATGTTGAACGTTTGTATAGCGCTGGGATTACCGGCGGCTGTTCGGCAAGCCCGCTTAATTATTGCCCTGATTCAGTTGTGACTCGTGCGCAAATGGCAGTCTTTTTATTGAAGGGGATTCACGGTAAGAATTTCACGCCGCCAGTTGTGGGTGCTAGCAGTAATTTTGCTGACGTCGCAACCGATTACTGGGCAGCCGCGTGGATCAAGCAACTTGCTGCCGAAGGAATTACTGGTGGATGTGGTGCGGGTATCTACTGCCCTGATGCAACTGTCACGCGTGCGCAAATGGCAGTATTCCTTTTGAAAGCCAAGCATGGCTCGTCTTATACGCCACCCAGTGCTACGGGTGTATTCAGCGATGTGCCGATGGGTTACTGGGCTGATAGATGGATTGAGCAACTTTCTGTTGAAGGTGTTACTTCCGGGTGTGGAGTAGGAATTTACTGCCCCGATAGTGATGTGACCCGCGCACAGATGGCGGTCTTTTTGGTGAAGACATTTAATCTTCCGTAGAGAAGGATTTAATATTTTTAGACACTCCCCGCATTCTGGATTTCAAAGTTAAAGAATTTGCAGGCTTGAACATTAATCATTCAAGCCTGCAAATTCTTTTTTGTGTTTCTTAATGAATGTTTATGTTATATTTATTAAGTACGGGCATCTCATAAATTTGTAATTGAATTGAGATATTGAGGGAGTGAGTGAGGTGGTAATCTTTAAGGTTGAGGCGTGAGATATTTTAAGGTTGGGATGTGTAGAAAGTATTGACAGGGGCGGGGAAATGCATATAATTGTCGTTCGCCAGTAGAAACGAAGAAGATTTCGTCGAGAGACAAATCGATAACAACTGAGTAACCGTCTCCCATCAGAGACTCAAAGCAAAAGTTTTGCAGTCTGATGACCCGATGCGAAATAGAGAGCATCGGTATTTTTGTGTCTGTAGAGACTTGACAGGCGGTTATGGAGCGGATAGAATAACGTTCGCCCAAATGGCAAGCACCTTAACAACTGAAAAGTGATAGGAAACAATTTTTTTTGTTGAATCAGTAAATCCGTAACTTTACCACTCGTAAGAGTGAAGTTTTTTTTGCGGAGAGTTTGATCCTGGCTCAGGATGAACGCTGGCGGCGTGCCTAATACATGCAAGTCGAACGAGGTGCTTGAGTAGCAATACGAGAGTATCCTAGTGGCGAACGGGTGAGTAACGCGTTGGTGACCTACCCCAAAGTGTGGGATAACAGTTCGAAAGGACTGCTAATACCGCATGTGATTATTGGAATTAGAAACTGATAATTAAAGGAGCAATTCGCTTTGGGAGGGACCTGCGTCCCATCAGCTAGTTGGTGAGGTAAAGGCTCACCAAGGCTACGACGGGTAGGGGACCTGAGAGGGTGACCCCCCACAATGGAACTGAAACACGGTCCATACACCTACGGGTGGCAGCAGTAGGGAATATTGCACAATGGGCGAAAGCCTGATG
>Ga0335394_10005117_pt1 | contig 14872 bp, 12 predicted proteins | sample MAT03_FD_205741 | JGI IMG/M metagenome (GOLD analysis project Ga0335394, IMG submission 205741) | Freshwater microbial communities from Lake Fryxell liftoff mats and glacier meltwater in Antarctica - MAT-03 (spades assembly) (version 2) ...
ACCAGTTCCGCAGGCTCGACGTCGCCGTCGTCGGGCGACACGTCGAGCACCGGCAGCATGGAGCCGCCGCCAGACTTCGGGCCTCCCGGGCCGACCGGTTGTCTCGGCAAGATCGATTTTCTGTTCGTCATCAGCAACTCCGGCACCATGGCGCCGGTGCAGGCGCAGATCCTGGCGCTTTTTCCGACCTTCCTCGACTCGCTCACGGAAGAATTCGCGGGTTTCGATGCGCATATCATAGTCGTTGAGACGGACGATGGTTGGCTCATGGACAATTGTGCGCTGTGTGGTCCAGGTTGTGATCCGAATGGGATGCTGCCCACGTGTGGGGCGGATCTCGATGCGTGCGACTCGACCATGGGCGCAGGGGTGACCTTTCCTGCGGGCAAGGACTCGAGCGCGCAGCGATGCGCGCTCGCGGAGGGCCGGTACATCACCAGCAAGGATGGTGATCCGAAGGGGGCCTTTGAGTGCATCGCAAAGGTCGGGAGCGACGGCGGGGTCGATCTTGCTGCCGATGCGATGGTCGCCGCGCTCAGCTCGCCTCTGCTCGGCACGAACGGCTATCCGCCCGGCTGCAACCAGGGGTTTCTGCGGGACGACGCGCTACTCGTCGTCACCATCATCGCGGACGGTTACGACGAGAAGTCATCGGGCCCCGCGTGGGCCTGGCGTAAGGCGCTCACGGAGGCCAAAAATCAAGACGCGGCGGCGTTTCAGGTCCTCGTGATCACGACGGATATCGATACCCCCAACGGTCTGTGCGGCGAGTACACCCCCGCTGTCAACCGGCTTCGGACCTTCGTCGAGATCACGGACGGCCTGATCGGGAGCATCTGCGCCGACGACTACGGGCCGTTCTTCAAAGCAGCCGCCGCAGCGATCTTGGAGCGCTGCGAGACCTACGTGCCACAGTAGGCGAGCGTCACGGGTAGCGCTGGCTGACAATGACCGCGAGATGGCCGTCGATCGTCGTGCTGCCGACCCAGGTGCATTTGCCCCACGCCTCGCAGACGACCCCGGTTGCGAAGTCCCACCCGCCCTGATTGACCGGCGGCTGCTGCCAGGCGGGCGGGTAACCGGCGCCGATGGACGCGAAAACCCAGGCATCGAGCTCCCCCGGCTTCGTCTTGTACCCGGCGACCACGAGCCGCTTCATGCGGTCCTGCGCCACGCCCAGGCCGGCGGTCTGCGTCGGCCACGGCTCCACGTAGGTCTGGCCCGGCTCGCCGTCGTCATCGAACGTCTGGATGCACACCTGCTGCACGCCCTGGTTCTTGTGACGACACCAGCCGGTCAACGCGAAGCCCGCGTCGGTGAGCGTCCCTGCGAGCGCGGCGTCGTTGGCGTACTGGCTACCGGGCGAGGTCCATGTCTCGCCGATGAGGTCGCCGTCGGCGCTGACCTCGACCATCGTCGTGCGTGTGAAGTAATACCCATTACCGTCTTGATAGTCGCGCTCGCCGAACACGAGGAAGTGGCCGTCGGCGAGCGCGATGACGCCGCGCCACCGCTCGCTGTCGAGGTTAAGATCGTCCAGCTTCGGGTCCGTAGCGGGCTTGACGAAGATGCGAGGCCAGCGGTTCGCCTTGACCCCACCCGTGTAGCCCACCGTCACCGCGTCGTAGGCAGGCTCCTTGTCGAGCGGGCTGGTTCGCAGTGACCCCGCGGTCACGATGTCGCCGGCCGCGGACACAGCCAAGCCCATGACCTCCTCGCCGTCGACCTGGCCATCGTCTTCCCAGAGCAAGACCCCCTTGTCACTGAGCTTCGCCACGTAGCGGCGGAACGCGATGCCGTTCTTGACGAACCCCGCGATGACGATGAACTTTCCTCCGGGGTCGACCGCCAGCGCGGTCGCGCTGGATTCGTTTGCGTCGAGACCTGGTACCAGCGTCCAGTCGGCGAGGGTCTTGGGCCAGCCGGCGACAGGGTCACCTGCCACGTCGAGCCGCCACAGCATCATCCGCCCGTCGAGCGCGCCCGCGGTGACGCCGGGAGCTGACAGAACAGGTCGGCCGGCGGCGCCTCGGCCTGCGAGATCTGGGGGAACGTCCTGATGGATGGCCCGACCAACGGCATCTTCATCCTCGGGGCCGACGACACGCGCGTCTACAACAACCTGGTCGTGGGCTTCATGGAACATGGGATCTACGCGAACGACCAGGAGCAGGACCTCCAGGCCCGCTATCGCTTCGCGTTCAATACGATCGTCGGGTCTGGCAAGGGCGGCCTGACCGACCCGGGCACCGGCGACCCCGATACGGGCGCCGGCGAGACGGGCGCAGCGCCCACCACCACCGCGACCTCCGCCGCCGACACAGGCAGCGCGGAGTCGGGGACCGCCGCCACGTCCGACCCTGGCACCGACACGACCGCCGCGGGCGCCACCGATGATACTGGCGCGCTCACGGCCGACGACACCGGCGGGCAGTCCTCCGACGGCGGCTGCGGCTGCCGCGGCGCCGGGCCCACGTCCGGGCTCTGGCTCGCGCTCGCGCTGCTGGTACCGCGTCGTCGCAAGTCCGGCCGCCGACCCAGGCCGTGACGTTGACTTCGGCGCGCCGGGGCCGGCTCGGCTATCCTGCGCGCCATGCAGCGCTTTCGCTCCCTCGCCGACATCCAGGCCTTCCTCGACGATACCGACTACAGCGACGACAAGTTCTATCGCTGTCCGACGCGCGTGCTGGTCGACCGGCGGGCGCACTGCGTCGACGGTGCTCTGCTCGCCGCCGCCGCGCTGCGCCACCTCGGTGATCCGCCGCGTGTGCTCGACTTGCGCGCGCATCGCGACGACGACCACGTCATCGCGGTGTTCCAGCGGCACGGCCACTGGGGCGCGATCGCCAAGAGCAACGTCGTCGGGTTGCGGTTTCGCGAGCCGGTTTACGCCTCGCTGCGCGAGCTGGTGATGAGCTACTTCGAGGCCTACTACAACCTCGACGGCGACCGGGCCCTGCGGTCCTACAGCGACCCGCTCGACCTCTCGGCCTTCGATCACCTGCGCTGGGAGACCGACGACGAGGTCATCGAGCCGCGGATCTGCGCGGCCCTCGACGACGCCCCGCACCACGAGCTGATGACGCCAGCGATGATCGCCGCGCTGCACAAGATCGACGCCCGCAGCTACGAGGCCGGGCTCATGGGCGCCAACCCGAACGGCCTGTATAAGCCGAGCTGAGCGGCAGCGCCGTCACAGCGCCTGGACGAACGCCCAGATCTCCTGCCCGCCGAACAGCGGCCAGCCGTGGGTGCTGTCATCATAGCCGCCCTCGCTATGTTCACACCACACGACCGGCAGGCCGGGCGTACACCCCTGATAGGCCGCGCATGCGTGGGTCTCCGGCGCGGCCTCGACGGCGGCGTGGACCTCGGCGATCGGCGGCGATGTCTGGTCACTACAACCGGCGCGCGAGCGCCAGAACTCGCGGGCCTCCCCGCCGTTCGCCAGCGGCACGTGCGGGTCCTTGAACCCGTGGAGCACCAGCGCGGCGACATCACCGACGCAGTTGTCCTTCTCCGGCAGGTAGCCGGCCACCGGCGCGATCGCCAGCAGGCGGTCGCCGAAGCGACACCCGAGGATATTGACGAAATGCGCGCCCGAGCTGGTACCAGCGACGAACACCCGCGATTCATCGATGCACGCGCCTGCGCCGAGGGTGTCGAGCACCTTGGTGAAGAATTCGACGTTGAGCTCGCGCTCGCCGTCGCCCTCCCACCCGGTGCCGCCGAGCGAGGTCATATACACGAGGACCGCCTGGTCCTGCATCACGCTCTGGAAGCCCGCGCAGTCGCCGTCTTGACAGTCGGGGCCGGTGCGGTTGCGGCCGTGGAACGCGAAGCCCAGCGGATAGGGGGTCAGCGGGTCGTAGCCCGGCGGCAGCGATACGATGTACTTGCCTTGCTGGCCCTGCACCTCGATCTCTAGCGAACCAGACGCGGGCGCCTGCATCCCGCAGCCGATACTGCCGACCGGGCTCACGGGTCCGGTGGTCCCGTCCTCGCCGGTGGTACCACCATTTTCCGTGGTCGAGCCGCCGGTCCCGCTGCTCGTGGTGGAGGGATCTCCCGGCCCGGTGGAGGTCCCTGAGGTCGCGTCGCTCGTCGGCGCGTCGCTCGTCGGCGTCTCGCTGCTCGCCGTGGCTGTCGTCGGCGTCTCGCTCGCTGCGCTGCTGGTCGACGCCACGGAGGTGCTGCCCATATCGGTGGCCCCGTTGCTGAGGTCACCGGCGCTCGAACAGGCGACGACCGCAAGGGATGCCACGCAGGCGTGAATTCGCGACGCTCGAGCCATTTTGCGACTCTACCACGACGCCGTCGCCGGCCCGATCACGCCACGTTCACGAACGTGGTGGGCGACGCCGCGAGCCCCAGTGACCCACGGGAGCGGACGCCTGCGCCGGCACCACGCCACGGCGAGCACGGGCACCCGCAGCGAGATCGTTCGGAACGCGGGTCGCATCGTTCGCACTGTGGCCCAGCGCCCACGGGCGCAGCGGGCGTCGGCCGACCTCCGGCCGACCTGCGCACTTGTCGGATCGGCCCGGGTCCGATATGGGGATGAGGGAGGCAGCGATGATCGAAAGCGGGCGAGATTCCGGCACCCTCCTCATCGTCGAGGACCACGAGGACACGCGGGAGACCCTGCGCGACTGCCTCGAGGAGTTTGGTTACACCGTCGAGACCGCGGCCGACGGCGTCGAGGGTCTCGAGCAGGTGCGGGCGAAGGCCTTCGACCTGGTGATCACCGATCTGAACATGCCGAGGCTCGGCGGCTTGCAGCTCTTGCAGGCGATCCGCAACGAGACCCAGGGCCCCGACCTGCTGATGCTCTCGGCCGACGGTCAGATCTCGCGGGCCGTCGACGCCATGCGGCTCGGCGCGATCAACTACCTGGTCAAGCCGGTCGACATCGATCAACTGGTCGGCGAGGTGCGGGCGGTGATGCAGGCCCGCCGCGACCGCGCGACCGAGCGCGACGTCGTCGGCACGATCACCGTGCACGGCCACCACACCCGGCCGCTGGTGCCGGACCCCGCATCGACCGGCCCGCGCGGCGGCCGTGGCCCGGACGGCGGCGGCCTGCCGCGCACGATCGGTCGCTATCAGGTGCTGAGCGAGCTCGGCTCCGGTGGAATGGGCACGATCTTCAAGTGCTTCGACCCCGCGCTCGCGCGCACCGTCGCCGTCAAGATCGTCGCCGAGCAAGCGGACCACGGCGGCCGCGACGACCTGCTGCGCCGCTTCGCGTGCGAGGCCCAGGCCGCGGGCATGCTCCGTCACCCCAACATCGTCACCGTGTACGACTACGCCGCGGGCGCCGAGGGCCCCGTGTACTTGGCGATGGAGTACCTCGCGGGCAGCTCGCTGGCCGCGCTGCTGGCCGCCAGCGGCAAGCTGTCGTGGCAGCGCGCCGCGGTCATCGCGTTCCAGCTCGCCGACGCCCTCGAGTTTGCGCACCGCAACCAGGTCATTCACCGCGATGTGAAGCCGGCCAACGTGTTCATCCTCGACCGCGACGTCGCCAAGATCCTCGACTTCGGGATCGCCAAGCTCGCCAACTCCGAGCTGACTGTACCTGGCACCTTCGTCGGCTCACCGCGGTATCTGGCGCCGGAGAGCTTCCGCGGCGCCCGCATCGACTACCGCGCCGACCAGTTCTCGCTCGGCAGCGTGCTCTACGAGATGGTCGCTGGCGTGCCCGCCTTCGACTTCACCGACTTCTACGCCGGCGTGCATCACATCCTCTCCGAGGACCCCAAGCCGCTCGAGCGGCTGGTCCCCGACGCGCCCTCGGAGCTTTACGACATCGTCGAGCGCCTGCACCAGAAGGACCCCGACCGGCGCTACCACAACGAGATGCGCCTGCTCGGCGACCTCAAGGATCTGACCGAGATCGCCGGCGTCACCATGCACCTCGGCGTCGCGCGCGACGGCCTCTAACCTCTGCGCTGACCTCTCTCGTTCCTTTAAAAAGAACGAGAGAAAAACAGAGAGCCGCCCGTCGAAGATTCGAGGGGCGGCTCAGCGGAACAGGAGGGATTCGAACCCTCGGTAGAGGTTACCCCCTACGCAGGTTTAGCAAACCTGTGCCTTCAGCCACTCGGCCACCGTTCCTGGAGGATTCATACGAAAAATTCCCGCTGCTGTGCGGGGGCTGCAACCTAGCCGGGTTTGTCCGCCGTTGCAAGCGCCGTCAGGAACCGCGGACAATCCTCACGGACCCGCACGCGGGCGCCGGTCCTGGCTGAGGCACAGTCACACGGGTGAGCGTCCCGGAGCCACACGTCCCCGAAAGCTCCAAGGGCCTCGCGCGGGCCGCCACGGCAGCGACCGCGGAGATCTTGCTGGCGGTGTTCGCCTTCGTCGCCGGGCTCGCGCTGCTCCTGATGATCCCCGGTCTCCAGTCGGCGATCTCCTGGCTGCTCGACGCCACCTTCGGGCGCCCGCTGCTCGGCCCGGAGCAGGTCCGCCAGGTGCATGGCATCGTCCTCACCCCCCTGGCCGTGCTGGGCGCCGCGCTGATCTACGGCTGGCTCGGTCGGCGCCTCGACCTCGGAGGTCCGCCCCGGCCGCCGCCGTGGCCGCCGGTTGGCCTCGCTGCCACGCTCGGCCAGGTCGCCCTCCACGTCGTGCTCGCGGTCGCCGGCAGTTACCTGGTCGCCCTGGTCATGCACGCCCTCGGCGTCCCGGTGAACGAGCAGCGCCTGGTCCTCGAGCTCACCGCCAGCGGCGACCTGCGCCGCCCCGAGGTCGCCACCCTCGCGCTGTCGGCCCTGGTGCTCGCGCCGGTCGGTGAGGAGCTGTTCTTTCGCGGCCAGCTCCTGCGCCGGACCTGGCAGCGCGGGGGGGCCCGGGCCGCCTACCTGGGCTCAGCCCTGCTGTTCGCCGCCTTCCACGGCAACCTTCAGGGCTTCGTCGTTTACGTCTGGCTCGGCCTGGTGTTCGCCCACGTGTACGCCCGCACTGGCAGGCTCGGCGCCGCGATCGCGGTGCACTTCGGGAACAACGCCCTGACCATGGCGATGCTGCTGCTCGCGGATCGCGCGTGAGTTCGCGCTCGCATTCCCGACCCGGTCGCGCCGACACATGCGCTTGCATCCGCGGGGCCCTCTTGATAGTTTCCGCGACCCCTGGAGACGGGGAGACAGCATGCATCCGTAGCTCAGCTGGATAGAGCATTGGTCTACGGAACCGAGGGTCGGAGGTTCGAATCCTTCCGGGTGCACGAAAACGAGGGCCTCGCGGTACACACCGCGAGGCCCTCGCCATTTACGGCCTGGAGGCCGCCGTGACCCTCATGGAGCCACAGCCATGGCGCGCCGCGAGAACTCTCCCGGGCGGTGGTTCTCGCGCGCCGGTGCGCGATGGTACTCCTCGCCCACCCTTATGCAGCACCGTGGATTGACCGCCCTCCCCGCCCTCGCCCTGGCCCTCGCCGCTGGCGCGTGCAACCTGACACCCGCGACCACCGACACGGAGGCCGGGAGCACCGCGAGTAGCGAGAGCTCGGGCGGCCCGGCGACCACCGGCACGACCACCACGGACGTGCCGACCACCACGGATACGCCGACCACCGAGACGACTGACCCGAGCGGCGACCCGACCACCGACGCCACCACCAACAACCCGAGCGACCCGACCACCGACGCCACCACCGACAGCGGCGGCGAGGACGTCACGATCTACGACATCCAGCAGGAGAAGATCGCCCTCGACACCGTGGTCACCGTCAAGGGCGTCATCGTCACCTCGCCGGTCAAGCTCAAGGACAGCAAGGGCACCGTCTTCGTCGAGGAGCCCGCCGCCGGCGAGTACTCCGGCATCGCCGTGTACATGTACGACGAGGTCACGGCCGCCTTCGACGCCCCTCCGGGCAGCGTCGTCAACATCACCGGCACCGTCAGCGACTTCTTCGGCAACAGCCAACTGGTCGTCATGGCCCCCGGCGACATCGAGGTCGTCGGCACCGATGCCATCCCCGCCCCCGCGATCGTCGACGCGGCCGACATCGCCACCGGCGGCGCCAAGGCCGAGAACTACGAGGGCGTGCTGGTCCAGATCCAGGACGCGCTGGTCACCGTGCCCGGCGTCGACATCGGCCAGTTCGAGGTCGAGGGCGGCGCGCGCGTCTCGGACTACTTCCTGTTCGACCTCGGCATGTCCCCCAAGCCCAAGATGGGCGACACCTACCCGAGCGTCACCGGCCCGCTGCTGTTTAGCTTCGACCAGTTCCAGATCGCACCGCGCAGCCTCGCCGACCTCGGCGAGGAGGGCGGCGACACCGACACCGACGGCACCACCGGCGACACCACCGGCGGCGAGCAGGCCGCCACGATCTACGACATCCAAATGGGCAAGTTCGCCGAGGACGCCCCCGTCACCGTCGAGGGCGTCATCGCCACCAGCGGCCTCACCTTCAAGAAGGACGGCTTCTACGTGCAAGACCCGATGGGCGGCGAGTACTCCGGCGTGTTCGTCTTCATCGGCATGAACGCCGTCACCGTGGCCCCCGGCGACATCCTGACCATCTCCGGCACCTACGACGAGTTCTACGACTTCAGCGAGCTCAAGGTCACTTCGGCCGCCGACATCATGAAGACCGGCTCCGGCCCCGTGCCCGCGCCCGCGCTCGTCACCTCCGCCGAAGTCGCCACCGGCGGCGCCAAGGCCGAGGCCTACGAGGGCGTGCTGATCACCGTGAAGAACGCCAAGGTCACCACCGCGGTCGACATGAACGGCGAGTTCATCGTCGACACCAAGCTGCGCGTCGACGACCTGTTCTTCGCCAAGGCCATGTGGGTCATGCCCAAGGTCAACGACATCTACACGTCGATCACCGGCCCGCTCGCCTACGGCTTCGACAACTTCAAGATCTCGCCGCGCACCCCGGCCGACCTACAGAAGTAAGCCCGCAGCTCACGCGGTCATGCTGCGTGCCTGTGGCTGCTGCTGTCGTTCACCACGATTATGGTGTTCGAGGCCAATCTGCCGCACTTTCGTCCTACACCCCGAACCCGCGGTCACCCTGCGCCTGCGCCTGCGCTGGCGCTGAGCACCTGATCACCTCACAAAAGGAATGTCCATGAAGAAGATCCTCATCATCGTCACCAATCACGCTACCCTGGGTGAAGCCCACGAGAAGAATGGCACCTACGCCCCGGAGCTCACGCACGCGCTGCACCAATTCATGCACGCGGACATGGCGTTCGACATCGCCAGCCTCGAGGGTGGCGCCGCGCCGCTCTACGGCGATGACGTCGACGATGGCGTCAACCAGGAGGTGCTCAAGGATGCCCGCGTCAGCGCCGCTGTCCGCGACACCAAGCGCGTCGATCGGCTCGATGCGAACGACTACGGCGCGGTGTTCTATCCCGGCGGATTCGGCCTGCTGTATGACCTCGCCAGCAGCGACACGGCCGGCAAGCTCACGGCGTCAATCTTCGAGGACGATGGCATCGTGGGCGCCGTTTGCCACGGCCCGGCCGGCCTGCTGCCCGTGACCCTGGCCAACGGCGACAACATCATGAAGCACATCGCCGTCACGGGCTTTACGTACGAGGAGGAGAAGGACTCCGGCACCCTGGCGAAGGTCCCGTATCTGCTTGAAGAGTCGTTGACCCGCGTCGCTGGCCAATACAACAAGAAGGGCCCGTGGCAGGAGTTCATCATCGAGCAAGGCCGGGTGATCACCGGTCAAAACCCGCAATCCGCCGCCGCGGTGGCCAAGGCGATGGTGGCCCAGCTCCACAAGCGCTAAGGGGCGCTTGCGAGGGCGCGGCCAGCGGGCTGCCCACCATCAAGGATGTCCCGCGATGAGCGGGCGAAACCTTTGCGCACGAAGTGCCACGCACGCGGAGGGGATCGCAGCTCGTGCGCCCTTGCCATCCGTCGCACGTTGTTGGATCCTCCCGGCGAGGATGTTGAGGGCCATCACCAAGGATGACAAAGTAGAGGTCGTCGCAACTCTGCTCGGATCCACGATCCTCGGGGCATCGTTCGCCAAGGACTTTTTTATGCACGGGAAGTTCGATGTTCGCATCTTCTTCCTCGGGATCTCGTGCTTCGTTCTGTTCGTGGTGATCGCGGTCATCGCCAAGGCCCGCGTCAAGGTGTTCGAGCGCGCGAGGCCGGTGCTCAGCGCGGGCTTCATGACGCTGTTCGTGCTGGGCAACGTAGCGGCCCTCGACCTCTTCAACCACCAATTCCTCGCCTCCAAACTCGACGGTGACATTCGGCTCGAGACCACGCTGTTTCTCATATGTTACAGCCTGTCGACCAACCTGCTGTTTCTGCTGAATAGGACCGCTTTGTTCGCGGCGTTGCAGCAGAAGACCATCTATAAATATCTCCTGGCCCCGATCAATGGGATCAGCGCCGGGGCGATCCTCACGGGGTTGATCGTGTGGATCTCGATTTAACCCGAATTCACGTAGCGATCGATGCGCAGCGATGGCGCTCCTGGAAGAGCGCCTCGGCGCATGGTGCGGCTCACTGCCCCTGTCCGAGCGCGTAGCCGGGGAGGCCGTCGAAGGTGCAGAGGTTCTCGGTCTTGATGACGTCGATCTCGCCGTCGACCAGGCTGGCGAGCAGTGTCACCGGCAGGGCCGGCAGGATCGGTCCGTCGCCGAGGAAGCGACAGCGCCAGTGGTCGGTGCAGAAGGTCTCGGGGAAGCCGTCCGGCCACACCTTGACGCCCCGGTTGGTGATCATCTGCAGCGCGAGGCCAGGCACGCTATGCGCGCGCAGCCGGGCGGCCAGCCGCGCGGGGTCGGAGTCACGCTCGTGTACGAAGACGTCGATCCCGACGAGCCGCTTGTCCGCGGCCGGGGCGCGGCGATAGCCCGGGATCGTCAGCGGGCGCGCGTCGGCGAGGCGCACTGGTTTGAGCCGCGACGGAGCCCGCCCGAGGCGCATCGCCACGGCACGGGCGAAGGCCGCGGTGCCGACGACCTCGACCGCCTCGCCGCCGATGTCGGCCGTGACCACGCCGTCCTCGAGCGTCGTCAGCCACGCGTTGTGGACCCGCTCGGCGACCTCGGCCTGGCCGACATGGACGAGCATCATGACCGCCGCCTGCAACAATCCCGAGGGGTTGGCGAGGTCCTTGCCTGCGATGTCGGGGGCGCTGCCGTGGATGGCCTCGAACATCGCCGCGCCGTCGCCGACGTTGGCGGAGCCGGCGAGCCCGACCGATCCAGCGATCTGCGCCGCGATGTCCGACAAGATGTCGCCGTAGAGGTTCGGCGTGACGATGACATCGAAGCGCTCGGGCGTGGCGGCCAGGCGCGCGGCGCCGATGTCGACGATCATGTGCTCGGCCGAGATCTCTGGATATTCGCCGGCGACCTCGTCGAAGACGCGGTGAAATAGGCCGTCGGTGAGCTTCATGATGTTGTCCTTGGTCATGCAGGTGACCCGGGTGCGCCCGTGCGCGCGCGCGTAGGCGAAGGCGTGGCGGACGATCCGCTCGCAGCCGGGCCGCGTGATCAACTTGAGGCACTGGTAGACCTCGTCGGTCTGACGGTGCTCGATCCCCGCGTAGAGGTCCTCCTCGTTCTCACGGACGATCACGAGGTCGAGGTGCGGGTGCAGGGAGGGGACGTAGGGGGTGTACGCCACGCATGGGCGCACGTTCGCGTAGAGACCGAGCGTCTTTCGCAAGGTCACGTTGACGCTCTTGAAGCCGCCGCCTTGCGGCGTCGAGATCGGGCCCTTGAGCAGCACCCGCGTGCGCCGCAGGGATGTCCACGCCTGCGGCGGTACGCCGGTGCCGTGGCCCTGGCGGTACATCGCCTCGCCGAGGTCGACCCACTCCGGGTCCAGCCGGGCTCCGGCCGCCGTCAGCACCTCGAGGGTCGCGCGCATGATCTCGGGGCCGACCCCGTCACCGGCGGCGATCGTGAGGGGGGTCTCGCCATGGGGTCGAACTGGGTCGCTCATGCGGGCAACCATCCGACACCCAAGACTTCGAGTAAAATCGACAATTTTGATATTGTCTATCGAGTAAACTCGATGACCGCACGCTACACCATCCATCAACTCCGTGTCTTCGCGGCGGTGGCCGAGCGGGCGAGCTTTAGCCGGGCCGCCGCTGACCTGCACCTGACCCAGCCGACGGTCTCCATGCAGGTCAAGCAGCTCGCCGACGTGCTCGGCGTCGTGCTGTTCGAGGGGCAGCTACGCGGCGGAGGAGCCGGCCGGTCGCGCGTGCGTCTGACCGCCGCCGGCCACGAGGTCCTCGAGGCCGCACGCGAGGTCACGCGCGCCGGGCAGGCGCTGGAGGAGCGGCTCGCGGCGCTCGCGGGGGTGCGTCGCGGGCGGGTCCGGGTGTGCGCCGCGAGCACGGCCGAGTACTTCGTGCCGCGGCTGCTCGGCGCGTTCCAGCAGGCCCACCCCGGCGTGGAGGTCGAGCTGCAGGTGCAGAACCGACAGGTCGTGACGCAGCGACTGGCAGACGACGCGGATGACCTGTACATCATGACGCAGCCGCCCAGCGACCACCCGGTGGTCGTCGAGGCGTTCGCGGATAATCCGCTCGTCGTCGTCGCGCCGGCCAAGCACCCGCTCGTGGCCGCCCGCAAGGTCGCGCTCGCCGAGCTGGCGGCGCAGGATTGGGTGCTGCGTGAGGAGGGCGCGGGCACCCGGCTGGTCGCCGACAGCTTCCTCGCGGAGCGGGGCGTACGATTGTCGACTCGCCTGCAACTGGGCAGCAACGAGGCGGTCAAGCAGGCCGTGATCGGTGGCTTTGGCCTGGCGATCCTGTCTCTGCATGCGCTGCGCGATGAGATCCTGCATCACCGCCGCGTCCGTATCGTCGCCGTCGAGGGCTTCCCGATCCCGGGCCGCTGGCACTGGGTGTCGCGCACCGGTCGCCGCGCCTCGCCGGCGGCCAGCACCCTCCAGCGCTTCGCCGCCGCCCAGGTGCCCACGCTCGCCGCGGAGCTCGCCCATTTGCAGGAAGTGGCCCGCCGCCGTCAGTTCGCGGGCTGAGCGTCACCCGGACCGTGCGTCAGGGTGAGACAGGCCCTACTAACTACTCACCCAGATGCCCGAATTCCCGCCTCAGGACCCTCAGCGCGGCCGCTGGGCGTCGGATCGCAGCTTCGATGCGTGAGGGATCTCATCGATCCGGGGCCACTGCACCGAACCGTCAGCGTTATCGTGCCCCTCTCACATGAGCCACGCGCGCCTCACGTCTCTCGTGATTCACAAGTACCGGCACGTCGTGCCGGGCACCAGCCTCGAGTTCGGCCCCGGCTTCAACGTGCTCTTGGGCCGCAACGGCACCGGCAAGACGACGCTGCTCGAGCTGATCGAGATGGTCTGGTCCAAGGGCTTTCGACAGATCGCCGACGAGCCATTCCACCTCGAATATACCGTGGAGTTCGACGACCTTAAGACACCGCCTTCTTTGGGCGAATCCCCGACCGTCCCGGGATGCCGCATCCACGCGGAAGTGGAGAATGCACCCGCCGAGGCACCGCATCACGTCCCGCGAAATTTGCGGGCCCCGAGCCCCCCTCTGCAATTTCGTTATCACGTCACCGCCGGCACGCTCGAGGATGTGGTGTTGGCTGTTATTGAAGGTACCCCCATGGGAGCCTCACTGCGTGCCGAGGGGCGCTCATCACCCCTACCGGTGCTCGCCGCGAGCGACCATGGGCCAGTCATCTGGGTCGCCCCTGCCCAATATTATAGCTTTGAGGAAAGCTCGGATCCGGAGCCAAAGGCCACCTCTCCTGTCGCCAGTTGGGCTGAGTGGTGCAACCTGATCCTCATTCGTCTTGACAACACGGGGCGCTACGACGAGTCGCTCGGTGGGTTCCAGGCACTGACGTCGAACGAGCACCGGCTCATCGGTAGCGGCCTCAATAGCCCACACTGGGAGATCGAGCGGCGACTCGACAATGAGACCAAAGTCTATCCGTTCGATGATAGACTGCTTACTTTCTATCCACAACCATTGCTTGATCGATGGCACACGATTCTTAAAAAAAACCCACGGTGTGAGCACCCAGAATTCCTGGGGTCGATTCGCGAAACCAGTGTCGCCGTCTTCCTGGAGCTTACAGTTTATAAAGACGTGTTAGTCAAATCCGGGACGCCCGCTCGCGAGCGTCGTTCGACCGTCGAACGCCTCAAGTTCGGTCCTCCCGAGTTTCGCATCATCCTCCAAAATGACCGCGGCGAAATCCCCGCGCAGGCTCTGAGCTACGGCGAAAAACGCCTCCTGGCGTTCCTGTGGCACCTCGCCTGCGAACCGAGCGTGATCATCGCCGACGAGCTCGTCAACGGATTCCACCACGAGTGGATCGAGCGATGCGTCGAGTTGATCACCGGGCGACAAGCATTCCTCGCCAGCCAAAACCCTCTGCTCCTCGACTGCCTCCCGCTCGCCAGCGAGGATGACGTCCGCCGCAGCTTCATCACCTGCCACCGCGATCCAGACGGGCAGATGATCTGGAAGAACCTGAGCGTTGAGGAGGCCGCTGATTTCTACCGTTCGTACCAGCTTCAGATCCGCCACACGAGCGAGATCTTACGAGGCCAGGACCTTTGGTAGCCCCCGTGGTCCATATCTACATGCTGACCGAGGACACGGGCCTCCACAGCCACGCGACCTGGGTGGCGCTCCTGCGCCGCATGTGCCGCCTCGTCGACGACTCCTGCGACACCCAGCCCGCCCCTCGCGCTGCCCCTGCGGGCGCCCCCTGCACCACCCAACGCATGCCCCGCCGGGCCCGCTGCGCGCCCGCGAACCCCCTCAGGGCAGCCAGCGCTCGTGCTCGTAAATATCGTGACCGAAGCCCGCCGCCATCAGCAGGTCCCGCCAATCTCGCTTCGCCAGGGTCACCGCCTGACGCAGCCG
>Ga0335394_10005120_pt1 | contig 14869 bp, 17 predicted proteins | sample MAT03_FD_205741 | JGI IMG/M metagenome (GOLD analysis project Ga0335394, IMG submission 205741) | Freshwater microbial communities from Lake Fryxell liftoff mats and glacier meltwater in Antarctica - MAT-03 (spades assembly) (version 2) ...
GTCGTCCAGCAAACCCGGGAAATCGAGGAACTGGACGCCCAGATCCTCACCTCCGATCTGCCGATCGATGCCTATCTCGACCAGGGGTTCAAGACCTGGCTTACCCGGCGCGAGCCGTGACCCGCGCACTCGTTGTCGCCCTCGCGCTGGCCTTCTCGTTCGCCCTCATTCCATCCACCGCCTTCGCGCAGATCACGATGGGTTCGCCCTCGTGGTCCCAGCTGTCGCCGCAGGAAAAGCAGGTTCTCTCGCCTCTGGCGTCCGATTGGGACAACCTCGACACGCAGCGCAAGCAGAAATGGCGCGGCATTGCGCAGCGCTATTCCAAGATGGGCGCCGAGGAGCAGCAGCGCGTCCAGCAGCAGATGCGGTCGTGGTCGCAGCTCTCGCCGCAGCAGCGCCAGGCCGCGCGCGAACAGTACAAATCGCTGAAGCAGCTGCCGCCCGAGAAAAAGGACGACGTCCGCCAGCGCTGGCAGGAGTACCAGAGCCTGTCGCCCGAGCAGAAGCGTGAGCTTGCCGCGCGCCAGCCCGCCACACCAGGTGCCGCAGGTGCGGCACGCGTGCCGGTGCCGACGAGCCGGTCGCCCGCCGTGACACCACCCGTGCCCGGGTCGGCGCCGGTCGCGCGCTAACATCGTTTTCCTTCGTACAACCCTTCCGGTTTCACGATGCCCCCCGCGCCGGACTTCGTCGTGGCGGCGCTGCCGCTGGCAGGACGCGCACGGCGCCTGTCGGCGCTGATCTACGAAGGACTCCTGCTCACCGCGATCATCTTCATCGCGGCCTTTGTCGCGCTGCCACTGGTGACGCCAGGCCATGCGGGAACGGCCGATGCGCTGGCGATCCCCGGCCTGCCGCAACGCGTGGCGTTGTTCTGCCTGCTGTTCGCCGTGCTGGCCTGGTACAGCGTCGCCAGTTGGGCAGGCGGCCGGCGCTCGTTGCCGATGAAGACGTGGCGGCTGCGGCTCATCATGGAAGACGGGCGGCCGGTCACGCGCAAGGCCGCGCTGCTGCGGTTCCTCGCCACCTGGATCGGGCCGGCACTGGCGGTGACGGCCTACGCGCTGCTGCGGCCCTGGGGCCTTGGCGCGCAGGCCATCTGGCTCCTGGCCTTCAACTTCCTGTGGACCTTCGTCGACCGCGAGAAACAGTTTCTCCACGATCGTATCGCCGGCACGCGCCTCGTGCAGGACGCGCCACCTGCGCCGGTCGTTCGCCCCGTGGCCTGAGCGCGTCAGGCCGTCCCAAGCGCGAAGGCGGAAACCGTACCGGCCTGCGGCCTACGCCGCGGACGGACGTGCCAGCAGCACACCGCCGGCAATCAGCACCATGCCGACGATGGCCTCGGCCCCCAGTATTTCACCGAAGAGCAGCCACGCCATCACCGCCGTGACCGGCGGCACGAGGTAGAAGAGCCGCGCCACACCGGCTGCTGCGCCGTGCCGCAGCAGCCAGTACAGCAGGCTGATCGCACCCACGGACAGCCCAGCGCGAACAGAAATTCCGGGGTCCACGCGACGGGATGCGGATCGATGAAGAATGCGAGCGGCGCGAACACGATGGCGCACGCGGTGAACTGGATGACCGCGCCACTGCGCAGGTCGATGTGCGCGCAATGGCGCTTCTGGTAGAGCGTACCGACGCTGATGCCGATCAAAGCGAGCGTGCACGGCAGCAGGCCCTGCGCGCTGCCAGCGAAGTCGATCTTGTGTCGCACGACGAGGTAGACGCCGACGAGACCCAGCAGCAATCCCAGCCATTGCCGCAACACGACGCGTTCGGACAGGAAAAAAAACGCCAGCACCACGGTGAGGATCGGCTGCAGGCCCACCAGCATCGCCGACGTGCCCGCTGCCATGCCACCTGCCAGCGCGACGAACACGCCGCCTAGGTAGATGCCATGCACCAGCAAGGCGACCAACGCGACGTTCAGGTAGTCGCCAAGCGTCGTTGGCCAGGTCGCGCGCATGGCCCACGCCACGAAGGTCATCAGCAGTGCGACCAGCGCGAACCGGTAGAACAGAAACTGGAACGGCGGCGCGTACGGCAGGCCGTACTTGGCGGCGATGAAGCCCGTACTCCACAGCAGCACGAACAAGCCGGGGAAGAGCGCGGTGATGCGCGAACGTGCCGCAGGGTCAGCGGCAGGTGCCGAAGCGGACATTGCAGGACGAAACGAGGCCACCGCGCGCGATGCGCGGGGTCAGCGCTTGCGCGGCTTGGCGGCGGCGGGCTTCGGCCTGGACGCAGCGGCACCGGTGGACTTGCGCTTGGCCGCCTGCTTGAACCGCGCCACGCCATCGACGACCTCGCGCTTGGCGGCCTCGGCTTCGACCCAACTGGCCACGCGTACCCACTTGCCGGGTTCGAGATCCTTGTAGTGCTCGAAGAAATGCGCGATCTGGCGCGTGGTGAGTTCCGGCAGGTCGCGCGGGGACTTCACGTGGTGATAGAGCGACGACAACTTGTCGATCGGCACCGCGAGGATCTTGCTGTCGCCACCGGCCTCGTCGTCCATGTTGAGCATGCCGATGGGGCGGCACCGGACCACCACGCCGGTGATGAGCGGCATCGGCGAGAGCACCAGCACATCGCACGGGTCGCCGTCGCCGGACAGCGTCTGCGGGATGTACCCGTAGTTGCAAGGATAGTGCATGGCCGTTGCCATGAACCGGTCGACGAATAGGGCGCCTGTTTCCTTGTCCACCTCGTATTTGATCGGGTCGCCGTGCATCGGGATCTCGATCACCACGTTGCAGTCGTTGGGCACATCCTTGCCAGCGGGAACGCGGTCGAGGCTCATCGCGGGGTCGCTTTCGAAATTCAGGGGTGATGCTTCGTTTATTATAGCGATTGTCCTGCCCCCGCCCGTAGCTGCCCATTCTCGCCATGCGGTACGCCTCAATCGCCGTTGTCGGCATTGCCAGCCTGATGGCGTCGCTTGCCGCATCGCCTGCATCGGCGCAGCGCATCGAGTCGGCGCCGTTGCTCACGCCCTTCTCGTCCGCGCGGCCGGGCACGGTGCTGCCACCCGGCTGGGAACTGTTCCGGATCGCGCCGAACAAATCGCTTACGCTCTATCGTTTCGTCGAGGATCTCGGCGTCGTCGTGCTGCATGCGCATGCCGAGGCGTCGGCGAGCGGCATCGTTGCGCCGGTACGCTTCGACATCAATGCGTCGCCCATCCTGCAATGGCGCTGGAAGGTGGCGCAGCTGATCGACGGTGCCGACAACGCGGTGGCCAGCCGTGAGGACTCGCCCGTACGCATCATCCTCAACTTCGACGGCGACCGCGCCAAGCTGTCGCTGCTCGACAGGGCCTCGTCCGCCGTCGCCAAGCGCATCAGCGGCCGCGAACTGCCCTATGCCGAACTGATGTACATCTGGTCGAATCGCGTCCCGGTGGGCACGGTGATCGAGAATCCGCATACGCATCGCATCGAGATGGTCGTGGCCACCACGGGCGCCGCCAATGTCGGGCAATGGGTCACCGTGCGGCGCAATGTCGTCGACGATTTTCGGCGCGCCTTCAACGAACTCCCCGGCCTCCTGACCGACGTCGGCGTCCTCACCGATACCGACAACACCGGTGCCACCGTGGACGCGTGGTACGGCGACATCCGGTTTCTTCCCGCTCCCTGATCCTTCCCAAAGGCTTTCCACAGATGATGTACAACCTGGGCGAGCGCCGCATCGAGCTGCGCGGCGGCAATCACTATGTGGCACCGGATGCCACGCTGGTGGGCAGCGTCGTGCTCGAAGACTCGGCGTCGATCTGGTTCGGCGTCGTCATCCGCGCCGACAACGAGCCCATCGTCGTCGGCGCGCGCTCGAACATCCAGGATGGCTCGGTGCTGCACACGGACGCCGGCATCCCGATGGTGATCGGCTCCGATGTCACGGTCGGGCACCAGGCGATGCTGCACGGTTGCACGATCGGCGAAGGTTCGCTGATCGGCATCAAGGCGGTGGTCCTCAATCGGGCGGTCATCGGCCGCGATTGCCTGATCGGCGCGTGCGCGCTGGTCCCGGAGGGCAAGGTGATCCCCGACCGATCGCTGGTCATGGGCATTCCCGGCAAGGTGGTCCGCACGCTGACAGACGAGGAAGTGGCCGGCAATCGCGCGGCGGCGGCGCACTACGTGGCCAACGCGCGGCGCTACCGCGAGGTGATGCAGCCCGCGTAGCGCTTCAATGCACCTGCGGGCCCGCCGGCAGCGCGTCGCCCTTGAACAACAGCGTCAGGCCGGTGACCGGATCGCGGTCGGCGTGCAGTCCGGGCAGCACGTGGACGGTATTCACGCGGCAATCGCGCAGCAGGTCCTGCAGCATCTTCACCACGTCGTCGACGCGATCCTGCGGCAGCAGCGGACAGCGAAAGCCCTCCGCCTCGCGCGGATCGAACGGCGACGACAGCGACAGCCGCACTTCGCCGCCACCGTCGGCCAACGGGCCGTGCACGCTCAGCACCGCTTGCGGCTCCCCAACCGCTGCGCGCAACCGGCGGATGGCGTTGCTGGCGAAGAGTTGCGCACTGACTTCCCGCTGCGCCACGCGTCCCTGCCACAACGCCGGCACCAGACCCGCCGGTGCGCGCGGGAGCGCCAGCACGGCCACGCCCGGTGCGCCGATGTCACGCGCCAGTGCAGCCGCCAACGGGATCCCCCAGCGTCCCACCGTCGTGTCGCGCAGAGGATCGGCCGTCGGCGCAGCCAGCGCGGTACCGACGAGAAAGCGCAGGTGCACGGCCTCGGTCTTGCTCGCGACGACCATCGGCGCAGGAGCGAGCGCAGGCGGGGACTCCGGCGTGGCAGCGAGGCGGCGCCGCGCCAGCAACGCCGGCAATGCCGCGAATCCAAGCGCCTCGGCCGCCACCAACGCGTTGCCGAGCGCGAAACTCTCGTTGCCCGACAGCGCGCGATGTTCGCGCAGCAATGCAACCTTGCCGTCGATGTCGTCGACGACGCCGGGCAGTGTCACAGGGGGCGCCTTCGCGTCCTCGAGCGCCGCGACGATCACGAGCGGAATCGCGAACAGCGTCAGGCGCAAGGCGGCATCCGCATCCGCCGCGCGTTCACGCTCCACCAGCAGGCGCCACAGGTGGCGGTGCACGGCCGCCGACGGGGCGTCGGAAAATAGCTGCGCCAGCGTCGCGCCATCGCCGGCCAACATCGAATCGAGCGCACTGCCGATCTGCGTATCGGCGGCTGCGGCCTCGGCACCGGTGCTGCTCGCGAGGCTGGTCCCGGCGAGTGCCCATACGCGGCGCAACGGCACGGGCGCGATATCGGAAGGCAAAAAGCGACGGGGATCGAGCATGGCAAGGCCGGGTTGGGATGGAACGGCGTGAACCTCGCCATTTTCGCACGGCGGTCCATCGCGACCGCGCGCCGTCGCGGATCAAGGCGCGTTCAACGCACCAGGCAGAACGGGCCGTCGCCCAGCGTTTCCGGCGCAAACCACGCCCGATAGAGCCCCAGCAGCGCGAATACGCCGACGAGCGCGGCAGCCCCGTAGCGAATGCCCGCGCGCGACGACCATCGTTGCGCCACCGTCAGCATCCATCCTGCGGCAGCAAGGTTGGGCAGGGTGCCGACACCGAAGGCAAGCATCACCAGCGCGCCCGCCGGTGCGCTTCCCGAAAGCAATGCCACCGGCAGCACGCCGTACACCAGCGCGCAGGGCGTGAAACCCCACACCACCCCCAAGGTGAACCGCGCCAGTGCGCCGTCGCGCCCGCCCACGCGCAAGACGAGCGGCGCCAAGCGCCGGAACAGCGCGAGACCGACCCGCTCGAGCGGGATCACTTCGGTGCCGCGCCGGGCGATGGAAACGGCCAGCAGCAACAGGAAGATGTTGGCAATGATGTACAGCGCACGCTGTATTGGTGCGACCGTCAGCGACAATGCGGCGCCGCCCGCCGCGCCCGCCAGCGCCCCCAGCACGATATAGGTGGAAAGTCGCCCGGCGTGGCTCAACCATTGCCGCCGACGCAGTGTTGCGACGGGCAACAACGGCGCCACGGTGGCCGGACGCGAAGCAAGCGCGATCCAACCGCCGCACATGGCGAAACAATGCAGCCCGCCCAGCAGGCCCGCAAGAAAGGCACCGATCAGTGCGGATTGCGGCATCGACAGACCCTTGGGACTGCAGCGCTCGGCGACGGGACGACTGGACCAGGGCCCCTGATGGCGTGGCCCGGGTACACTCCGGCATCGATGGCGTTAGACTTCACACGCCTGACTCCCCGTCCTCGTGCCATGAATTCCACCTCCCTCCACCGGCAGCCCCGATGACCGCCATCGCCCGCGCAGCGGCCGAGTTTCCGCGCCTGGTATCGCTCGACGCGCTGCGCACGCACTGCGCCGACTGCAGCATGCGCGAATTGTGCCTGCCGTTGGGATTGGCGCCGTCCGATGTCGACGCGCTCGATTCGATTGTGCAGAAGCGCGTCAAGGTCCGCAAAGGCGAGCCCCTGTTCCGGCATGGCGCGCCCTTCACCGCACTGTTCGCGGTCCGCGTCGGCTCCTTCAAGACCACCGTGGTCACCGATGACGGCCGCGAGCAGATCGCGGGGTACCACCTGCCGGGCGATATCCTCGGCCTCGACGGCGTGGGCAGCGAACAGCATGCCAGCGAGGTCACGGCCCTGGAGCTCAGCGAGGTATGCACGATTCCCTTTGCACAGCTGGAGGACATTGCGCACCAGGTGCCGACACTGCAGCATAACCTGCATCGCATCCTGGGCCGCGAGATCAACGCGGACCATCGACTGCTGCTGCTGCTTGGCAGCATGCGCGCCGAAGAACGTCTCGCGGCGTTCCTGCTGAGCCTTTCGGAGCGGTACGCGCGCCTTGGCTATTCGCCGACCGACTTCGTGTTGCGGATGACGCGCGAGGAGATCGGTCGCTATCTCGGGCTCAAACTCGAGACGGTCAGCCGCCTCTTTTCCCGCTTTGCGGCAGAAGGCCTGATCAAGGTCCGCGGGCGCACCGTGCAGATCGTCGACATGGTGATGCTGAAGCAGTTGATCGGCGGCCACTAACGGTCGTCGCCCCGTGCGAACGGCTGCGCCTTCGGGAGCGGCGCGCGCTCAAGCCAGAGCGTGAGGGCCGACGACGCGATGCCGAGCCCCCAGAACCCGAAGAATCCCAAGGTGTAAATGGCCTGGCGCGACCAGTCAAGCGGCGCGCCGAAGAAATGCAGCTCGAAGGGATCGAAGATCGAGAAGAACACGATCTCGGCGACCCCGGCCACCAGGAAAGCCGGCCAGACGATCCACATCGTGCGCCGGACCTGCGGTTCGTCATCATTCATCGCGGCCTGCCCCCAGCGTGTCGGCTTTGCCATGGATGCGTGTCATTGCCGTGCTGCGGCACCGATCCGCTGCGCGCGGATGGCACCTACGACTTCCACTGCCGGCAGCCGCCACTCGTCGGTCTCCACGCCGACGCGCCAGCGTCCCGGCGGCAGAATACCGGCCTGGCCACGATAAATGCCATCCGGCCCGCGCTGCATGTCGACGCGGCGGTCTGCGCCCGCGCGCGTGGGATGGATCAGCGTCAGGCGCACCATTGACGGCACGGCGGGCAGCGGTGCGCCGGTCGACGACAACATGACGCGTGCATTGCCATCGGGCTCCACATCCACCTCCGCCACGAGGGACAGCTCGGCGGCACGGTCAGCGCGTTCCAGCATCCGGTTGATCGCGAGCCCGCGCTTGTAGTAATCGTCGGCCACCAGGCCATCGTAGCTTGAGATGGCGAGCCATAGCGTGACGAATCCGGCCACCACCACGATGGCGGGTCCCGCCATCAGGAACCATGTCCACCGTTCGCGGTACCACGGGCGTGCCACCAATCGGGCGTTGTGAGTCATGGGCGGGGCAGGATGAACGTGGATCGTTCGCGCCGCTGCAGTGGCGTGGCCCCGGAGCTCTCGACGATCAATTCGATGCGGTGCGAGCCCGGCGCGCCTGCCTCCATCGGCGCCTCGATGCGGAAAGGCACGAGGCGGGTGGCTGCAGGACCGACGTCGATGGGCTGTTCGATACCGGCCACCACGATCCCCGGCAAGCCTTCAACCCGAAGCCTGAACGATTGCGGTGTCTCCGACGTGTTCATGATCTGGGCGCGATAGACATTCTCGACGACCCCCGGACGCGCCTCGCGCGCCAGCACGCCGCGATCGCGGATCACGTCTACCTTGAGCGGATTCTTCAGGGCCAGCGATATGCCGGCCGCCAGCGCAATCGCCATCAGTAGCGCAGCGTACAGCAGTGTGCGCGGCCGCAGCACGCGCCGCCACATCGTGCTGCGCGACCACGCATGCGCCAGCGAGTTCTGCGATGCGTAGCGGATCAGGCCACGCGGATAGCCCATCTTGTCCATCACCTGGTCACAGCCATCGACGCACGCGGCACAGCCGATGCATTCGTACTGCAACCCCTGCCGGATGTCGATGCCGGTGGGACACACCTGCACGCAGATGCTGCAATTGATGCAGTCGCCCAAGCCCGCCGCGCGCGGATCAGCCTTGCGGCTGCGCGCGCCTCGCGGCTCGCCGCGCGCCTCGTCGTACGCGATGATCAACGTGTCCTTGTCGAACATCACCGACTGGAAGCGGGCGTAGGGGCACATGTACTTGCAGACCTGCTCGCGCATCCAGCCCGCGTTGCCATAGGTGGCGAAGCCATAGAACAGCGCCCAGAAGATCTCCCACGCGCCGAGCCGGCCGGGGATGGCCAAAAGCAGTTCGCGGATGGGCGTGAAGTAACCGACGAAGGTGATCCCCGTCCACAGCGATAACCCGATCCACGCCGCATGCTTCAGCCCCTTCTTCGCCAACTTCTTCGCATTGACACTCTCCGCGTCGAGGCGGATGCGCGCCAGTCGGTCGCCTTCGATCTTGCGCTCGATCCACAGGAAGATTTCGGTGTACACCGTCTGCGGGCATGCGAAGCCGCACCACACACGGCCGGCGATCGCCGTGAACAGGAACAGCGACAACGCGGACAGGATCAGCAGGACGGACAGATAGACCACGTCCTGCGGCCAGAACACGAGCCCGAGGATGTAGAACTTGCGTTCGCCCAGGTCGAACAGCACCGCCTGGCGGCTGTTCCACATGAGCCACGGCGCGCCGTAGAACACGAGTTGCGTCGCGACGACAAAGAACACCCGCCAGCGCGCGAAGATGCCCGAGACGGCGCGCGGATAGATCTTGCGCCGGATCTCGTAGAGGCCGACCTCGTCGGCTTCCTCCACCGGGACGATGGGGATCGTGCGCGGCCGCGAGCTGCTCACGCGCCGGCACCGCCGATGGCATCGGCCACCGGTGCTCCCGCGCGCGGCCGACGGGTCATTGCGCCGCCACGGCCAGGTTCGACAGGCCCCACAGGTACGCCGCCGTCACGCGAATCTGCGCCGGCGTCAGTTGCTCGCCGAACGCCGGCATCGCGTTGGTGCCAGCGATGGCATCGACGTTGCGGCCCTTGATGATGCCCTCGGCGATGGCGCTCTCGCTGCTGCCATAGAGCCACACCTGATCCGTGAGGTTGGGCGCGCCCATCGCATGGTTGCCCTTGCCGTCGGCGCCGTGGCAGGCGGCGCAATTCTGCACATAGAGCGGCTTGCCGAGCTGTGACCGGAGATTGCCGTGGGCGAGCCCGCTCAGCGAACGCACATACGCCGCGACATCCCGCACGCCTTCTTGCCCCAGCGCAACACCGAAGGCCGGCATCACGCCCATGCGGCCCTTGGTGATCGACTGCACGATCGTTTCCGGCGTGCCCCCGTAGAGCCAGTCACCGTCGCGCAGGTTGGGGAAACCGCGCGCACCACCCGCATCGGAACCGTGGCATTGCGAGCAGTAGGTGAGGAAAAGTCGCTCGCCGGTCTGGCGCGCTGCGGGATCGCGCGCGATCACCTCGATGTCCATCGCCGCGTAGCGCGCATACAACGGCGCCAGGCGCGCGTCGAAATTCGCGCGCTCCTGCTGGTAGGCGCCCGTCGACGACCAGCCGAGGAACCCGGGAAACGAGCCAAGCCCCGGATAGAGCGCCAGGTAGACGATGCCGAAGACGATGGTGATCCAGAAGAGATTGGACCACCACTTGGGCAACGGATTGTTGTATTCCTCGAGGTCATCGTCCCAGACGTGGCCGGTGACGCTCACCGCGCCATCGGCCGCCGGCCCCTTGTTCTTGACCTTGATGCGCCCGGTGGACCACAGCAGCCAGGCGCAACCGATGATCGAAGCCACGACGATGACGATCACCCAGACGTCCCAGAATGGTGACGTGAAAGTGTTCATCGCGGCCCCTCCTGCGACGCCTCGCCAGGGGCGGGCGGCGCAGCCTCGTCGGGCAGCGCGAATGGCGCCTCCGCGGCATCGCGGAATGCCGCGGTGCGGCGGCGACTCCACGCCCATGCCACGATGCCGATGAAGGTGATGAAGGGAATCACGGTCGAAACGATCGCGGACAACGTCGTCGAATCCATGGCTACCTCGCGTTCTTCATCGTGAGCCCCATGTTCTGCAGGTAAGCGATCAGCGCGTCCTGTTCGGTCCGGTCCTTCAACGCCGCCTGTGCCTGCGCAATGTCGGCGTCGGTGTAGGGCACGCCCAATGTCCGCAGCGTGCGCAGCTTGGCCTCGATCGTCGTGGCGTCCGCCGGCGCGCGAGCCAGCCAGGGATAACCCGGCATGTTCGACTCCGGCACGACGTCGCGCGGATTGTTGAGATGCACGCGCTGCCACTCGTCGGAGTAGCGCCCGCCCACGCGCGCGAGATCGGGGCCGGTACGCTTGCTGCCCCACAGGAACGGCCGGTCGTAGACGAATTCGCCGGCCACCGAGTACGGGCCATAGCGTTCGGTCTCCGCGCGAAACGGACGGATCATCTGCGAATGACAGTTGTTACAGCCCTCGCGGATGTAGATGTCGCGTCCGGTCAGCTGCAACGGCGTGTAGGGTTGCAATCCGCGCACGGGCTGCGTGATTGCATTCTGGAAGTAGAGCGGCACGATCTCCACCAGCCCGGCCACGCTCACCACCAGCACCACCAGCACGATGAACCACGGCAGGTTCTGTTCGATGTATTCCTGATTGAGCTTCATCCGCGGCCCCGGCTCACGCGTGGGCCGGCGTGGCGGACGCCGGCGGAATCGGTGCGTCGTACGGCGTAGCGCCCGCGATGGTGCGCACGGAGTTGTACGCCATCACCAGCATGCCGGAGAAGAACATCAACCCGCCCAGCAGCCGGATCGCATAGAAGGGATAGGTGGCCTTCACGCTCTCGACGAATGCGTAAGTAAGCGTGCCGTCGGCATTGGTGGCCCGCCACATCAGGCCCTGCATCACCCCCGCAATCCACATGGCCGCGATGTAGAGCACGACGCCGATGGTCGCGATCCAGAAGTGCACGGTGATGAGCCGCACCGACCACATCTGCGTCTTGCCGAACATCCGCGGCAGCAGGTAGTACATGCTGCCGATGGAGATGAACGCGACCCAGCCCAGCGCGCCGGAGTGCACGTGGCCGATCGTCCAGTCGGTGTAGTGCGACAGTGCGTTGACGGTCTTGATCGACATCATCGGGCCTTCGAAGGTACTCATGCCGTAGAACGACAGCGAGACGATCAGGAATTTGAGGATCGGGTCCTCGCGCAATTTGTGCCACGCGCCGGACAGCGTCATCATCCCGTTGATCATGCCGCCCCACGAAGGCGCCAGCAGGATCAGCGAGAACACCATCCCCAGCGACTGCGTCCAGTCGGGCAGCGCCGTGTAGTGCAGGTGGTGAGGGCCGGCCCACATGTAGACGAAGATCAGCGACCAGAAGTGCACGACGGACAGCCGGTACGAGTAGATCGGGCGTCCCGCCTGCTTCGGCACGAAGTAATACATCATCCCCAGGAAGCCGGCGGTGAGGAAGAAACCCACGGCGTTGTGGCCGTACCACCACTGGATCATCGCGTCCTGCACGCCCGGATAGGCGGAATAGGATTTCCAGCTGGTGAGGCCGATGGGCAGCGCTGCGCTGTTCACCACGTGCAGCAGCGCGATCGTGATCACGAAGGCGCCGAAGAACCAGTTGGCCACGTAGATGTGCGGCGTGCGCCGGCGCGCGATGGTGCCGAAGAACACGATGGCATACGACACCCACACCACGGTGATCAGGATGTCGATCGGCCATTCGAGTTCGGCGTACTCCTTGCTGGAAGTGATGCCCATGGGCAACGTGATGGCCGCCAGCACGATCACGAGGTTCCAGCCCCAGAACGTGAAGGCGGCGAGGTGATCACTGAACAACCGCGCCTGGCAGGTGCGCTGCACGCAATAGTAGGAGGACGCGAAGAGCGCGCTGCCGCCGAACGCGAAGATGACGGCGTTCGTGTGTAGTGGCCGCAACCGGCCGTAGGAGAACCAAGGGATGTCGAAGTTGAGGGCGGGCCACAGGAGTTGCGCGGCGATGATCACGCCGACCAGCATGCCGACGATGCCCCACACGATCGTCATGATGGTGAACTGGCGCACGACGCGGTAGTTGAACGTGGGGGCCGCCACCGCCGCTGCGTCGGATCGCGTTGCCGAGGGCAGCGCATTCGGCAGCGGAAGCGTCGCGGAACTGCTGGTCATGTCCGGGCCCATCGATGTTCACTCCCCTCGTGCGCAAATGGGCGGCACGCCGACGCCAGATTCCAAGTCTTCGATGCTAAACCGCTTCGTCGATCGGCGGGTTGACCTGCATCAAGGCCCGGGCGGCCCGGCGGGGGGGGAATCGTCGTCCGCCAGCACGCGCTGGCCCGGACCATCGAGGTCGTCGAACTGCCCGTTGCCCACGCTCCACCAGAACAACGCACCAATGCCGAGCACCAGCAGCACGGAGAGCGGGATCAGCAGCATCAGGATTTCCATTCGACCTCCACCACTGGCTCAGCGTGGTCCACCTTGACAGCAAAGGACTTCGAAGATGTGACGTTGGTCAAACGGAGCGCATTACCCACAACCACCAGTGACGACACCGCCATGCCGACCGCCGCCACCAGCGGCGACACGTAACCCATCGCAGCGGCAGGGATCGCCACCAGGTTGTACGCAATGGCCCAGGCAAAATTCTGATGCAGGATCCGCATGGCGCGCCGGGCCCCCGCCAACGTCGTCGCGACCTGGACCACCTGATCGTTCAGCACGACGACGTCGGCAGTCCATTGCGCGAGCGGCGTACCGCTAGCGAGCGCGAACGACACCTGGGCCTGCGCCAGCGCCGGCCCGTCGTTGACGCCGTCACCCACCATGGCGACCACCGCGCCCGCGCGCTGCAGCGCGGCGATCGCATCGCGCTTGCCTTCCGGCGTCAGCGCGGCGCGCGCGTCGGCGATGCCCGTTGCCTGGGCGACCGCATCGACGTAGGCGGGCCGGTCGCCGGAGAAGAGCATCGTCGCGACGCCCGCACGCTGCAATGCCGCCACGGCGGCGCGCGCGTCCTCGCGCAACGGATCGGCCATCGCGAAGATGGCCAGCCATCCCGCACCAGTCCCCAATCCCACCAGCGTAGTGGCCGCAGGCGCCGTGTCGGCAAATGCCGCCAGCGACGCCGGCATCGGTCCGGCAAGCGCCGCGACAAACGACGGCGTGCCGATACGCGCGCCACCATGGGCCGTCACCCCTTCCTGCCCCTGCCCCGTGACCGCGCGCAGCGCGATGACCTCGGGCGTCGCGGTGCCTTTGGCCGCCGCCAACAACCCGCGTGCCAGCGGATGCTCCGACCGTGACTCCAGCGCCGCCGCCAACGCGAGGGCTTCGTCGCGCGTGGTGCCGACGGCAACCGCCATGCTCACTAGACGCACGTCACCGCACGTCAGCGTGCCGGTCTTGTCGAAGACGACATGGGTAACGCGCGCCAGCGTCTCAAGCACGTCGCCGCGTCCGAACACGACGCCGTTGCGCGCCAGCGCGCCGGTCAGCGCGGTGGCTGCGGCCGGCGTGGCCAGCGCCAGCGCACATGGACACGACACGACCAGCACCGCCACGGTCACGGCAAGCGCGCGCGCAGGCTCGATGACGATCCACGCGATGGCGGTAATCGCGGCCAGTGCCAGCACGCCGGCAACGAACCAGGTCGCCACGCGATCGGCAGTTCGCGTGATGGCCGGACGTGTGGCTGCGGCGCGCTCGGTCAGTCGCAGAATCGACGCCAGCCGGGTTTCGGCTCCGGCGCGCGTCACGCGCACCACCAGCGGCTGCTCGCCGTTGCGCGACCCGGCCAGCACGGCGTCGCCAGCAACGCGCGTGATGCCATGGGCTTCGCCGGTCAGCATTGCCTCATCGACGGCAGACCGCCCGTCCACGACCTCCCCGTCCGCCGGCACCAGCGCGCCGGGCCGCACCAGCACATGATCGTCCCGCACGAGCATCGCGGCATGCACCGTCTCGACCGCAACGCCAGGCCAGCGGCAATATCGAACCGCGGCGTCCGGCTGGCGTCGCGCCAGCGTCTCGATCGCGGCGGCGGCGCGTTGCCGCGCAAGCAGTTCGAGGTAGCGGGCGCTAAGCACCAGTGCCACGAACATCGTGATCGAGTCGTAATAGACCGCACCGGTGCCACGCCAAGTTGCATGCGCGCTGGCGACCAGTGCGACCGCAAGCCCAAGGACGATCGGGACGTCCATGCCGGCGCGCCGATGCGTCACGTCGCGCCACGCATTGCGCCAGAACGGCGCCGCCGAATACAGCAGCACCGGCAGCGTCAGCACCATGCTGGCCCAATCGAGGAGCCGCTGCTGCTCCGGCGCCACGCCGTCGTCGCTCCAGTAGGAGGCGCCTGCAAACATCATCACTTGCATCATTGCCAGCGTGGCGAT
>Ga0335394_10005125_pt1 | contig 14863 bp, 9 predicted proteins | sample MAT03_FD_205741 | JGI IMG/M metagenome (GOLD analysis project Ga0335394, IMG submission 205741) | Freshwater microbial communities from Lake Fryxell liftoff mats and glacier meltwater in Antarctica - MAT-03 (spades assembly) (version 2) ...
AGCAGACGGGCAAACCGCAACACAGGACGCCGACTCCGCGCACAGCCAAGTCCCCTAATAAGAAGTAGCCGCGAGCTCCGGGATCAAGGCAAGCAACGACCCACGTGTGTTCAGAGACGGCTCGTCGAGCACACATTCCAGCAGCTTTTCGAGCACCTGTCCGACCACCCGCCCACCCGAAACGCCCAGGATTCGCATCACATCCTGACCATTGACGGCCAGATCGCGAATCGACAACGCCGTATCCTCGGCCACCACCGCAGCGATGCGCGCACGCAAGGCACAGGTCTCGGCATCCCGCGGCTCACCGAGTCCCCGACCCGCAACGTCCGCTTCTCGCAGCGCAAAAATATCGCCCAGGTTGTCCGGCCCCACCCGTTGCACAAAGCGACGCACGGTACCGTCTGTCCATTCGGGTGTGTAATCGAACATGTGCTGGCTCACCATCGCGACCACCCGCGCGCGATCGGCCTTTGACATTTTCCAGCGTTTGCAAATCCCATCTGCCAGTTCCGCACCCAGAAGTCCGTGCTGAGGAAAGCTGTATTCGCCAGGTTCACCGGGCTTTTCGGCCCGCATGCGCGGTTTGGCGATGTCGTGCAACAGCGCCCCCATCCGGACCAGCGGATCGCGACCGCGGACCTCGTCCACCACCGCGAGTACATGGTGATATACATCGTGTTGGTAGCGGCGGTTTTGCGCGCACCCGACGCCCTCCAGGAGCTCCGGCAAGGTAGCCTGCAAGAGCCCCGACACGCGCATGAGTTCAATGCCGCGGCTGGGTTTATCGGCGGCAAGCAACTTGATGAGTTCGTCGTGGATCCGCTCCATCGCGACCAAGCGAAACGAATCGAAGGTCTGCGTGATCGCAGCAAGCGTCGGCGGATCGATCTCGAATCCAAGCTGGGTCGCCTGACGTACCGCACGCATTGGACGCAACCCATCCTCAGTGAACCGCACCACTGGATCCCCAACCGCACGAATCAGCTTGCGGTCAATGTCTCCCTGGCCATCAAAGGGATCGGTCAATAGCCCGGATTGCGGATCAAAGGCGATGGCGTTGATCGTAAAATCCCGGCGCGACAGATCTTCAACCAGTGTCGCCGAAAAGTTCACCGACGAGGGACGACGGCCATCGAGATAGGCCCCCTCTCCCCGGTAGGTTGTGACCTCGACGTGCCGTTGATTCCCCTGCGTACCGGTGACGACGGTGATGGTGCCGTGTTGCAAGCCGGTGGGAATCGCAAAATGCTGCCCGAATAGCTTCAACACCCTGTCCGGCAACGCATCGGTCGCCACATCAAAGTCGTTCGGCACCCGCCCGATCAAGAGATCGCGAACGCCACCACCCACGAGGTGTGCGGCGAATCCCGCTGCGATCAGCCTCTGACAGACGTCAAGCACGTCGGCGGGGATCTGAGCGACATCAAGCTTCTCCATGACCTTTTCACCCTAGCAGACGACTCATGCCGCCCCGGCGCCCTTTCGCTGCACAAAGCCCGAAAGCACGACAGAAAGACGCTGTCGTGTGGTTGTGGGCATCTCTTCAAGCGGCGTGAACAGCGCCTCGTCGAGTGCATGGTGACAACGGCATTGCCGTCCGGGATCGAGTGACACCAGTGCATCCGCCACGATGCGCTTGGTCTTGTCGACCTGTGCCTTCAACATGGCAAACGCGGCGGCCCCCGTGACGTTGTCATCGTTTCCACGCCAGCAATCGTAGTCGCTTGGCAAAGCCAGTGTGGCGTAACACATTTCGGCTTCCCGGGCGAGGCGCGCCTCCGGCATGCCGGTCATCCCAACCACGGTGGCCCCGAATTGTCGCCACAACTCCGACTCTGCTCGCGTCGAGAATTGCGGTCCTTCGATACAAAGATAGGTGCCACCGCGATGAATGCTGCCCTGTCCAATCTTTTCGGCCGAGCACGCAAGCTGTTCCGACACGTGTTCGCAGATCGGATCGGCCAGCGAAACGTGCGCCACGGCCCCGCCGCCGAAAAACGTACGGGCGCGCCCTTCGGTTCGATCGATGAACTGCCTCGGCAAGACCGCATCTCCTGGGGCAATGTGCTCGCGCAAAGAACCCACCGCGGAAACGGAAATGATCTGCGAAACGCCGAGCGACTTCAACGCATAGACGTTGGCGCGAAAGTTCACTTCCGAAGGCAATAGGCTGTGACTGCGCCCATGACGGGCGAGGAAAACCACCTTGCGACCTTGCAATACGCCGGTGCGCAAGCGATCGGAGGGCGCGCCGTACGGGGTATCGACCGTAAACTCGTTCCGGTCTTCGAGGCCGGGAAGATCGTAAAAACCACTGCCACCGATGACGGCGAGAGGGCGTTTTGGGGAATCGGGATTCGACGCGGGGCTCATCCCGCTGATTCTGCTACCCTTTGGCCGCGCATGGAAGATACCGCGCTCGTCGCCCTACTAAAGAAGCGTGACCGGGCGGCATTTACCGCTCTTGTCGAGCGCTATCAGGGCTCGATGAAGCGCGTGGCCTCGGGTTTTGTGCCCAGCGCCGCCATCGCCGACGAGGTCGTCCAGGAAACCTGGCTCGCGGTGCTGGATGGCATCGATCGTTTTGCCGAGCGCTCTTCCTTTTCGACCTGGCTTTTCACCATCCTGCTCAACCGCGCGAAGACCCGCGGTCATCGCGAACGCCGGACGATACCCTTTTCTGCGCTGGAACGTGACGACGACGATACGTCGAGTGAGCCGTTTCAAGATCATTTCGGCGACAACGGTCAGTGGTTGCGGACGCCGGGTGCGTGGGGCGATGATCCACCGGAGCAGCTGTTGCAACGCCGACAACTGGGCGAGACTCTGAACCGCGCGATCGCGAGCCTGCCTGACAAGTACCGCATCGTCATCACCTTGCGCGACGTGGAGGAACTGGATTCCAATGAGGTCTGTAAGTTGCTGAACATCTCGGAGGCCAACCAGCGGGTCATCTTGCATCGCGCTCATCTGCGTTTGCGCGAGACGATCGAGCAACACCTTGCCGAGGAAAACCGCAACAGCGAGGGTGAAAAATGAGGGCGGTATTGGTCGCGATCCTGACGTCGAGCTGTTTCGTTGGCTGTGCGCGAAACTGGACGGAGCTTCCCAACAAAAGAACCTGCGTGGTGTTGTCGGCGGGCGGCCCTTCAGGGTTGGTCCATCTGGGGGTCCTGCGTGCAGTGAAAGACGAGGGAATCTCGGTCAACTGTGTGACGGGCACCAGCATGGGCGCTCTCGTGGGCAGCCTGTACGCGACGGCACCGGATGCGCCGTTGCCAGAACGGTACACGGCGCTGATGCGGCAGTACGAGGCACGCACGCGCGAAACGGGCAAACGCAACGCAATTGTCGGTGCGATCGTGGGCGGCGCGCTGGCAGCGGTGGCAACGGCGGGTGAGCCCTATTCCATCCTGGGGGCAATTGGGGCGGGAGCGGCACTGGGAGCCAAGGCCACCGACTGGATCGAACTGGAACGGTTTCATGCGACCCTGGATTCGTATTACGGTAGCGTGACCATTGAGCGTTTGCCGGTTGCGTTCGCGACCTTCTTCCAGCAAAAAAATGACACCAAGATGGCCTTGGTGGTCGCGTCGCGGGGGAACCTGGCCGACGCGGTCGGCAAAAGCATCGCAAACCCCTACATCTTTCCGGCCTTCGATCCGGTGAAAGCGGGTTATGTGGATCCGGGCGCCGATCGCGTTGCGGCCACGCCAATTGAAGACACCTGTCAGCTATTTCCGGAGGCTCGATTGCTGGCGGTCAACGTGACGGGACAGGCCAGCCTGAGCAGCAAGAACATGCGCTGCCCGGTGTTGGAAGTGGTAATTCACGCGCCCGAATTGCCGACGGAGGCGATGGCGGGAACGGGTGCTGCGTTTGAAGCGGCGGTGATGCTGGGGTACGAGGAGACGCGCAAGGCGATTCGGGGGGAACGGGCGAAATAAGGGTTTGTGACGTTCCGGCTCGTCTACCGCCGCACGCCAACCCGTAGCACCAACTTGTGCGACTCGCCCGGCTGCAACGTCAACCTGTCTGCCCCCGCGTTTGCACTCTCCACGCACACCATGCCGGGCCACTCGTCATCGCCAAAGTCCGGCATCCGGGCGGCCTTGGCTACCCACGGGTTCCAAACGACGGTCGAGTTTGACGCTTCTTTTTCGATCACGATCGATCGCACCAGATCCGGATCATCAATGCGCGTCGACGCCGTGGTCGCGTTGTAGACCCGATCGGTCTCCGCCTCAAATCTGATTGGACCCGGCGCCGACGTTGGCGTCGCACCACCCGCGACCTTGTCGAGGAACGGCGCATCCTCAAGACCCGCCACCGACACGCGGCGTGCGTCGGCCACATCAAAGTAGGTGTGTAACGCTTCCTCGAAAGAAAACGGGGCGTCGCCCGTGTTGGCAATCGTGAACGCAATCACCAGCGTCGCGCCCACCGTGATGTCGACTGAGGCCGCAAACGGATGTGGCCACAACGCGCGGGTGGCCTCGCTGTCGACCAGGCGAAACCGCAGGTGGGTTGCACCGTCCGCTGAATCCTCGGCTCGCACACATTCGAAAGACGTCGTTCTGGCAAAACCGTGCGCCGGATGAGCCGGGGACGACCCCGCACCAAACCAGGGAAAGCAGATCGGAATGCCGCCGCGAATCGGTTTGCCCGGTGAAAATTGGCTGCGGACGCTGCTCCACAAAACCTCGCCCTCGCCGACCGGACGGAACGACAAAACATGCGCTCCCTGCAGGAAAATGCGGGCCCGCGCGTGGCGGTTGCAGATGGTCAGTGATTCCAGCGTATCGGACGAGCGCGTGACGGTCGACGGAAGTTCAAGCACGGCAGAACCCTAACCCGGTCGCGCGCGCGCGACAAGCACCCTCTCCCACCCTTCCGGGCTACAATCCCCGCATGCGGATCCTGTATCTCGATATCGACTGCCTCCGGCCAGATCACCTGTCTTGCTACGGATACGAGCGCAACACCAGCCCCAACATAGATGGCGTCGCCAAACAGGGACTGCGGTTTGAAGGCGTGTATGCCTCCGATGTCCCCTGCCTGCCCAGCCGAACCGCTTTTTTTAGCGGACGATTCGGTATCCACACCGGCGTCGTGAACCACGGCGGTGCCCGCGCCGAACCTTTCCCCGAAGGCGCCAGCCGCGGATTCGCATCAACCTGGAACCGCAACACATTCACGCGGTGCCTGCGCGATGTCGGCCTCTACACCGCGACCATCAGCTCGTTTGGCGAGCGACACTCGGCGCTGCACTTTTATGCCAACTTTAATGAGATCCAGAATCCTGGGCTGCGCGGGCTTGAAAACGGCGATGTGATTGGCGACAAGACCGTGCAGTGGCTTGAACGGAATCGCGATCGCAAGGATTGGTTCTTGCACGTGCACTTCTGGGATCCCCACATGCCCTATCGCGCCCCCGCTGCGTTTGGGGAGCCCTTTGCGAACAGCCCGACGCCCGCGTGGTACAGCGACAGCGTGCGCACGCAACACCTCGCCGGATGTGGACCGCACTCCGCAAGCGAGATCATCGGCTACAGCGATGCGCCGCCGCCTGAATTGCGCTGGGATTATCCGCGTCAGCCGCTGGCGATGACGTCGATGCAGGAGGCCCGTGCATTGTTTGACGGATACGACACCGGCGTGCTTTATGCCGACGCGCAGATCGGGCGCATCCTTGGGTTGCTGAAACAACAGGGATTGCTCGACGAAACCATCATCGTGATCTCGGGGGATCACGGAGAGAACCTCGGTGAACTCAATGTCTACGGCGATCACCAGACCGCCGACGAGTTCACGTGCCACGTGCCGTTCATCCTGCGCTGGCCGGGTGTCACGGATGCAAAACAGGGGGCCTCGGAAACCAACCTGCATTACCAGATCGATCTCGCCGCGACCCTGGTTGAACTCGCCGGTGGAAATGTGCCCGAGGTATGGGACGGAAAAAGCTTCGCCACCCAGCTTCGCAACAACACCCCAATCGTGGGACGCCAACAACTTGTGCTGTCGCAGGGGGCCTGGGCCTGTCAACGTGCGGTGCGCTGGGATGTGACAGGTGGTCCGGATGCAGGCAAGTGGCTGTTCATTTTCACGTGGCACGATGCGTATCACCTTTATCCCGAGGTGATGCTGTTTGAGCTGCAACACGATCCCCACGAAGAAAACGACCTCGCCGCGCACAAGCCGGCGCTGGTGCAACAGGCGCTCGGTATGTTGCAGGCCTGGACCGACGAGAATCTCAAAACCAGCGAACATCCCGATCCGCTCATGAGTGTTCTCAATGAAGGTGGACCCAAGCACACCCGGGGTGAGCTGCCGGCCTATTTGGAACGGTTGCGCGCGACCGGGCGGCAAGCGCTCGCGACTGCACTTTCGGCACGGCACATAAAGGGGCAATAAGCCGTCCCCAAGGGACGAAAGCCGGGGTATTGTCCGCGCCCGTGAGCGCTCCCCAAACCAACGACTCTTGCCCCTCCACCGTGGCACCCCGCAGTGGGCGTGCCATTGGGCTTACGGTCGTGGTCGCTGCCCTCGGCTACTTCGTCGACATTTATGACCTGATCCTCTTCAACGTCGTCCGGGTCAAAAGCCTGGAATCGCTGGGGCTGTCGGGCGAGGCGATCTTGCTCGAAGGTGCACACATCTTGAAACTGCAGATGATAGGAATGCTGCTCGGTGGATTGCTCTGGGGGATCCTGGGCGACCTGCGCGGCCGACTTTCGGTCCTGTTCGGATCGATCTTGCTCTATTCGCTGGCCAACATTGCAAACGGCATGCTGAGCACGCTGGCTGAACTGTTCGGAGCCGATCCGGTTTCGCTCTATGCATGGATCCGGTTCATCGCGGGCGTGGGACTCGCTGGCGAACTGGGCGCAGGGATCACCCTCGTCGGCGAGAGCATGAAAAAGGAGAACCGCGGCATCGGCACCACGGTCGTGGCAACGGTTGGCATTTGCGGTGCAATGGTTGCCGTCGCCGTTGGCAAGAACGCAAGCTGGCAGCTTTCGTATTTCATTGGTGGTGGATTGGGTCTTGGCCTCTTGCTCTTGCGCATCGGCGTGATGGAATCGGGCCTGTTTGAAGGTGTGAAAACTGCCGCCAAGGTTTCGCGAGGCAACTTCTTCATGTTGTTCTCGAACTGGAGCCGTGTGCGACGGTACGTCAGCATCATCCTGGTCGGCGTGCCCATCTGGTACGTTATCGGGGTGCTCGTCACCTTTGCACCCGAGCTTGGCAAGGCGGCCGGGATGGATCCGTTGCCGAGTGCGCCCGACGCCGTCATGGCGTCCTACCTGGGCCTTGCGATCGGCGATTTCGGCAGCGGGTTCTTGAGCCAGATCTTCCGCAACCGTCGCAAGATCCTGAGCGCTTTTTTGGTCGCCACGGCGGTGGGCGTCGGCCTGTATTTCACGGTCGCAACCCACTCGATCTTCACGTTCTATGCGGTGGTATTTTTCCTTGGCATCGCCGCTGGGTACTGGGCCGTGTTCGTCACGACCGCAAGCGAGTTGTTCGGCACAAACTTGCGCGCCACCGTGACCACCACCGCTCCCAACTTTGTGCGCGGTGCCGTGGCCCTGATAACACCAGCCTTCCTGACCTTGCGCACGTCGTACGGTGCAACCACCGCGGCCCTTTCCCTGGGTGTTATCACGCTCACCATCGCCTTCATCGCGTTGCGTGGCATCGACGAAACCTTTGGTCGCGACCTGAATTTCGTCGAGGAATGATGGAACCCAATGAATCCCCTTGAAGCGATCGGCACGTGGGCACCCAGCAGCGAGGCGCCCGTATTTTCCTCCACAGGCCTCGCAGCCGCGACCCATCGTTTTCGCGAACCGACCCACGTGCTGCGGGATCCGCAAAGCGGCGCAATGGGTGTTGCGTTTGGGGGACAGGTTTCCATGGATGCATCAACCGCCGGCGCGATCGGCTGGATGGGGCGTTTGCCTGCGGTGTTTCCCGAGTGGCTTGGTGACCGCACATTCTGTGAATTTCACCGTTTGCGTTTTCCCTACGTCACCGGTGAAATGGCCAATGGCATCGCCACCACGGGTATGGTGATTGCGATGGCGAAGGCCGGGATGTTGGGCTTTTTCGGCGCGGCGGGACTTTCACCGGAGCGGGTTGTTCGTGCCATCGACGAGCTCGAAACGGCCCTTGGTTCCGATGGCTCTGCGCCTTCGTGGGGAATCAACCTCATTCACTCTCCGGCCGAACCGGCGCTTGAGAATGCGATCGCCAACCTGTTCATCGAACGGGGAGTGCAACGGATATGCGTATCGGCCTTCATGGGGCTTACCCCCGCCGTGGTACGATTGTTTGCCACCGGCTTGACCCGCGCGGCCGATGGACGGGTGCTGCGTCGTCATCACCTGTTCGCCAAGATTTCGCGACCCGAGGTGGCCGAGGCGTTCATGCAACCGGCGCCCGCCGCGATGCTGAAGGCGCTCGTGCAATCGGGACAGCTTCGCGCAGACGAGGCCGCGCTCGGATCGCAACTGCCCGTCGCTGGGGATATCACCATTGAATCCGACTCGGGCGGCCACACGGACAACCGGCCGCTCGGCTCGCTGTTTCCGACGATCGCCCGTCTGCGCGATGCGCTGGCACTCCGGCAGCCGACGCCCTACCCGATTCGGCTGGGAGCCGCCGGAGGGCTTGGCACCCCGGAATCGGTGGCCGCTGCGTTTGCGCTCGGGGCCGCTTATGTGGTCACCGGTTCCATCAATCAAAGTGCCGTGGAGGCCGGAATCGGCACGGACTCAAAGACTTTGTTGGCACAGGCGGGACTTGCAGATGTGATCATGGCCCCCGCGGCCGACATGTTCGAGCTGGGCGTCAAGGTCCAGGTGTTGCGACGCGGCACCCTGTTCGGGCCACGCGCGTTGAAATTGTACGACGCGTATCGCAGCCATGACGCCATCGAATCCATGTCCGAACCGGTGCGCTTGAAACTGGAGAAAGAAGTCCTGGGCGCCTCTTGCGACGAGATCTGGCGCGAGGTTCAGTCGTTTTTTTCCGAGCGCGATCCAGAGGAACTGCAGCGAGCGGAGGCCGAACCCAAACACCGAATGGCGCTCGTTTTCCGCTGGTATTTGGGCCTGTCAAGCCGATGGGCCATCGCCAATGACCCGAAACGGCGGGCCGACTATCAGATCTGGTGCGGTCCGGCGATGGGCGCTTTCAACGCCTGGGTGCGCGGAACGTTCCTGGAGGCACCCGCCGAGCGAACAGTCGTCCAGATGGCGCTCAATCTACTTGAGGGTGCGGCAGCGGTGACCCGGGCGCAGCAAATGCGCAGTGCCGGACTCCCGGTACCGGGTAGCGCGTTTCAGTTTCCACCCCGCCGTCTCGTCTGAGAATTTCCTGCGGCAAAGTACTCGGACAAACCTCCGCTCGGGCCTTCGTCCTTTATACTGCGAGACCCCCTTGGGAGCGCCTGTCTGAAACCTCGCCCAAATTCACCGACCACCCCGCCGAGTGCAGCGTCGCAAATGCCAATTGCGATCGTGGGCGTGTCCGCTTTATTTCCCGGATCGATTGGCCGACATGGTTTTTGGCGCGACATCCTGGCCGGACGAGATCTGGTTACCGACGTGCCTTCCACCCACTGGCTTATCGACGACTATTACGACGCCGATCCGGGTGCCCGTGACAAGACGTATGCCCGTCGCGGTGCCTTCCTCTCCGACGTCGACTTCGATCCGGTCGCCTGGGGCGTTCCGCCCTCGAACGTGCCATCAACCGACACCAACCAAATTCTCGCGTTGATTGTCGCGCAACAGGTTCTGGAAGACGCGTGCCGCGGTCAAATGGGGCGCATCAACAAGGATCGCACGAGTGTCATACTCGGCGTGACCTCTGCACAGGAATTGCTCGGCAACATGGTGAGTCGGTTGCAGCGTCCCGTCTGGGTGAAAGCGCTGCGCGAGATGGGGTTCCCGGAAAGCAAGGTGATTGAAGCGTGCGACCGCATCGCCTCGAACTATGTTGAGTGGAAAGAAAGCACCTTTCCGGGCGTACTTGGCAACGTCGTCGCGGGTCGCATTGCGAACCGGCTGGACCTGGGTGGAACCAACTGTATTACAGACGCCGCATGCGCCAGCAGCTTTTCGGCGCTTGCCATGGCGGTTTCCGAGTTGCGGCTGCACCAGTCGGACCTTGTAATCACAGGCGGCGCGGACACCATGAACGACATCTTCATGTACGTGTGCTTTAGCAAGACCCCTGCCCTGTCGCCGACGGGCGATTGCCGTCCTTTCTCGGATGCCGCCGACGGAACCCTGCTTGGCGAGGGCATCGGCATGGTGGCGCTCAAACGTCTTGCGGATGCGCAACGCGATGGCGATCGAATTTACGCCGTCATCAAGGGCGTCGGCAGCTCGTCGGACGGCCGCTCGAAGAGTGTGTATGCACCGGTTTCCGAGGGCCAGGCCAAGGCGATCCGCCGCGCCTATGAACAGGCAGGCTTTGACGCCAGGAGCGTCGAGCTGATCGAAGCGCACGGTACGGGCACACGCGCGGGCGATGCCGCGGAATTCGGCGGACTGAAGCTGGTGTTCGAGGAAACCGGCAGCGAGGAGCACGGCTGGTGTGCGCTCGGCTCGGTCAAGTCGCAGATTGGACACACGAAGGCGGCAGCAGGCGCGGCCGGTCTCTTCAAGGCGGTGATGGCGCTGCACCACAAGATTCTGCCGCCAACCATCAAGGTGAAAAATCCCGATCCGAAACTCGCGATCGAGACCTCGCCCTTTTACCTCAACACGCAGGCCCGCCCCTGGGTGCGCTCCGACGATCATCCGCGCCGGGCGGGCGTCAGCTCGTTTGGATTTGGTGGCTCGAACTTTCACATCGCGGTCGAGGAATATACGGAAACCGAACTTTGTGCCGCCCGCGATCTACCGCGGGACGGATATCTCATTGTTCTGTCGGCCGAAACACCGGACGCCCTCGTGCAACAGAGCGAGGCGATGCAAAGCGAGGCGATCGCATTCCTTGCAGGTGGCAACGATGAGGCCTCACAGCACGACTTGCTGGCCTTCTGGGCCCACGACACGCAACATCGATTCAACGCACACGCACCGGCCCGTGTCACGTTTGTTGCTCACAGCCTTACCGAGCTGACCGACAAGTGCAAACAGACCGCGCACCTCGGGCCGCTAGAGCGGACCACCTCCGCACCCGGCGGACTGGAGCTCGCCTTTGGTGCCAAAGACGGCAAGGTGGGATTCCTGTTCCCCGGCCAGGGCAGTCAGTATCTGAACATGGCCGCCGAAGTGATCATGGGTTTTCCGGCAGCACAATCAGCCTGGGATGCCAATGCCACCTGGGAACGCAATCGCAACACAGCGGAACGGCTTGACCGGGTGGTATTCCCCCGACCGGTCTTTTCCGAGGCAGAAACAGCGAAACAGCTAGACACGTTGCGCGCGACACAGTGGGCGCAACCCGCCATCGGTACAACCAGCCTCGCTTACCTGCGATTGCTCCGACAGCTTGGCGTCTTTCCCGCAGCGGTGGGCGGACACAGCTTCGGCGAAGTGACCGCACTTTTTGCGGCGGGTGTGGTTGGTGAGGAAGACTTCTTCAAAATCGCACGCCTGCGCGGCGAAGTGATGGCACTGGCCGCAGCGAAGCCGGGAGCGATGATCTCGGTTTCGGCGCCGCTTCCCGAGGTTCAAGTCATCCTGGAACAGGCCGGACACGTCGGACCCGATGCGGCCGTCGTGATTGCCAATCACAACAGTCCCCGACAGGTGGTCCTGTCTGGGCAGACCGAGGCGATTGCGGCGATTGAAACGTTGTTGTCGCAAAAAGGGTTGTCGTCAAATCGCCTTGATGTGGCGACGGCCTTTCACAGTCCGATCGTGCGCGAGGCCGAGCTGCCCCTGACAGCAGCGCTCAAAGAGATTCCGTTTCACAAGCCAACTTGCCCCGTGTTTGCGAACACCACGGCTGCAGCCTATCCGGATGATCCCGTTGCGATGCGAGCCCTACTGGCCGGACAGCTTGCGCGGCCCGTGCGTTTCGCCGAGCAAATCGAGGCGATGTATGCCGAGGGCGTACGCATCTTCATCGAAGTTGGACCCGGCCATGTCCTGAGTGCCCTCGTTGGCCATATCCTCAAGGACAAACCCCATCGTGTCGTGACGCTGAACCGCAAGAACCGCACCGCCGTTGCCACATTCTGGAGTGGCCTGGCTGGCATCTCCGCAGCCGGTGTTGCGCTTGATTTTGCTGCACTGTGGTCGTCATTTACCCGGCCAACCGATCCCCGTTTGAAGACAAAACCCGCACTGACGTTGAAGATCAACGGAGCGGGATATGGAAAGCCTTATCCACCACCCGGAGGAGCCGCTGCCTTGCCGAAGCCCAATCCTGAACGTCCCGTCGTTGCACCTGAAACCGCACCCATGGCCGCATCGCCGAGGCCTGCGACCCCGGCGGGCCTCGATCCATCCGTGCAGGTCGCATGGGTGATGGCCATCGCCGAGAGCCAACGCCAGACGGCCGAGGCACATGCGACTTTCACGCGCGCCATGGCCGAATCTCACGCGGCGTTTTTGCGCACGGCCGAGTCATCCTTGCTCGGGATCACCGGCGCCTTGGGCGGCCAACCGCTGGCGATGGCACCCCAGTCACCGGTTGCGTTTGCGCCGATGCCTTCCTTGCCGCCACATCCCGCATTCGTACCACCGGCGTTGCAATACGCAGCACCGATGCCGTATCCTGCGCCGCCTGCACCCGTGGCGTACACCGCCTCTGCGCCAGCGCTGGCACCCACGTTGGCACCCACGCTGGCACCCACGCTGGCACCCACGCTGGCACCCACGTTGGCCACGCCGCCTGCGTATGGTCACGGCAATGGCAACGGACATCACGCCCCCACTGCGCTGTCTGCAGGTCAGCTACAAAAACTGATGTTGAGCGTGGTTGCGGAACGCACCGGCTATCCGGAAGAGATGGTCGGACTCGACATGGATCTCGAGGCCGATCTGGGCGTCGATTCGATCAAGCGGGTCGAGATCTTGTCGGCTGTGATGGAGCGGGCGCCGGGTCTGTCGGAAATGAACACGGCCAAGATGGCGTCCATGCGCGTCTTGCGCGAGATAGTGGATTACCTGAGCGCGGAGATCGGGCCACAACATGGTGCTGCCGCCGCGTCTCCCAACGGTTCTGCAAAACGTTCCAATGGTTCCGGGGAGGGCTCCCACCGCCCTTTAGACGAGAAGTCCCCCTAACCAGCGTCCCGACGCTGGCACGATCTGCCGTTCGAACGGTCGATGCCCCACCCCTCGGGCTGGGAACGCCCGGCTTTCTGGACGGTGGGTTGGTTGGACTTACCAACGACGGGACCGGCGTCGCCGACGCCCTTGCCGCGAAACTTCGCACCCGCGGAATTCGTGTCACGGTTGGCCTCGATGGTGCGACCATCGCAAGCGTCCGAACCGTGATTGTCCTCGACGGTTTGCGGCCGTTTTCGGATCCCGAGCAGGCTGCCGACATCAACCTGGACGCGTTCCGTGCAGCACGGATGGTGGCTGCACGCATGGAGTCCGAAGGGGGAACCTTCATCACCGTGCAAGACACCGGAGGTAACTTTGGTGCCCTGGGTTCTAGCCGGGCCTGGATCGCTGGCCCCGCGGCATTGGCCCGCACGGCCGCGGTCGAATGGCCGAAAGCCACGGTTCGCGCCATCGATATTGAACGTGGCGACCGATCACCCGATGCGATCGCTGACGCATTGATTGCAGAACTGTTGTACGGCGCCCCTGAGCCCGAAGTTGGGCTATCTGCCTCTGGCGCGCGAATTCGTGTTACGATAGAAGCAGCCGAGCTCGAAGCTAACGCCGGCAAGACCGACGGAGGTGCCTTTTCTTTTGTCGTCGCAAGTGGTGGTGGACGCGGTGTCACGGCCACCTGTCTACTGGAACTGGCAACCCAGCATGGGGGGCGTTACTTGTTGTTGGGAAGAACGTTGCTTGTACCCGAACCCACCGTCTGCGCAGGCCTGCTCAATGAACGCGATCTGAAACGTGCGCTGGCCCTCGCGGCGCGCGACGCGGGTCAGCCTGCCGACCTGGCAAGCATCGGGCGACAGGCGGCGGCTGTGCTCGCAGTGCGAGAAATTCACGGAACCCTCGAACGATTGTGCGCCCTGGGTGCAGAAGCGCATTACACCGTCGTCGATGCGACCGATGCAGCGGCCGTCAACGCGGCCATTGAAGAACGTCGTCCCCACTGGGGTTCAGTCACCGCCGTGGTGCACGGCGCGGGTGTGTTGGCGGACAAGCGCATCATCGACAAAACCGACGATCAGTTTCGACGCGTTTATGCAACCAAGGTCGATGGCTTGCGGGCCTTGCTGCGCGCCACCGAAGCCGAGCCCTTGCAACTTTTGCTGCTGTTCTCCTCCGTTGCGGCGCGATCGGGAAACCTTGGTCAGAGCGACTACGCGATGGCGAATGACATCCTGAACAAAGTTGCCATTCTCGAACAAATGAGGCGTGGCCCGAACTGCGTCGTTCGCGCGCTCGGGTGGGGACCGTGGGATGGTGGCATGGTCGACGATGGCCTGCGCGCACGTTTCGCCAGCATGAATGTTTCCCTCATCGCACCCGACGCTGGCGCAAATGCCTTCGTCCGAGAATGTGTTTCGATTTCCTCGAACGACACCGAACTCGTCCTGACCGCCGATCGCGATGCCCACGGTTTGGCGGATCCCGGCATCGAACAGACTTTCAATTGTACGCTGTCGATTGATCGCCAAAGCCATCGGTTCCTGGATGGACATCGCATCAAGGGAACGCCGGTCGTTCCCTTGGCTCTTGTGCTGGAATGG
>Ga0335394_10005127_pt1 | contig 14861 bp, 10 predicted proteins | sample MAT03_FD_205741 | JGI IMG/M metagenome (GOLD analysis project Ga0335394, IMG submission 205741) | Freshwater microbial communities from Lake Fryxell liftoff mats and glacier meltwater in Antarctica - MAT-03 (spades assembly) (version 2) ...
GCAAGAAGGAAGTTCGACAACGGATTTCATTCAGTTGACAGTTGACAGTTGACAGTTGACTATTAACGCATGGGCTGGGGTTATTAAGAATTTCCTGAACGTTGAGCGCGGTTACTATATTAATCCACTAAAAAGTTCAGTCCTGGACGCAAAAAGGGGTTGAGTACATCTCTACTAGACATCGCAAGAATTGCCAGTTTTGAACAGGCTAGGAGGGCCGATTCCACAAGAAATATTGTCGATGTCTACTCTACAGGGGCTCTCGCATTGCGGCAGATAATTTATTCGCGATCGGCAGAGACTTATTGCCGGAATGCGAGAACCCCTACGAATATATTTACAAAAATTGGATGCACCGTAATGTCCTTACTGTACACCCAATATACATACGTTGTGTATAGCGGTTCTCAAAAAAGTGTAGGCCCTATGCCCTATGCCCTATGCCCTATGCCGGATAGTACCTCATCTTTCTGAGACTCGGCTATATCCAAGACTAAAAAAATATTAATTCTTATTTAGAACTATATTAAAAACTCAAGACTATTTATTGTCAGCCGTTTTGGCTAATTAAAAAAATAAAAGTTAAGATTTAGGAATTAGTAGTCTGGATAGATTAGTGATCGATCTTGAAAAAGACTCTCAAATTTGAGGCTGCGAACAACTCAAGTCGAGGACTGGCTGGCACATTTTTTCCCTCACCTTGAATAGTTCCGAGGTTGTGAGTTAGCGTAGTTCGCTACGAACAACCTGTAGCTTTCGGATGGAAATCTGCTGGATATCAAAGCCGGAGATCGATCGGGCGATCGACATTTGACAGCCATTTTACAGCCAGCAGATTTGTGTGCGCCTGCTCCGGCGATCTCGCCTCAGTCGTTCCACTCACCACGGGGCGGGACTGGGGGAGTGCGGCGCAAACTCATAGCCTGATCGTCTTCGCGACGTTCGCCTCTAAGCCACTGCTTGATTGCTGTTTCAATGACTTTGCTTGGGTCATTGGTCAAGTGCTTAATTTGGTCTAGCAGTTCAGAATCTATATGGATAGATAGTTCGACTTTTTCTGACGAACTGTGGGAGGATATGCTTGACTCACTCATAGTTGAAAAATCCTAGTTTTAATTCTTAAGCTTCAATTCCTTCTAGGAATTTAGGCTTTTTTGTCTTGAAGGAAGTGTTCTGAAGGAAGTTATGACTTACTCCTAGTATAGATTCACAGTGGCTGAAACGTATATTTTTTACACCCTTGCCCTACCGCTTCCGTCATTTGACCAAATTATCTGCTTCTTGTCAAGCACCAGGAACTAGCGAGTATTCTTAAATTGGCGATCGCGCTCTTGATGAGCAACTTGAGTAAATTGGAGGTCTGAGGATTCATTTTGCCGATCGGCAGCATTCCCAACCGTTTAAGAGCTTTCTGTACAATCACAGAGAACTTTTTTCCAGAAGGCGTCTTCGCTCGAAGAGCGCAACTTAGCACAAATATACTGGATATGTCAACCCACCGCCGATAAAAAAGTAAATTCTCTTTGAGCCTCTAAATAGTATAAATGATTCTAAATTGAATGAAGTTTTATATAAAATACCCTGAAAACCCTGTGACTTTAGTTCAGGGATGAAAGGGCATGGCAGGATTTATCCTGCCTATCAGATATACCAATTGCACAAATGTCTGGCTAGTGTGCTATCGTCAAAAGAGTCGAAAGTTGCGAATTTTAAGAAATCAAGTATCTAGATTAACAGCAGTACGGATGCTCAAAATAATTAAGCACAACCAATTACTTTGGTTCTGAACCGATTAAATCCTCTAAATCGTCAGTAAAAGACGTTAAAACCTACCCCCGGACTGGAGGAAAGTCACGACCGAGGAAGCTCCTTGTCAGACGCTTGATAGCAGACCGCCATTTTTGGCTTCATGATTGCACCCGGAAACCCTGACAATAGGGATATTAAGGCTGGAAAGTCTTAAGAATCCCCGTCGCTTTAGCGCGGGGAGTGTCAAAATACAACAAAAGTCAATCTTTTGTCGATAGGTTTTATGACTAACGTTCCTGTATCTCGCATTCGCAATTTTTCGATTATTGCTCACATCGACCACGGAAAATCGACTTTGGCCGATCGGCTGTTGCAGCAAACTGGGACAGTGCAAGCACGGGAGATGAAGGAGCAGTTTTTAGACAATATGGATCTCGAACGCGAACGCGGCATTACGATCAAGCTGCAAGCGGCTCGGATGAATTATACTGCCAAGGACGGACAGGAGTACGTGCTCAATCTGATCGACACTCCTGGACACGTAGACTTCTCCTACGAGGTTTCGCGATCGCTGGCTGCTTGTGAAGGTGCGCTGCTGGTGGTAGACGCATCTCAAGGTGTGGAAGCACAAACCTTGGCAAATGTCTACCTGGCCCTGGCAAACGATTTAGAAATTATTACAGTTTTAAATAAAATTGACCTACCGGGGGCGGAACCAGACAGGGTAAAAGGGGAAATTGAAGAAATTGTCGGTCTCGACTGTAGCGAGGCGATTCTGGCTTCTGCGAAGGAAGGTATCGGTATTGATGATATTTTGGAGGCGATCGTCCAAAAAGTGCCGCCGCCGCAGGATACTGTTGATAAACCACTCAGAGCGTTGATTTTTGATAGTTACTATGATCCTTATCGGGGGGTAATTGTTTATTTCCGGGTGATGGATGGCAGTGTCAAAAAGGGCGATCGAGTTTTATTGATGGTTTCGGGGAAAGAATATGTCATCGATGAATTGGGCATACTTTCACCAACTCAAATACCAGTAGATGAACTGCACGCGGGAGAAGTTGGTTATCTGGGCGCATCAATTAAGGCAGTAGCTGATGCTCGCGTCGGAGATACGATTACTTTGGTCAAAAATCCTGCATCGGAGCCTTGGCCTGGTTATACTGAAGCGACACCGATGGTTTATTGTGGCTTGTTCCCGATCGATGCTGACCAATTTCCTGATTTGCGGGAAGCTTTGGAAAAACTCGAACTTAATGATGCAGCGCTTTCTTACGAACCGGAAACATCGAGTGCGATGGGATTTGGTTTTCGGTGCGGTTTCTTGGGTTTGCTGCACATGGAAATTGTGCAAGAAAGATTGGAGAGAGAATACAATTTGAATTTGATTGTGACGGCTCCTTCTGTGGTTTATCAAGTCACCACAATCAAAGGAGAAGTGTTAATAATTGACAATCCGAGCCGCTTGCCAGACCCTCAGTATCGTGAGAAGATTGAGGAGCCTTATGTGAAAGTAGAAATGCTGTCACCGGAAGCTTATGTGGGGACGCTGATGGAATTGTCTCAGAATCGGCGAGGCGTTTTTAAGGATATGAAGTATCTCAGTCAAGGGCGGACTACGCTGATTTATGAGTTGCCTTTGGCGGAAGTGGTGACGGACTTTTTCGATCAGATGAAATCGCGATCGCGCGGTTATGCAAGTATGGAGTATCAGCTAATTGGTTATCGCGAAAATCCGTTGGTGAAATTGGACATTTTAATTAATGGCGAACCAGTTGATGCTTTGGCGATGATTGTCCACCGCGATAAGGCTTACAATGTGGGCCGCGGCTTGACTGAAAAACTCAAGGAGTTGATTCCTCGCCACCAATTCAAGGTGCCGATTCAAGCAACTATTGGCGCGAAGGTGATTGCTTCGGAGCATATTCCGGCTTTGCGGAAGGATGTGTTGGCGAAGTGTTATGGCGGCGATATTTCGCGGAAGAAGAAGCTGCTGCAAAAGCAGGCGAAGGGTAAGAAGCGGATGAAGTCTGTGGGTACTGTGGATGTGCCGCAGGAGGCTTTTATGGCTGTGCTGAAGCTCGATCGCGATTCTTGATCTGTATGTAGCCCTTTGTCAGGAACAGGCTATCAGAGCCTGTTCCACAGAAAGGCAGTTTTATTGTAGTTGTCAAAGTCATCTTGAACAGGATCTCCGGCCTGTTCTACAAAGAGTAAATTCTCTTGTGGAATCGGCCGGATAACCCGTCCCTGAAAGGCTTATTTAAGTTGTCGCGTATTTAAATTGTATATTTAGGGCTCTCCCGCCCACTCCACAAGAGTGTTTGATTATTTTTTAACATACAATTTAAATGTAGAACAGCTTAAGATTGTTATATTCCAATACGGTTTACTTAAGAAAGATCCCCCCTAACCCCCCTTAAGAAGGGGGGGACAAGAAATTGATCAAAGTCCCCCTTTTTAAGGGGGATGCGAGGGGGATCTCCGGGGCATAAATAGTCTTAAGCCAAGCGTATTGTGCTATATTCTGGACTTGCGACTAGGATTGTCATGACTTACACGCAAACTCTATTTGTAGGGTGCAACCTAAGCACCTTAAGCTGTCGAACATTTAAATTGTATATTTAGAGCGGGCTACAAGATTCCACTCCACAAGAGTGTTTAATTTTTTTTGATATGCAATTTAAATGCAGAACAGCTTAGTGTGATGATTTGACCTCTTTTAACTATTATATTATCCTAGAAATGTGGCAACTGAAACCCGATCGCGGCCATCCTTTTTGGCCCGATAAAGCGCCTCGTCGGCGATCGCAATTAACGTCCCCGGCTGCGACATCGGCGCTGGAATGCAGCAAGCTACACCCAAACTCAGCGTCACGTATTCGCTGACAGCAGACTTAGCGTGAACTATCCGCAAACCCCGCACCTGTTGGCCGATAATTTCAGCTACCGAAGCCGCACCTTGAATATCCGTATTTGGCAAAACTATGGCAAATTCTTCTCCACCGTAACGCGCTACTAAATCGGCCGATCGCTTTACCGAACGCTGCAAAACCTGCGCCACTTGCCGCAAACATTCATCTCCCGCTTGGTGGCCGTAAGTATCGTTGTAAAGTTTGAAATAATCGATATCGCACATAATCAAAGATAGCGATGCTTCTTCCCTCGCCAAACGCCGCCATTCCGTATCCATATAGTCATTAAAAAAGCGGCGGTTTCTTACCTCAGTCAAACTGTCGTAAGTTGCAAAATACTGCAAGGCTAAATTAACTTTTTCTAACTGTTGTTTCTGCTGCTGCAATTGACGGTTGAGCACCGTCAACTGCTGTTCTGCTGCGTGGGTTCTGAGCAAATTTCTTACCCTCGCCAGCAATTCCCTCTCGTCAAAGGGCTTGGAGATATAATCGTCAGCACCAGCATCCAAACTTTCGATCCGAGCTTCCATGCCCGATCGCGCTGTCAAAAATATCACCGGAGTCGAATTCAACTCAGGCGTGTTCCGAATCTCCTTGAGCAAATCCAGCCCGTTCTGTCTGGGCATGATTTGGTCGCTCAATATCAAATTTGGCTGGAACATTTTGGCTTTTTCTAAACCTTCAATCCCGTCCATCGCCACGACTACTCGATAGTATGGAGTCAGTAAAACTTGGAGGTAAGCCAGCAGAAAGTTATTGTCTTCTACTACCAGTAATAGCGGTAATTCTCGGCTGTCTGTTGTTAATTGTTCCCCGTTGTTTTTGTCGTCCAAACTATGATGTTCGGGGAGTGGGGCTGGGAGTGCGATCGCCCCGACATCTTCAGAGTCGGATTCAGTCAGTCCAGTCAATTGGGCGATCGCGCTCACCAACTGATTCGCTTCCACAGGCTTCGACAAATGGCTCTGAAACCCCGCCGATCGAGCCGAGGCGGAATCCTCCTCGGCGACGCCTCCCGTCAGCGCCAGGGCCGGCAGCAGTTCCCTGTGCTCGGACATTTCCATTGCTCTGACACGATGGATCAAATCGCAGCCGTCGGCTTCGGGAATCGCCAAATCGCTCACCAACACGTCGGGCCGCGACTGTTGTAACTCGGCCATCGCTTCGCTGGTGTTACCGACGGCTGTTACCTGGGCTCCAAATGCTTCGAGCGCCGTTTTCAGAAATTCCCGGATCTCGACGCTGCTTTCAACCACCAGAACTTGCTTTCCGGTTAGGGGTTGGGAAGCTGATTGCAAGTGCTTTTCGGGGAAATGGGCGATCTGTGAAGTGCGATCGTCGGGGGCATTTTTGCGATTCCCGATCGGTAGCAGCACCCCAAACGTCGTCCCTTGTCCCAGCCCGGAACTCGCAGCCCAAACGGTTCCCCCATGCAGTTCCACCAATTGCCGCACAATCGAGAGCCCCAGCCCGAGCCGATGCTGTTCCTTGGCATTCCAGCTATCTGTGGGGCGGAAGTAGTCAAAAATGTGGGGCAGAAATTTGGGTTCGATCCCGCAACCGCTGTCGCTGAACCGAATCAAAGTCCCAGATGGGGTAGGCTCGATCCGCACTTCAACTGAGCCTGATGTCGATTCTGGGGTGAATTTGATGGCGTTAGCCAGGAGATTCCAGACTATTTGCTGCAAGCGTTCTGCATCTGCCAAAATGTAGCTGACGCCAGGGTAGAAATGTGTTTCTACGCGGATGTTTTTGGCGTCGGCGGCGGGGCGGAGGGTTTCTATCGCCGATTCGATCACAGACTGGAGGTGAACCCGGCCGACGTTCAAATGCACTTTACCCCGCAGCAGTTGCGAGAGATCGAGGAGATTGTCTATTTGCTGGTTTTGTAATCTGGCATTGCGCTCGATGATTTCTAAAGCTCGGCTGGTGGTGGCTTCGTCTAACTTGCGCGATCGAGCTAGCTGCACCCATCCCAAAATCGCGCTCAGGGGCGATCGAAGTTCGTGGGACGCGATCGCCAGAAATTCGTCTTTGGCCCGGTTGGCTGCCGTCTGGGATGCTTCAACGGCTTTACGATCTGTGATGTCGAATCCGATCGCCAAATACTGACAGGGTTTTCCGTTGCAGTCCAAAACCGGAACCACTGCGGAGTAAACCCAATAATCGCTGCCATTCTTGGCTTTATTCTTAATTTCTCCCTGCCAAACTTCGCTTTTGGCAACAGTTAACCGTAGATTTTTGATTAATTCCGAAGACTTATATTCCGAGTGGAGGATGCCGAAGTGGCTGCCGATCAGTTCTGCGCGCGAATAGTTAGAGATTGAGCAAGCTCGATCGCTGACGTAGTTAATTATGCCTCGGGCGTCTGTCCTCACCGTCATAGTCGATCGGTCGATCGCTCGTTTAAAATCCAAACATTCTTGCAGCGACAAATCTAGTTCTTTTGTCGTAGAAATTTGGGTTGGGCGATCGGGCACCTCCGGTTGCTGGGGATCGACCCGATCCTTGCTCCACTGTTCTATTTCCATTGCTTCTACTTTTCCCTGATGGCTGACAGCTAATTTACTCGCATCCTGATTCATTATCACTGTTTTTTTTCCACACCACCGAGTGTAATATTTTGTATATTTTCATTCTCATCAAAACTCTGCCGTCCGTACATCCACTAGGGAGTCACCTCAAATCCTCTCTTCATCGGAATAGTAAATTAGAGTTAACTGTTAACCGTCAACAGTCAACATCACCTGACCTGCATCACAGGGGATTTAAGCCCCCACCTTTAGGTGGATTGTTTTTAGGCTGGGGCTTAAATCCCCAGCCTAAAAACTTCGCACTCCGAAGTCAACTGTCAACTGTCAACTGTCAACTGTTAAGGTGTAACCAGAATTGATATCACATCAAATTTTATTTACATTTTGGCTAAATTGTGTCAATCTGAAGATATACTTTTTTAGATAAAGCTCGATCGGCTACAGATACAAACTTCAAATTCTTCCTCATAATTACTATCCCGCATCTAGCACAAAATCTCCTTTTCCGCAGCCGGCTTTCGGGCCTGTGGCATTCTGACCTGCATCACAGGGGATTTAAGCCCCCACCTTTAGGTGGATTGTTTTTAGGCTGGGGATTTAAGCCCCAGCCTAAAAACTTCGCACTCCGAAGTCAACTGTCAACTGTCAACTGTCAACTGTTAATCATCTCCCCATAACAGATATGTGTACAGGGCTTGACAATTCCCCAAAAAATTTGCGGTTTCGGGGAACAAAGTCCGTGTTTTGCCGTGGGTGCATCTCAATGAGTGGAAGGGCTCTCGCATTCCGGCAGACAATTTATTAGTGAGAACCACAGATTTACCGCCAGAATGCGAGAGCCCCTACTAATATATTTGCCAAAATTAGATGCACCATTTGCGATCGGCCGCAACTTCTGTTAAATTATTTTGTTCTACATCTTGACAGCCCTGTACATCTTTTGTATTATGAATGTAATATGCCCTCAAACAAGAGAGCAACCAACTCCACTAACGCACTCAACTATTAAAAGTTCGAGGAAAATTGTCTGTGAATTTAGACGCTGTACGCGAGCAATTTGAACAAAGAGCATTTGATTATGACGGCTTAATTCCCCGCCTCATTCCCCGCTATCACGAGCAACACGATCTAATATTGCAGTTAATCCCTTTTGAAACCAATGCTAACATCAAAGTTCTGGATTTAGGCGCGGGGACAGGCATACTATCTGCCCTAATTTTGGAAGCATTTCCTCAAGCAAAAGTCCTAGCATTTGACATGGCCGAGAATATGCTAAAAATTTGTCAGACTAATTTATCTGCCTTCCAAGAACGGCTGACATTGCAGCAAGGAAATTTCTCCGAAGATGATTTCGGCAACGGTTACGATTTGGTAGTTTCCTCTTTAGCAATCCACCACCTCGATGGCGCCAGAAAAAAAACACTATTTAAGAAACTTTTTCAGTCAATGAATTCAGGAGGAATCTTGCTAATTCGAGATATTGTGACAGGTGGTACTCCCAGACTGACTGAGCAATACGAACAGTTGTGGCGGCAGTACATGAAAGACAGCGGAGAAGACGATAAAATTTGGTTTCAAAAATACCTAGAAGAAGATATTCCTTCCTCTATGGAAGAGCAGACAAAGTGGCTTGCAGAATCTGGTTTTGCAGATGTAGGATGTCACTGGCGCTATCTAAACTTTGCGATTTTTGGGGGAGTAAAAGCCAACTAACTTAATCAATAACATGAATAATTCACGATTAGTAAAAGTCAGCAAATACCTCAGCAGACATCTGCGACACAGCCCGGAACGCATCGGGATTCAACTTGCTCCTGGTGGCTGGGTTCCTATTCGCGAACTTCTAGCTGCTTGCCAAAAATACAAGTTTGCCATTCAGCTTGCTGAACTCAAAGAAGTAGTTACCGAAAATGACAAACAGCGCTTTTCATTCGACGAAACGGGGACTCTGATTCGCGCCAACCAAGGACACAGTGTAGAGATTGACTTACAGTTAGATCCTGCCCTTCCCCCGGATATTTTGTATCACGGAACAGGTAGCCGTGCAGTTGAATCAATTCTCAAGCAAGGAATTAGCAAAATGTCGCGGCATCACGTTCATTTGTCGGCAGATATCCAGACAGCCCAAAAAGTAGGTGCAAGACACGGCAACCCAGCAATCTTTACTGTAGACTGCGCAGCAATGCAGCGCGATGGTCATACATTTTACTGCTCGGAAAACAACGTTTGGCTAGTAGATTTAGTGCCGCCTAATTATCTAAAACTTGGTTGGTAAATCTGTTTTTTTTCTCATGAATTACCAGAAAAATGGTTTAATTCGATCTTGGTATAGGTAAGGTGCGCACTGCACACCCTACGGATCTAAATCTAGTAACAAATAACAAATAACCAGTAACTAATAACCAATAGTATGAACGATCGCGAAAACAATTTTAATCCAAATAATTCTCAAAATCGAGGGCTGCTAGGCTCAGGCTGGCGACCTCTATATCGGGAATTTGACTGGGAACACTTGATCCATCTAGCATCTACCGATCCCAAGGAACTAGCTCAAAAAACCTTAGATGTAGCCAGCGATATTGCCGATGCAATGGGACGCCAACAATATAGTTGGTTGGCGAATATCTTAAATGTATTTTCGGAAAATACGCGCTACGAAATAGACGAATTTTGGGATTATATTACTCCGCAACCAGTTGCTCCAGATTACCGCTACAAAGACGTTTTAGTTACCGAAACTCCCGTGGTGCAATTGGTCAGCCGTAGTAGCATTCCCATTGACTATGTTCTCAACAAACTCCAAGAGATTACTGTTTTAAAGGTTCTGGCTTTGCTCGGAAAACCCGATGCGATTACCCAGTCTTTTATGGATCGACATTTCTCTTATCCGCCGGAGCGATTTATTAGTTGGGAACGCTTGGAAATTTTGGGAACTGTTTATGCTTATTGGGCGCGGGAAGGCTGTTGGCTGCAAATTGATACCTACGATAAGGGAAGACGTTGCTACACTCTAATTTGCAAAAATATTACGCCGCTAGTTAATAAGGCAACTTACAATTTAGCAGTGATTTTGAGCGGGTACAAAAGCCGCGTCGGACAGGTTCACAGTCAGTTTGCAATTCGGACGTTTTCTACGGAAGTTCAAAGTTTTACGGATACAATTCAGCAGGCAATTCTGGATCAAAATCAGTTGGCTGTTTTGGTTAGTGGCGAACCAGGTACGGGCAAAACTGCTTGGACGCAAGCGGTAGCCAAGGAGATTTTAGTGCCGCTTGGTTATGTGATTTTTATCTTAGATCATGATGCTGTGGAAAATTTTGTGCCGCCGAGTTATTTAGAGCGAATTTGTATTATTATCAATGAGGCTGATAATTTGGCTCAAGATCGATCGACCGTAGTGGCCCAGGGGACTAACAAAACTGAACATATCTTGAGTTTGCTGGATGGAACTTTGTATCAAAGTGTCATGGACGAACACGGTGTTCAATTTCAGCAAAAACTCGTAGTTATAATGACCTGCAACACGACTGAAAGATTAGATCCTGCCATATTGCGCAAAGGGAGAGTAGATTTTACCAGTGAATTTACGCACAAATTTGTTTGAGTGAATACTTAAATTTTTAAGCAATCTAAGTTATCACACTGACTGCACAACTTCAGATATCGAAAAATTGCGAGGATATATTCTGAATTTCAAAGTTTGACGAACAATTTTTTGAGAATCTATGGACACATCCCATCAAAAATGATATCACTGATGGGTGACACCCTCTCAGGGTTTCGCCCAGCAGTATAAATCAGGGAAAAAGCATTTTTGTTTAAGACCAGAAATTTTTAAACTTGACAATCAAGCAATTTGGTCTAGGCCCCGGAGCGATCGGCTACCGTTTACACACAAGTCATAAGATCCCCCCTAGCCCCCCTTAAAAAGGGGGGAACCGGAGTCAAAGTCCCCCTTTTTAAGGGGGATTTAGGGGGATCTCCGAGGATTTTGGTTCTACACAGAGATGTGTGTACACCGTAGGATCGATCGGTGGGGTCGCTTTCTTAAAATCTAAAATCTAAAATCGATTGACAGCTATGGAGGAAATCCCAAACCGTGCAAACTAAGCCAGTTCAGCAAAAAATTCGACTGGGCAGGTATACCGACGGGACAATCCCGACGATTGCCCAACAACCCTCAGAGGCATCCATGTGCGAGAATAAAGACCGATTTCGGCGGTTGGTGGAGCACTCCGCCGACAAAGCAGCAATGGTAGATTGTGAAATGCGCTATCTTGCTGTTTCCCGTCGCTGGGAAACAGATTGTGGACTCGACAGTGGCAAGGCAATCGGCCGCTCTCATTGGGAACTGTTCCCGAATCTCCCCGAATGTTGTCAGCAAAATGCCCGGGCTTGTTTGACCGGTATTTTGGAATACAGCGAATTTGTAGTAGGGCGATCGACTTCATCTGTAGTCTCAAAAAAAGAAGATGTAGTCACAGTGCCTCTAAAATGGGTATTTCGACCTTGGAAAAATAGCGCAGGTGCGATCGGCGGTTTGATGCTATTTGCCTCTGAGATAGCTGAGGATATGCCTGAAACAAATTGCTACAATAAGTCTTCATCTGATGTTAACAACAACAAGCAGTTAGAAACAAGACCGCAACTCACTCAAATTGCCCTCGAAAATGCTGCTGATACAGTCTTTTTTACTACTTCCGATGGTCAGATTTGCTACGCGAACAAAGCCGCTTGTCATCTTTTAGGCTACTCGAAATCGGAACTACTCAAACTGACAGTTAGTGACCTCGATTCGCAGTTTTCAGCATCGGATTTGCCAGAGCACTGGACTCAACTCAAGCAGCAAAGTAACCTTACTTTTGAAACCAGTTACAAAACCAAAAATGGCGCCAGTTTTCCCGTCGAAGTTAAAGTCAATTATTTAGAATACGATGGCTGCGAATACCGCTGCGCGATCGCCCGCGACATTTCGGATCGCCAAGCAGCAGGATCGGCCCTTTTAGAAGCAAAAGAGCAACTCCAAGCCGTCTTGGATGCTGTGCCCGGATTAGTTTCTTGGGTAAGTTCCGATTTGCGCTACTTGGGAGTAAACCGACATTTAGCGACTGCTTACCAGATTCCTGCTGAAGAATTTATCGGTCAGAAAGTAGGTTTTTTAGATACAAGTCCCAAATTTAATGATTTAGTATACGATTTTTTTTCCAGCCATGAAAGCAAGAAATACGAAGAAGTAACAGCCAGCATCAAAGGAGACAATAAAACTTATTTAATTGTCGCTCAAAAATACCAGAAAAGTACAGCGGCGGTATTTGTAGGGTTGGACATTACAGAAAGCAAACAGTCCATTGTGGCCTTGCAAAAATCGGAAGAATGCCTGCGCCAGCAAGCGACAAAATTAGAGCAGACGTTGTTAGTTTTGCAACAAACTCAAACTCAACTAATCCAAACGGAAAAAATGTCTTCTCTGGGACAGTTAGTAGCAGGAATAGCCCACGAAATCAACAATCCAGTTAGTTTTATTTCCGGCAATATTAGCCACGCGAATAACTACATGGAAGAACTGTTGCGGTTGATCGAGCTTTACCAAAAGTATTATCCCAACCCAGTGCCAGAAATTCAAGATTTGATGGAAGAATTAGACTTAGAATTTACAAAAAAAGACTTGCAAAAACTTCTAATTTCAATGAAAGTAGGTTCGGAAAGGATTCGGGATGTGGTGCGATCGCTCCGATTGTTCTCGCGTACTGACGAAGCCCAAATGAAGCCCGCAGATATCCATGAAGGTTTGGACAGCACTCTCCTAATCTTGCAAAATCGCCTGCAAGCTAAGGGGGGACGCCCTGGCATTAATCTGATCAAGGAATACGGGGATTTGCCGCGAGTCCGCTGTTATGCGGGACAATTAAATCAAGTGTTCATGCACTTGTTGACAAATGCGATCGACGCTTTGGAAGAAGGGGGGAGAAATCCCGAAAAGTATGGTACAATTCAAAATCATTCTTTGTTGTCTGCGGACGGTTCGAGAGCTGAAGTATTCAATCCCGAAATTCGGATTCGGACGTTTTTGGTAGCCGAAAGCGAAGTGGCGATCGCCATTAGCGACAACGGCCCGGGCATGACTGAAGAAGTCCTCGGCTGCATCTTTGAGCCTTTATTTACCACTAAATCTCAGGCTACAAGCACTGGTTTGGGTCTGGCAATCTCGCAGCATTTAGTAGTAGAAAAGCATGGCGGTGAGTTGCGGTGTTTTTCTCATCCAGGATACGGAACTGAGTTGATAGTTAAAATTGCGATCGGTGATGATTAATTAGCTATTTACAAATAGGAAATAATATGATAATCGAGTGGCTCAGATTTAAAGTACCTCAAGAAAAGTGGGAGGCTTTTATTCAGCGAGATGAAGAAGTTTGGACGGCGGGACTAAAAAGTTTTCCGGGTTTTATGGGCAAGGAAACTTGGGTAGATCCGGTACAAAATGAGGTTGTGATGCTGATTCGCTGGGAAACTAGGGAATTGTGGAAGTCAGTGCCGCAAAGCACGATCGAGGAATTAGACGCAAAAATGGGTGAGTTGCAAATGCCGATCGCCGAAAGCCGCGAATATCAAGTCCGTAAGTTCTTGCATTAGTATCGCAACTCGTACAATCATCGCACTGTTTGGTATTTGGTGTGAAGGGCGATCGCAAGTATAAACTTTTTGCCTTTTTCATCACCACACCCGCTGAATTGGATAAGCATCAAAAGCCTCATCGCAACTAATCAAAACCAGCGAATGATTCATCGTCTGTGCTACCAAAATGCGATCGAAAGGATCTCGGTGATGCAGAGGAAGACTTGTATAAATCTCAGTGTCTTCAAATGTAATTGGTATAATTTGAACGTTAATGTATTCCAATTCTTTTGGCAGGTCTTCAAACGATCGATTCAGTTGAAGCTTGCCAACATTAATTTTAATGGAGATTTCCCAAAGGCTGGCAATACTAAAATACAAACCTGTTTTAGTATCGATCGCTTCTTTTGCTTTACTACCGAGATTGGAATCGCCAAGCAAGTACCACAGAAAGGCATGAGTATCTAAAAGGAATTCCATGTTACATATATTCCTTTAGATCTTCCAGCGGTTCATCGAAATCATCAGACATAACGATTTGACCAGCCCAGCTACCATAACCATGAGGTTGTTCAAGTTGTTCTGGAGATGATTCAGTTTTGGCGTGTTTCTCAAGTAAATATTTTGCATAATGCAATATCTCTTGTTTGAGAGATTCTGGCATCTTGACGACAGTTTGAAAAATCTGTAGATCGATAGTCATGATTTTTGTGCAATTTTTACTAGATCATGCTTACTCATTATACTGTAATTGCAGTCAGAAGGTATTTGGTGCGAGGGGCGATCGCACTCCGTACAACGATCGCAGTGTTTGGTATTTGGTGTGAAGGGCGATCGCTCTTGATGCGTGATGGGCGATCGCTCTCGGTACAATCATCGCAGTGTTTGGTATTTGGTGTGAGGGGCGATCGCTCTTTCATTTTACGCGATCGGTCATCAGAAACAAGAAAGGGCGATCGCTATCTCTGCAAGCATTGCACTGTTTAGTATTTGCTTTGGTGAACAGTTTTGAGGTAAACTAGAATTGCTCAAAGTTTCTGGAGTTTGACAT
>Ga0335394_10005131_pt1 | contig 14859 bp, 12 predicted proteins | sample MAT03_FD_205741 | JGI IMG/M metagenome (GOLD analysis project Ga0335394, IMG submission 205741) | Freshwater microbial communities from Lake Fryxell liftoff mats and glacier meltwater in Antarctica - MAT-03 (spades assembly) (version 2) ...
GTCAATGTCACCAGCGGTGCGCGCATTCAGGAACCGGCGGCGGATCTCGCCATCGCTTTGGCGGTCGCCAGCGCGTGGCGCGACGTGCCGGTGCCTGCTGATCTCGTAGCACTTGGCGAGGTCGGCCTGGGTGGCGAGCTGCGTCCGGCAACACGCTACGATCTGCGCGCGAGCGAGGCGCGGCGACTCGGCTTTCAACGCCTGATCGGCCCAGGCGCTGGCACCGGCCGTGGCCGAGTAGTGGTCGCCCGCCTGGGCGATGCGATCGACGCTGCCCTGGGCTGATTCCATGGTACGGGCGCATCGCCCGTGATCTGCGTCCTCAATCACGGGCGATGCGCCCGTACCATGGAATTCAGCCCCTGCGTCACAGTAGCGACGGCAGCGCACTGCGCGTGGTTGCGGAGCGCCCGTCTCCTGGATGCTGCGTGCCATCCACGGAAGGATGTGTGCCATGCCCATTCATGATCGTCTCGCCGAATACCTCGCTGAGCACCCGATCGCTCAGGACGAACGTGAGGCGGTGGTGACGCTGATGCTGGTGACCATGTATGCCGACAAGAAGCTGACGCTGGAAGAAAACGCCACGCTGCATCGTTATGAAAAGTTGATCAAATGGGATTCCGGCATGTCGCTGGGGTACTTTTTCAGCAACGCCATCGCCGCAGTGCGCAGCGCCATGCGCGATGAAGACAAGCTCAATACCTTGTTAGGCGATGCCTTCAAACGCATCCACAGCGAGGCCATCCGCACCCTGACGATCAAAGCGTGCAACGATATGGTCGGCGCGGATTTCAAACGCGAGGCGAGCGAACAGGCATTGCTCAAGCGCATCGTCACCGGTCTGGGCGGCTGAGCGATGGCGGACCTGCTCGCCACCGCGCAAGCGCTGGTGGATCCTCTCCCGATCGGCGAACGCCGCAGCCTGCTGGTGCGTTGGGCAGATCGTCTGGAACGCCATCGCGAGGCCTTGGCGAAATTGATCACCACGGCGACGGGCAAACCAATCCGTCTGAGTCGCAGCGAAGTTGATCGCGGTATCGTCACCATCCGCGGCACAGTCGACGCCATGGAGCGACTTGCGCCGCAAGCGGTATCGCTTGATGCCTCTGGCACCGCCGAAGTGCATCACGTTCCGCTTGGCCCAGTGCTGGCAATAACGCCCTTCAATTTCCCGCTCAACCTCGCGCTGCACAAATTGGCACCCGCCATCGCCGCTGGCTGCCCGGTGATCTGGAAACCGTCGCCACAAGCCCCGGGTGTTGCGGAACTGGTACTGGAACACCTGACCAACGCCGATGCGCCGGAAGGGCTGGTGCAACTCGCGCACCTGACCAACGATCAGGTCGCGACGATGGTGCGGGATGAACGTCTGGCGGTGCTGTCGTTCACCGGCTCACAAACCGTCGGCCATCACCTGCAGCAGTTGGCGACCCGCGCCAAGGTGTTGCTCGAACTCGGTGGCAACGCCGCCGTCATTTTGCATCAACTCGATGATCCCACGGCCGTCGCACGGCAGATCGCGCTCGGAGCCTGCGCTCACGCCGGCCAAGTATGCATCAGCGTCCAGCGCATCTTCGTCCCAGTCGAACATCCAGAATGGACCGCCGCTTTGGTGGACGCCTTTCGCGCATTGCCGAGCGGTGATCCGAGCGACGACAGCACGCTCAACGGCCCGGTGATCAGCGACGTGGCAAAGGAACGCATCAGCGCGTTGCTCCTGCGTTATGCCACTCAAGGCGGACGTACACTCTGCGGTGGGACGTGGACAGGACGCGTGCTTGCACCGACGCTCATCGGCAACCTGCCGGCGATTGCTCCCGGCGTCTACGACACCGAAGCCTTCGCCCCGCTCGCGACGATCCACGAATACGGCGATGTCGACGGCGCCATCCACCTTGCCGAGCTGACGCCCTTCGGCCTGCAATGTGGGCTCTACACCAAGGATGATGCGGTCATTCGCAAAGCTTTCGCCGCGATCAACGTCGGCACGCTGGTGATCAACGATGTGCCGACACGGCGCGATGATCGCCTGCCGTATGGCGGCATGAAGAACAGCGGCACTGGCCGCGAAGGCACGCTCGACACGGTGCTGGAATACACCCAGCCGAAAGTGCTCTGGCGCGCCGGGTAATGATCCGTTTCGCATGAGGTCACAACTCACAAGCGGTGACCTCACATCTCGTTGGCTGCTCCGACTGCCACCCGGCGCAGCACTTCCCTGACATGGACGTGGGATGAGTCGGCGTGAACAATCCGCGACATGTCCCGTGACCTGACGCCCGCCGACCTCGCCATTGCCGATCTCGGACCCTGCAAATATCCATCGCCGGTTGCCGGCATTCTGGGCGAACGTGCGATGCACTACGTCGGCGAGGCCGACAAGGTGCTGCTCGATGATCGGCTGTCCTTTCTCGGTACGCACCGTGGTCTGATTGCTGAGATGCCAGCCTTCGAGCTGGCGGGACCGCGGGACCGTGTCTTCTTCGATCCGGCAAAGATGACGTGTGGCATCGTGACCTGTGGTGGTCTGTGTCCTGGGCTGAACAACGTGGTGCGCGGCATCGTGTTGGAACTGTGGCATAGCTACGGCGCGCGGAAAATCCTTGGCTTTCGTTTCGGTTACGAAGGCCTGACGCCGACCTACGGCCACGAACCGATGGTGCTCGACAACAAGGTGGTCAGCCGCATCCACCACATGGGCGGCACGCTGCTCGGCAGTTCGCGTGGCAAACAGGATGCGGTGGAGAACGTCAGCTACCTGGAGCAGCTCGGCGTCGACATTCTCTTTGTCATCGGTGGCGACGGCACCATCCGCGGCGCCATGGCCATCGCCGATGAAATCAAACGCCGCAAACGCAAGATCGCCGTGGTCGGCATCCCCAAGACCATCGACAACGACATCCAGTTCATCGACCGCAGCTTCGGCTTCGAGACCGCCTTCAGCGAAGCGGTGACGGTGATCAAAAGCGCCAACGTCGAAGCCAACGGCGCCCGCAACGGCGTCGGCTTGGTGAAGCTGATGGGCCGGCATTCCGGTTTCATCGCCTGCCACGCGGCGCTGGCGTCCACCGATGCCAACATCGTGCTGATTCCCGAAGTGAAGATCGCGCTGGAGGGCGAGAAGGGCCTGCTGCGTTATCTGGAAAAGCGCCTCGCCCGCAGTGGCCACGCGGTCATCGTAGTCGCCGAAGGTGCCGGTCAGGAATTGCTCGCGGATCCGGCCGCGGGAGGAGCCAGCGGCGGCACCGACGCCAGCGGCAACGCCAAGTTCAAGGACATCGGCCTGTTCCTGCGCGACCGCATCAACGCGCATTTCAAGGAGATCAAAACCGAACTGAACCTAAAGTACCTCGACCCTAGCTACCACATCCGCAGCGTGCCAGCGTCTCCGTCTGACAGCGTCTATTGCTGGAACATGGCGAGGAACGCGGTGCACGCCGCGATGGCCGGGAACACCGAGATGCTTATCGGTCGTTGGCATGGGCGCTTCGTGCATGTGCCGATGCAGCTCGCCACGCGGCAGCGCAAAGAGGTCGATACGCATGGCGATTTGTGGCTGTCGGTGATCGAGGCGACCGGGCAGCCGGTGGCGTTCGGGTGAGTGCGAGAGCGCGAGAGTTGGTAGCGTCCGGGCGAGTGCGAGAGCGCCAACGGCGCGGCCCTACCCAATCTGAGTCCCCGCAGGGGACGCCCAACCTCCAGCCCAGCGCGTGAGCGCTGGGTGGACGACGCCAATATGAGCGAGTCCTGGAAGGACGATCGCCTGGATCCGGTGCGTGAGCGCCGGATGAGGTGGCATCGGCGCTCACGCGCCTCGCCGGGCGGCGCCCTTCCAGGGCTGATTGGGAAACACGTTCGTTCCCAGCGCTCACGCGCTGGGCTGGAGGTTGGGCGCCCACTGCGTGGGCTCAGCACACGCACGGCGGCCTGTGGCTGTCGGTGATCGAGGCGACGGGACAGCCGGTAGCGTTCGGGTGAACGATAAAACGTCTAGAAGGCTACCAGACTTTCCACCAGGGTTTCTTCGCTCCACTATTCTTGGAATAACGTTCGCGGATCTCCTGTGTTTTGGTCAGGCCATATTCAAAGCTGTCCAACGAATGTTTCGTTTCCGTGATGACTTCGCCAGCTTGAGGGTCCCAGAAAACGATACTGGCTCGTCTGAACAGCTCGGTTGCCACTTTCATCGTGATTTCAAAGTCGTCTTTCGCCTCATCCTAGTAGGGAAGACTGATGCCCACCACGTCGTCAGAGATGGATAGCTGGATCGAGTTGAATTCGTATTCCGAGCTGTCGCCCACCTGGCGAAATCCTGTCTCAATCAACAGCTCATGTATAACTACTCGATCGTGGGGAGTGATCTTCTCCGCTTCGTAATCATCCGGCTCATCTCCACTCATGACTTCTCGGAAGTGCTCCAGCGTATCTCCGGAGCGCAATTTGAAGCCGTTCAATCCATAGGACATGGCCACCTCACGCGTGTCATGGTGGACGTCGAGTGAGCGATTCAATGATCCAAGGCAGGATCCGTCTAGGCGAATTCCAACCCCGTCATCGTCCCCGTGCTCGACGCGAACTTGTCGGCCTCCAGCCCCATGCGTTGCAGCATCGACACGAACAGGTTCGGCAGCGGGTAGTTGTGCTGGCGGTCGAACGCTAGGTGTTGGCCGTGTTTGAAGCCGCCGCCGGCGAACAGCACCGGGAGGTTGGTGGTGACGTGGGTGTTGGCGTCGCCCAGGTTGGTGCCGTAGAGCACCATGGTGTGGTCGAACAACGTGCCGCCCGGTTCCTGCACGGCTTTGAGTTCGCTGTAGAGTTCGCCCAGCGCCTTCATGTGTTCGCTGTCGATGGCTTCGAGCTGGCTGATCTTCGCCGGCGTTTTGCCGTGGTGGGACAGGCTGTGGTAACCGTCTTTGATCTCGGTGCCGGCGACTTCGACCGCCGGTGAGTTGACGCTGTCGAGCATCAAGGTGATGAGCCGCGTGGAGTCGGTCTGGAGCGCGAGGCGGGCCATGTCGTACATCAGGCGGGTGCGCGCGAAGTACTCCTTGCTGTCCTTGGGGTCGGTGGGTTCCTTCGCCTCGATCTTCGGCTTGGGCCGGTCCTCCCAGGCGCTGGATTTTTCCATCCGTTGTTCCAGGTCGCGCACGCCGGTGAGGTACTGGTCGAGGCGGTCGCGATCGTGGGTATTCACCGCACCTTTCACTGTGCTGAGCTGATCACCCACGGCGTCCATTACGCTGCGGCCGAGCGCGAGACGACGTTTCTGCACGGCGATCTCTGCCGGCGTGCCCTGGATGAAAAGTTTGCGGAACACCGCCGAGGCCTGGGTCTCGCACGGGATCATCACGCCGGCGGCGGTCCATGACAGGCTGCGTTGGCCGCTGATGTTGACGCCGAGCGTCAACGTCGGGAAACGCGTCTGATGGCCGATGTGCTGGGCGATGTGTTGATCGAGCGAGATGGTGTTGCGGAAGCCACCACTGGAAGGATGCGGCGCGGCGGTGAGGAAACAGATGTCTGCTGGATGGCCACCATCGACGTAGGGATGCGACACGCCGCTGAAGACCGTGAAGTCGCGGCGGTGTTCGGCCAGCAGTTCCAGATAGGGAGACGCTTTGTAGTCGCGACCGCCCTGCTCGGGGAAGAACTTCCACGGCACCAGCCCGAGGTTGTTGCAGATCGCCAGCATGCGCCGCGGTGAACCGCCCTTCGGCACATCCGCCGCGCGCCCAAGTGACGGCAAGAACGGCAACGCCAGCGTGACGCCGGCAGCGGAAAGGAAATTGCGGCGGGAGATGGTCATGGGGACTCCTGAAAGGCAGGACTGACATGGAGGACCGGAGTACCGGAGGAGAGCACAGCGTTGGAACGTCTTCTCCGGCACTCCGGTTCTCCATGTGAATTCATGGCGTTCATGTGTCGGTTCACTTGTGGCGGAACAGGGTGCTCTGCACCAGTTCATGGATGAGGGTGCGCACACCGTACTGGCTCTTGGCAGAACGGTCGAGGATGGCCTCGACGCGTGCGCGGTCGCCGAAACGTTCGGCGGCGCCGGTGCTGTAGACCAGGAGTTGGCGCAGGACGTTGCGGGCGATCAGGCGTTCGTCGCTCAGCAGCAGCTGCTTCAGCTCACGCACGTCACTGAACTTGCGGCCGTCCCACAGGTCGCCGGAATGGTCGACCGGTTGGGCGAGGTGGAAGGTGAACGGTTGGCCGTTCTTGCCGAAGCCGGGCGGCGATGTCGGTTTGTCCTTCGCTTCGTGATCGATGGCGCGGTACTGCTCGCGCTGGCCGCCGAGGATGTCGAACTGTTCCAGCGCGAAGCCGGCGGGATCGATCTTCGCATGGCAGGCGTTGCAGGACTCGACCTCGCGGTGTTTGGCGAGTTGCTCGCGAATGGTTTTCGCGCCACGCGTGTCCGGTTCGACCGCCGGTATCGAGGGTGGCGGTGGGGGCGGCGGCATGCCCAGGAGGCGTTCCATGATCCAAGCACCACGCACCACCGGCGAGGTGGTGGTGCCGTTGGCGGTGACCTTAAGCACCGACGCCTGAGTCATCAGACCGCCGCGCACGCTGTCTTTCGGCAGCATCACTTTGCGCAGGGCGACACCGTCCACTGCCGGCAGGCCGTAGTGTTGGGCGAGGCGTTCGTTGAGGAAAGTGAAGTCGGACGCGACGGTGGTGCGTGCCGGCAGGTTGGCGCGTACCAGTTCCGCCACGAACAGGCGTGTCTCGTTGGCGGCGGATTCGCTCAGCAGGTCGTCAAGGTAGTAGTCGACGTACAGCTCCGCATCGGGTGAAGTCGCGTCCATCTTGCGCAGGTCGAGCCAGTAGTCGACGAAGCTATCGGTGAAGTCCTGCGCGCGATCGTCGGACAACAAGCGTTCGGTCTGGGCGCGCAACACCGCTGGATCGTTCAGTTTTTTCTGCTCGGCCAGCGTTCGCAGTTCCGCATCCGGCACGGTGTTCCACAGGAACAGCGCCAGACGCGTGGCGAGCGCGTGGTCGTCGAGGGTGCCTGGGCGCTCTTCGACGCTGATGAATCCGGGTGAACACAACACGCCGGCGTAACCGGCCAGCAGTGCATCGGTGAAGGTGTTGCCATCGCTCAGTGCGCGCGTGACCACGCCGGTGAAGCGGTCGATCTCGCCACTGGTCGGTGCGCGACGGTAGGCACGCGTGATGAAAGTGGTCAGCAGCCGGCGTGCATCGCTGGCGGCGTCACGCGGGACGATCGCGAGGTCATCCTTATCCTGCTGTTTCAAGGCCAGATCGCCAACGATGAGCATACGTCCAGCGGTGGCGGGTGCGTGTGGGCCGTCGACCTCCAACCAACGATAAGCAACGGCGGGCTGGCCGTCCTCCTGCGCCAACGGATTGCGCCACGAGCCGGGCGGACGCGAGCGGAACAGCCGCGCGGCGTCAACGCGGATGGTTTCGCCCTTTAGCAGGTCGACGGTGAAATCGTGCAGCGTCGGCTCGACGCCGACATCGACGCTGGCGAGCCAGCGCAATTGCCGACCCGGCAGCTCCGACGAGATCGTCACCGGTTCGGGACGACGGCCCTTGGCGACGGTATCAAGGTCGGGCTTCCACCACTTCACACCCTTGGTCGGATCCTTCTTGTCGACCGGATCCTTGCCTGGGCCGACCCAGATGCTGTAGGCGTTCAGCCGCAGCGTGTAGCGACCGGCGTGTAGCGCCTTGAACTCGTTGAACTTCGGCTCGATCGGTTCGTAGGCTCCGGCGGCCACGGCGACGGCCTCGCGTTCGCGCAGCACCGGATCGGCCGCGCCGACGGTTACCGGCTGCTTGCCCGCGCGGATCTCCGGCTGCGCGGCAAAGTCCAGCACCGGGAAGGTCGCGCGTTCGGGCGAGCGGTTGAACTCGTTGTAGAAAAACTTCTTGGTCAGGCTCGGCTGCGCGCGCGCGTAGTGGCGCACGGTGGTGCGTGTCGGCGGCTCGACCTGCGAGCCGAGCGCCGCGCGCAGGGCGTAGTCCGCTGCCGCCAAGTACTGCGCCATCTGCACGTGTGAGATGTCGAGCGCCTCGCCACTCTTGATGAAGCGGTGTGCCTCGCCGTCCTCCGGCAGCATGGCCTTGATCTGCAACCACGACACGCCGAGCAGATCGCGTACGGCGTTCTCGTACTCCAGACGGTTGAGGCGGCGCAGCGTGGCGCGGCCTTCACTCGTTTCGCGCTGGTCGTCGGCGGCGATGAGCGGCTTCGCCAGCGCGGCGAGGAAGGCCTTGGCCGCCGTGGGTTCCGGTCGCTCTTTTTTCTTCGCGGGAGGCATCTCACCGCTCGCCAGGCGGTCGTGGACCTTGACCCAACGGGCTTGCGTTTGGCGGTCGCTCAGATCGAACGAGGCACGGGTCAGATCGAGGTTGCCCTTGGCGGTGTCGGCGTCGTGGCATTCGAAGCAGTGCGCCTTGAGGAACGGCTGCAACGCTGCCGGGGTCACCGGAGCGTCCGCCGACGGCACCAAGCCGAGCGGCCCCAGCACCAGGACGAGGGAACACACCAGACGAATCGGGCAGGAAACAGGCATCACACCTCCACGCCAAGTCCGTACGGGAGATGACGAAAGATATTGCCATGGGATTGGCAGATATGACGCGCGGTGTCCCCGCCACCACGGCGGTGCGTGCGGCAGGTGAGCGTCTTTTTGCCCGATCCGGCCCAGGGCCGGCCCATCGGGACAGTCCTCAGCTCAGTGCCACTGTCACCGGGCAATGGTCGCTGCCCATGATGCGCGACTGGATGCTGGTTTCGGTCACGCGGTCGACCAATCCAGGCGTGACGCAGCCGTAGTCGATACGCCAGCCGACATTGCGCTGCCGCGCGCCGCCCCAGTTGGTCCACCAGGTGTACGCACCGACCACGTCGGGATTGCGCTCACGAAATACGTCGCGGTAGCCCAGGCCAAGGAACTTTGTCATCCACGCGCGTTCTTCCGGCAGGTAGCCGGCGTTCTTCTCGTTCTCTTTTGGCCGCGCGAGGTCGATCGGCTGGTGCGCGATATTGTAATCGCCCATCAGCAGGACCTCGTTGCCCTGCTTCCGCCACGCAGCGAGGTACTTCTCCATCAGCGTGCAGAAATCGATTTTATAGGGCAGGCGTGCACCGGCTTCGCGGCTGTTGGGGAAATAGGCGCTGATGACGACGAGCGTGCCGAAGCGCGCAGCGAGCACGCGGCCTTCATTGTCGAACTGCGGATCGCCGAGGCCGGCGACGACTTCGTCGGGCTTCACCTTCGAAATGATCGCCACGCTGCTGTACCCGGGTTTCACCGCCGAGTGCCAATGTGCATGCCAACCGGCGGGTTCACGCAACTTGGCGTCGAGCTGATCCGGCTGGGCTTTCGTTTCCTGAAGACAGATCACCTCGCTGTCGGACAAGACCTCCCACGGAACGATCTGCTTCTTGGCGACCGAACGGATGCCGTTGACGTTCCAGGTGGTGCAGCGCATAGGATTCTTTCGGGCTCGAAAACTTTTTGAAGAAGGCGGAGCCGACATGGAGGACCGGAGGACCGGAGAACCGGAGAAGAGCACAGGGTCAACCCCGTGCGTCCCAGACGTTGTTCTGCTTCGCGTTTTCTCCGGTCCTCCGGTCCTCCATGTGAACGGTGGTTCTCCGTTCCACGTTCTCAGGTCCCGCGGCGGATGACCGAGCCCTGGAAGCGGATGGAGAAGCGGTAGACCGGTTTCTTGCGGCAGGTGATCTCACCGGTGGTGAGGTCGAGGCGTGCCGGAATGTCTTTCGTTTCAGTATGACCGACGGCGAAGTAGCCGCGTTCGTTGAACACGTCGAGCAGCATGGTCAGCGCCATCGGCTGGGCGAAGACCGGGTTCTCGTTGACGATCTCGGCACGGCCGCTGATGGCGTGCAGGGTGATCACCGGCATGAACTCGTGTTCGATGACATAGATCACTTGCTGGAACAGCGCGGCGTGATCGCGTTGGTAGCCGTCGAGTCGGCGCACCAGATTCTGGCGTGCGTTGATGACGATGTCGTTGGCCAGCGGGATGTGATTGAGCAGATCGAGGGTTTCGTCGTCCAGCTCCAGCGAACTCTGGTACTGGAACTCCTTGATGATGTTCTGCTCGACCTTGGCGAGTTCGGCCTGGGCGTTGATCAGGTGGTAGTGAAAGGTTTTCTTGAGTGACTGCAGGGCTTCGAGCGCCTGCTCCTTGAAGATGCGGTACCGTTTGCGGCAGGCCTCTTCGTTGGTGTCGGTGGCGCGTTCTTCCAGCAGTTCACCGGCCCCGGTGTCGCGCACGCGCTGGTTGTGGGCGATGATCTGGCGACCGCGTTTGAGCTGACGTTCGACCGATTCACGTTCCTCGACATAGAGCACGGTGATGCGGAACACCGGCTGCGGAAAATGCTGCGCTAGCGGCGTGGCCACGAACTCCTTGCGCAGTTCAAACATCTTTTGATAGAGCAGCTTCAAACACTCGCACTGGACGCGCGTACGCGGGAAGCCGTCGACGATGACGCCGTTGAGGTAGTGGGCATCGAGCAACTTGGCGAACAGCAATCGCACCACGACGGGATCGCTGATGAGATTGCCGGCATCCTTGATCGCTTGCGCCTCTGGCGTGTTAAGCAGCTCGCTGGTGACCACCGGCTGGGCGGTGATGGAGCGCTCACGCAGGATGAACGGCGTGTTGGTGCCTTTGCCGGAGCCGGGCGCACCGTTGAGCCAGATGATCTCTTTTGGGAAGCGCAGGTTCTGGTGCCCGAAGGTCGCTTCCAACGAGGCCCACACCTCACGGAAGATCAGTTGCGCGTTCTCCACCGCCGGATCCGGATGGGCGATCTCAGGGGTCTTGGCCGGCTGGCTCATGGGCATTCCTCGGAAGGTCGCGCATGATTGGGATCACGGATGCAGGCACAACGGGGCAGGACTGCTGCCTTGGGAACATGTGCAGGGGGCACGGAAATGACTACGGGCTACAGGCTACAGGCTACAGGCTACAGACCACAGGTCGTGGACCCGGCGTCCATCGTGATATCCAAAGTTCGCAGAACCGACCCGAGCCTAAGACCTGTGGCCTGTAGCCTGTGGTCTGTGGCCCGACGACTGCCTGTGGCCCGTAGTCCGTCAAAGCACGAAGGTGTCGTGCTTGCCGACTTCATTTGTCACGTGCGACAGGGCAGCCATCGCTTCATCGACGGTATCGACCACCGTCAGCAGGTTCTGATCGCCGGCGCTGATGTAGCGCTGATCTTCGTCTTCCATGACTTCGGTGATCCAATCCAGCATGCCGGTCCAGAACTTCCGACCGTAGAGCACGATCGGCATTGGGGCGATCTTGTGGGTCTGCACCAGGGTCAGGACTTCGAACAGCTCATCGAGCGTGCCGAAGCCGCCGGGCATCACCACGACGCCGGCGGTGTGCTTGAGGAACATCACTTTGCGCACAAAGAAGTAATGGAACTTCACTTCGACGTTGATGTACGGATTCGAATTCTGCTCCATCGGCAGGTTGATCGCCAAGCCAACGCTGATGCCTTTGGCTTCCTTCGCACCTTTATTGCCGGCCTGCATGATGCCTGGGCCACCACCAGTGATGACGGGGAAACCGCGACCGACCGCGCGCCCGGCGATGTCCACCGCGGCTTGGTAATAGGGATTATCCGGTTTGGTGCGGGCCGAGCCGAAGATGGCGATGGCCTTGGGGATCTCGTTGAGCGTTTGGAAACCGTGGGCGAACTCGCCCATGATGCGGAACATGCGCCAGGCGCTTGGGGGTTCAGGCTTGTCCATGTGGTCCTCGAAAAGGGTCCTCGGAAAAAGCGGTCAGAGCACGCGACGATGGTCGCGATTCGGCGGCGCATGCTGGGCTGCCGACCGCTCAAGTATACTATCAATCTGCGTCGTTCGCCTCAGCACTCCGGTCGCGCCGCAGACGCGATTGCATGGCCGCGTAGAGGGTTTCCACGTCCACCTGGGTGACGCCGGGCAGCGAGGCGGCTTCGCCCAAGGTGCGTGGCGCATGTTTGGCCATCACCAACCGGCCTTCGGTGCTGATGGTGTGAATCGACTGGATTTTCAGGTCCGGCGGAAGAACGAGATCGCGGTGGCGTTGCAGGCGGTCGATGCGCGTCTGCTGGCGTTCCAGATAGGTGGCGTAGCGCATCTCGATCCACGCGCCTTCGGCAATGTCGTCAGGCGCGTCGCTCATGCCGGGGACCAGTGGGCGCGCATCCGTCAGTTCAAGTCCTTCACCGGCGACTTTGCGGGCGAGGTTCTCGCCTGCCCGTGCGACCAGCGCGGCGATTGCAGCGGCCTTGGTGGCGACAGCGGCGGCGTGAGCTGCATCGACCAGACCTGAGCGCGCCGCCAACGGCGTCAGCCGGCGATCGGCGTTGTCACTGCGCAGGTGCAGGCGGTGTTCCGCCCGCGAGGTGAACATGCGGTACGGCTCATCTGGGCAGCGCGTCACCAGATCGTCGATCAGCACACCGATGTAGGCGTCAGCGCGCGACAGGATCAGCGGTTCACGTCCACCGAGCGTCAACGCGGCGTTGGCGCCAGCCATGATGCCCTGCGCCGCGGCTTCTTCGTAACCGCTGGTGCCGTTGATCTGCCCGGCGAAGTACAGGCCGGGAACCGTGCGTGATTGCAGCGAGTGATCGATCTGACCCCCCGCCACCACATCGTATTCCACCGCGTAGCCGTACCGCAGCACGTGCGCCTGCGCGAGCGCAGGAATGTCGCGCAGCACCAGATCCTGCACGTCGAGCGGCAACGAGGTCGACAGGCCGTTGACGTAGATCTCTTTCGTCGTGCGCCCTTCCGGTTCCAGGAACAGGTGATGCGACTCGCGATCCTTGAAGCGCACCACCTTGTCTTCGATCGATGGGCAATAGCGCGGTCCAACCGAGGCGATCTGCCCGTTGTACATCGGCGCACGGTGCAGGTTCTTCAGGATGTGCGCGTGGGCCGCGGGATTGGTGTAACATTGCCAGCAACTGATCTGCGGCTGGGTGATGGCGGCAGTGCGGAAGCTGAACGGCCGCGGTGGATCGTCACCCGGTTGTTCGGTGCACAGATCCCAACGAATGGAGTCCGCGTGGACGCGGCACGGCGTGCCAGTTTTGTGGCGGATCAGCCGCACGCCGAGTGCGAGCAGCGACGCCGACATGCCGACCGCGGTCTGGTCGCCCATGCGACCGCCCTGGGTCTTCGCTTCACCCTGGTGCATGAGCGATTGCAAGAACGTGCCGGTGGTCAGGACGACGCGCGGGGCGGTGAGGGTGCGGCCGTCGCGTAACTTTAGTCCGATGTCCGATGTCCGATGTCCGAGTTCTCGTGGGTCGTGCGAGACATCGGACATCGGACGTCGGACATCGGACACATCGAGCGCAATCGCTTCGCCCTGCACCGGAAAAATGTTCGCCAAGGACTCGACGGCGTTCTTCATCCACGCCGCGTACGTGCTTTTGTCGCACTGCGCGCGTGGGCTCCACATCGCCGGCCCCTTGGACAGGCCGAGCAGACGGAACTGGATGCCGGTGGCGTCAGTGGCGAGGCCCATCAGACCGCCGAGCGCATCGACCTCGCGCGCGAGCTGGCCTTTGGCCACGCCGCCAATGGACGGATTACACGACATCTTGCCGATGGTGTCGAGGTTGCCGCTGACCAATGCCGTACGGCAACCGAGCCGCGCGGCGGCAGCGGCGGCTTCGATCCCGGCGTGGCCGGCACCGACCACGATCACATCATAGGCATTCCCAGGCATGGGCGGGGATCATGGGAGATGCCCCTGATCCGCCAGCGGCATGGTGCCCAAGCCAAGTGCTTGGGTCACTGCACCGTGAACGCGTGATCGATCTTCAGCGGACCATCCGGATGGCCGGTGATGGCGGCGGCGATGCGATAGGCGCCCTTCGCCACGCGGCCGAGTGAGACCATGATCAATGGGCGGGTGACGTCCTTTGAAAGAATCGACGGTTTCTGTCCCTGATCGATGGTGACGGTGAGCTGGGCTTGGCGGTCGCTCAGGGTCAACCCGGTGACCAGCGTGCCGGCTTCGATCTGGTCGGTGGGATATCCGGTGATGTTGGGCAGGCGCAGGAACACCACCACGTCATCTTGCGCACTGAGGGCCTTGTCGCTGGCAGCAAACGCATCGACCCAGGCGTGAGCCGCGTCCTCCACGCGTGTCAGGTCGGTGGCACCTGGATTGGTGGTGGCGAGTGCCAGCGCTCGTCCGGGTTCCTTCAACGTGCGCATCAAGACGTCGCTGAGCGGCAGATATTGGTAGATTGGCGATAAGGTTGATGGCAGCACCGCGACGGTGGCGACGTCGGCCAGTGCCACCGTGCCACCATCGCCCATGGTCACGCTCATGTCGCCGCCGAAGCGTGCGGGATCACTGAACAAGGCGCGGGAAACCACCTCGTCCCACTGGTGTTCACGTTTGGCGGCGCGCAGCGCGTCGGCTTTCGGTGTGATCTGCACCAGGCGACGGCCCTTGGCTTCACGCACTAAGACGTGCAATGGCCGTGGTTGTTCGCCAGCCGGAAGGCGATTGCGGAAGGACGCCAAATTTCCGACGGCAGTGGTGGCAGTTACAGCGCCACTGGCATCGCTCATCTCTAACGCCACCCGCACGGCTGGTTCGCCGCCGCCGATGAGGTAGTCGTGCATCGCGTAACGTTGTGTCGAACGCCACGTCAAGCGCAGCCGGCCATCGACCCAGCGGTGCTCCTCTGCACCGGTATCGCCGACGGTGGCTCCGAGTTTCCACTGTCCGCGCACGGCGCCGTCCGACCACGCGGGATTGCGTAGTCCGCTGCCGGTGGCGATGAGTGCAGCGTTTTCCGTATCGAAG
>Ga0335394_10005132_pt1 | contig 14856 bp, 14 predicted proteins | sample MAT03_FD_205741 | JGI IMG/M metagenome (GOLD analysis project Ga0335394, IMG submission 205741) | Freshwater microbial communities from Lake Fryxell liftoff mats and glacier meltwater in Antarctica - MAT-03 (spades assembly) (version 2) ...
GGAGGACATCGGAGGACATCGGACATCGGAGGACATCGGACATCCGAGGACATCCGTCCGTGGCATCCCCGCCCTTCCCCGCATTGCCTCCCGCCGCACCGGGACTAGCGTTCGCCCCACACCCCTGCGCAGGAACACCGCCATGGCCCTTGAATTCACCGATGCCAATTTCGCTTCCGAAGTCATCAAATCCGACAAGGCCGTGCTGGTCGACTTCTGGGCCCCCTGGTGCGGCCCGTGCAAGATGGTCGGTCCGATCATCGAGAAGCTGTCGAAGGACATGACCGACGTGAAGATCGGAAAACTCAACGTCGACGACAACCCCAACGCCGCGCAGGAATACGGCATCACCAGCATCCCCGCGATGCTGATGTTCAAGGGCGGCAAAGTGGTCGCCACCGCCATGGGTTTCTCGCCCGAGCCGAAGCTGCGCGAGTTCATCAACGCGCATAAGTAAGTCGGAGGGCGATTTTGCAGGGCAACCCTGCGAATCGTCGAGAGGCTGATCCCTGCTGCCCGTCGCCTTGTGCGGCGGGCAGTGTCGTAGGTGGACTCGCCGGTCGAACCGTCTGCGATGTCTGGAACTGCCGTGCATCCGGCAGTGACTGATCCAGCCAAGCCGTCCGCTCCTGCGTCCGTACGACCAGCAGCGGAACACCGAGCCGCTTGCCGACCTTGCGCGCCCTTCCGTCCTCCTCCACTTGTACCTGAGCGTCATCAACGGACGCTCCGCGCCCTTCGCAGGAGCCTGTCATTATGCGTTCACTACTGCTCGCCATCGTAGCAATGTTTCTGGTTGCCCACTCTTCACTGGTTGCCGCGGACAAGACCTGGACTGGGGGAGGCGGCGGGGCTGGATGGCAGGAAGGCGCCAACTGGGGCGTCGCCGCCCCGGTTGCTGGCGACGCGCTCATTTTTCCCAACGTCACCAAGAAGACCGCCACGAATGGATTCGCTGCCAACACCGCCTTTGGGCCGCTGACGTTCAATGCTGGTGGCTACGTAATATCAGGCAACCTGATCAACTTGGGTGGTGGCGTTTTCCTGAACGGAGCGAACACCACCCAGCTCGCACTCCCGTTAGCATTGGCAGTTCCCGTCGCGTTCACGGTCAGCAACGCTTCCGGCATCCTGACGGTGAGCCAACCTCTCAGCGGCGCAGGCGGCATCATCAAATCAGGTGCCGGATTGCTGGTACTGAATGACAGCGCCACGTATTCCGGCGGGACCATCATCGTGGGAGGCGGCATCCAGGTCGGCGGGACCCTGACGAGCGCGGTGCAGATCAGCAATGGCTTCATCACCGGCACGGGCACGGTGCAGGGCATTACGTCGCTGAATCAAGGGGTCGCGTCGCTGGCTCCTGGTACCGCTTCGGTGCTCGGCACGTTGACCAGCGTGGGCAATGTGCGTCTGTACGCCAATGATCGGCTTTACTTCGATGTCAACGGCACCACGTCCGAAAAACTCGTGGTGCAGGGCACGGTCAATCTCGGTTTGGCACCGATAGAGATCGCCATGGGCACCGCTCCCACGCTGAACACCGACCTCGTTCTGATCGACAATGACGGCACCGACCCGGTGATTTACGATGCTGCCGATCCCAGCAACTACTTGGCTTCGGTCACGCTCAATGGTTTGCCCTACCGCGTACTTTTTGTCGGCGGTACCAACAACAACGACGTGGTGCTGCGCCAAGTGGTCTCCCGGGTACCGACCACGTTCACGGTGTCCACGTCGAATGATCTGATCGCCCACGGTGCCAGCGTGACCTTCAGCGTGCAGGTTTCCGGAGCTGTCGGCGCCCCGAGCGGAGACGTGGTGTCGTTCTTCGATGGTGCGGAACTAATCGGTACGGCGACGTTGAACGGCTCTGGCCAGGGTACGACTGCGGCGATTAGCACCCTCAAACCCGGTCAGCGCAAGATCACCGCGCTGTTTCCCGGCAATACCAATTACGCCATGAGCCGCTCGACCAACATCGTCACTCAGAGTGTGGCCGGCACCATCACGACGACCTCGCTGGCAGTAACGCCGGCGTCATCGCTCGTGGGATCATCAACTCCTGGGGAGCTGGTCACGCTGGTAGCAACGGTGGTGACCAATCCCGTTGGGGGTTTCCCAGCAGGTGCTGTCACCTTCTTCGATGGTGGCATCGCTTTGGCTACCGTCGCGGTGTCAAGCAATCAGGCGGTCCACGCCACCGCCGCCCTGCTTGCCGGCGCGCACTCGCTCAGCGCAACGTACACGGCGACGGGGGCCTTCGTCGGCAGTTTTTCAACCGCCGTCACCCATACGGTAACGGGAGCCACCACCACCACCACGCTGACGTCCTCCGCGAGTTCGGTGGTTGCCGGTACCGATGTCTCCTTCACCGCAACCGTCACCGGCGGCACCCCAACCGGATCGGTGCTGTTTCGTGATGGCGCGATCACTTTGGGTACGGTCACCCTCAGTGGTTCAACGGCGGGGTTGACTACCAGCGGGCTATCCGCCGGCACCCATGCAATCACCGCGTCCTATTTGGGCAGTACGGAAGAGCAGCCCAGCACCTCGAATACCGTCAGCCAAGTCATCACCGCAGCACCGGATGGCAGCGGGTCGACGGGCGGCGGCGGCGACGTGGAACTCCAGGGTGGTTGCGGCCTTGGCTCAGGCGTGGCAGCACTGATCCTCGGCCTGCTGATGCTGGTGGGACTGCGGCTGCGACGGCACTGAATCGGAACGCGGTCGTGCCGCTGACAACTCGGTAACAGTCAGCGCTTTTCCGGCTCCGCGGGCGGCACCGCCACGCGGTCGAGTTCGCCCAGATCCTTGCCGTCGGCATCGCGCAGCATCAGGACCAACGTGCTGATCGTCGGCGACAATGGCACCTCCACATCGAGCGCGACCGGTTCAAGCGGAGAGACGTAGTACGAGCCGAGTGAGATTGCTTTGGCTCCGGCCTTGGGGTCTTTGGCTTCTTTTATGTCCGTGGCTGGCAATCCCAGCAATTCGACCGTGCCGATATGGAAAACACCGAACAGGCCCGCCACTCGCGCACGTTGTCCGTTGCGGGCGAGCGACAGGCGGTGTTTGCAGACACCCGCTGAGCTGGCCTTGAGGATCGGCCCATCGATTTTCGTCGCATACCAATCGACGATGAACGAGGTCTGTTGCTGTGGCTGCAGGTCGACCAGCGGGCTGAGCACTTCGACCTCGATATAGGGCTCAGCACCGTGGGTGTAGACCTGCACGGTGGAGCCACCGTCGGGCCAGGTGCTGGGGCCTGGGACGGCTGAGACTTCGAAACGTTTGACGAAGGTGAAGCCGTCACGTTCGTCGACGTAGGCGACCCAGCCAGCGGTGACATCAGCGCCGATTTTACCGCCGCGCCGCTGGTACTGCACACCGGCGATGCCGTCGGACGCCCAGTTCTTCCATTGGCTGTCGGCACCATTGCGCCCGTCGCTGGGGAAAACGAAGAATCCACGCGGTCCGAACATGCTGCGTGGATTGACTGGGAAATAGACCCAGAAGTTGTCGGGATCGTTGGCTTCAGCGTGCACGCCGGGAACCTGCGTCACGTCCCAGTTAGCCACCACCTGCGGATGCGGGCTCTGATTGATGATCCGTTGCTCGACCCGCACCTGGGTGCTGCGCGGACGCAGGGTGAAACGCCGCGTGATCGACAGTCCTTTGGCCTGCCAGCGATCGAAGGTTTCGACCGGGCCGGTCGTGACGAGGGTCACTTGGCCATGCTCGCCGTCCTCGCGGGTGGCGGTGTAGACGCCGTGATCGAGCGTCGGCGGCGGTGGCCATCCACCTCCACCACGCAGCCACTGGCCCTGCGGCGCGACCCAGGATTTGTAGCCGCCGAAATTGGGCCACGGCGCATCGGCGGATGGTTCGTAGGTGCGACCGATTTCGGCAGGGTTCACCCACAGGAAAGGATGATCACCCAGATCGTACTGCATCGCCCGACCACCGATGGCGGGCATCACCGCGAGCGTGACTAGATCGTTGCGCAACACCTGCGCCTGCCAGCCCCACCCCAGATGATCGTCGACCTGGGTGAGTTCGACCGCCTCGCCCGCGGTGAGCGCTAGACCGGCGTGGACCATCCAAGGAAGCAGCCAGTAGTTCATGGCGGCGCATGCTAGCCACGGCATCCGCTCGGCTAGTGGTGCACGGCGAGTGCTATCCGGATGCGCCCCCGGTGACGCGACCAGTCCCAGGCGGGGTCTCCAGATGACCATCCGCCAGGACACGTCATCATGCCCAGCCGCCGCCCATGCTCGACACCCTTTCCCGTTACATCCTGAAGCGCACCACCCTGCGATTCCTGCTGCTGTTCGCCGTATTCATGGGCGTGCTGGTCGGTGGGCAGGTGGCGTTGCTGTTGGGGCGTGGTGTCCCGCCGGAAGCCTGCCTGCCGATGATCCAGGCGATGAGCCTGTTGTCAGTGCCGGTCGCGCTCCCGGTGTCATTGTCCACCGCCATCCTGGTGGTGCTCGGCGGCATGGTGCAGGACGGCGAATTCCGTGCACTGGCGGCCAGCGGTGTCAGCCATCGTCGCGTGCTGGTGCGACTCATCCCGCTGATCCTCGCAGCAATGATGTTGTGTGGACTGCTCACCCACGTGGTCATGCCGATGGGCATCGCCGATATGCGCGCCAACAAGGGCAAGCTGCTGCAGACGGCCATCGCCAGCCGGGTCGCGGAAGGTGAACCGATGGTCGAACAAAAAGGTATGAGCGTGTGGGTCGGGTCGGCAGATGGTTCACGGCTGCAAGACGTGCGCGCGATGTTGAAACGTGGTGACGAACAGATCGCTCTCTATGCGCCTGAAGCGCAATGGGTGCTCGCCGACAACGGTATCCACCTCGAATGCATCGACGTGCAGATGCTGGTGCGCCATCCGGGCAAGCACCTGATGACGATGGACACTGAACGATACGCCTACCTGTTCGACAGCGAACTGGCGAAGCGCGAGAAGATCAATCCTGACGCACTCTCGACTCCCGAAGTCATACGTCTGGCCCAGATTCTGCCCCAGCCCAAGGAGAACCACGAGGTCTACAACAACGCGCGGCTGACCCTGCATTTCCGTTTTTTCCTGCCCTTGTCGCTGATCGCCTTCGGGCTGCTGGCGATGGGTCTGGGCTTGGCGTTCGGCACGGACCAAAACCTTCCTGGCGTCATCATCATCGTGGTGATCGTGGCGGCGGTGGTCTATCCGACCTTCGGCTACGTGAAAAATCAGACGAAACTGCCGCAGATCAACCCGGCGATACTGCTCTACCCTCCGGCAGTGCTGGTCGCGCTGGTCGGCGGATGGCTGGCGCTGCGTCCGGAACAGGCGCGTGAAACCCTGACCAAACCCTTCACCTGGTTGGCCAGCCGTAAAAGTGATCGTCCGTGACCATCCTGTATTCATACACGCTGTCGCAGGCCTTCACCCGTTGGGCCATGCTGCTGTTCATCGGGCTGTTTCTGATCCACCTGGGTGACCTGATCGGCTTCAGCAACGACTACATCGCGGCCATGGGCGAAGGACGCGGCGTATACGTCCTGCATTACTTCGCCCTGCGTTTTCCTGGTTTCCTTGCGGCCTGGTTGCCGGTGTCGGTCGCCGCCGCCGCTTTGCTCACCGCTTGGCCGATGCTGCGCCAGGGCACCCTGGTGGCGCTGTGCGCGGCCGGCATTCCGGTGCGCCGGATGTTTTCTTCCTTGCTGTTTTTGGGACTCGCCATCGGCGTGCTGGGGTTCGTGCTGAAGGATCAGGTCATTCCCCGACTGGATCAGGAGGCCAAATTCGCACGCGACCGCATGGCGGGAATACTCAAGCTCAACCAGAGCGTCAGCCGCAGCGTGGGATGGCATGACAATGGGATGTTTTGGTGTGCGCAGAACGCCCTGCCCGAGGATGGGCTTTATCAGCAGGTCGCGGTTTTCGGGGACACCGGCGCCCGCCACCGCGGATTGCTGGTGATGGCCGATGCGTTGACCTGGCGCAATGGTGCCTGGCTGCTGCTGAATCCGGTGGTGGTCGAGAGCTACCACACGCCGGTGAAGACCCGTCCGGAGGTCGGCCTCGCCGAATTGGGACTCTCAATGGGGGTGGACGCACCGACCCTGGTCGAGCGGCTTAAGCAGGACCGTAACCGCCCCAGCGACGAACTGTTCGCCGTCGGATCAGAGAACGCCTGGGGTTACCTGATGCTGCGCATCTGTTTCGGCCTGCTGCCTCTGCTCTGCCTGATGTTCGCGCTGCCGGGCTTCATCCGCATGGAAGGGCGCAACCACCTGGGCATCCAGGTTATGCGGGCCTTGGCCTGGATGGCGGTGCCGCTGATCGGATATTGGGTGCTGTCACGCATCCTGGTGTCGAACAGCACCTACGTCATCAGCGGCACCGCGGTTGTGCTGGGTGGCCTGGCCTGCATCGGCACGTGGCGCTGGTGGACGATGCGCGTGTGAGCGCCATCATCCGCGCCCGATGAACGACCCCGTCGCTGATTGCATCCGTACCCGCCGCACGGTGAAAGACTACACTGGCGAAGCTGTACCGCGTGTGCTGCTGGAGCGCTGGCTCGACCTCGCGTGCTGGGCGCCGACCCATCGCATGACGCAGCCGTGGCGTTTCGCGGTGCTTGAGCAACCGGCGATCGTGCGCCTGGCAGAGTTCTTGCGTGGTGAGCCGGCAATCGCCGCGGTTCCTGATCCCGCGAAGGGCGCAGCTAAACTCGCCAAGCTGCTCGATCGTCTGCCAACCCTCGGCGCAATGATCCAGGTGACCTGGGTGCGCGATGCCAATCCTGCGATCGATCTCGAAGAACACGCCGCCGCGGCCGCCGCGGTGCAAAACCTGTTGCTCGCTGCGCACGCCGACGGCTGGGCCAGCTTCTGGTCGTCCACTCCGGCACTTGGCCAGGCGCAGACCCTGACGTGGTGCAAACTCGATCCGCACACCCAGGGTTTCCTGGGTTCCGTGTGGATCGGTCGCGCCACCCACGATACCCCTCCTCCCCCGCGCGTGGCACTCCCACAGCGCGTCACCTGGTTGTGAACCATTTTCGGATCTCCCTATGCCCACGCTCCTGATCGCTGCCCCTCTCGCCCTCGACGACCTGCCGCAGGGCAAAGGTCTGCTCGGCGGCACCGGCGGCTACGCGGCGATGGCGGCGGCGCCGTTGGCGCACACCCAACTCTGGGCCCGTGGCGGGAAGGACATCACCACGCAGGTGCGCGGCATCCTCGAACACCGCGGCATCGATCTCGCTGGCGTGGATTGGAACGGCGCAACGACGCGTGGCGGGCCTGGGGTGCCCCGCTCCACCGGGTACGCGCTGCCCGAAGTCGAGCCGACGCAGGCGGATGATCTTGGTGCGGTGTTGCTCGCCGATCTCGCGCCTGATGAGTGGCGACGTGCGACACGGGTCGTGCAGGCCCTGCCCGGTGGTGAGACCCGCAGCTTGGTGGCGGCGCCGCATGTCAGCGATCTCGAGGACCAACGTTTCCGCGAGGAAGTCTGCGCCAGTGCCGACGTGCTGATCCTGCCGGTGGCGTCAGCAGTGGCGCTCACCGTCACCACCAATCCCTTCGATGCCGCCCGCGCCCTGGTGTCGCTGGGGGCCAAATGCGTGATTTTGACCGCTGGTCACTTGGGCGGATTGATCCTGTACCGCCAAAAGGCCACCACCTACCCGGCCATGCCGGTCGAAACGGTGGATGGAACGGGGGTAGCCGCGTCCTTTGCCGGTGCCCTGGCCGCGTGGCTGACCGGCGCCGGAAAAGACGATTTCAAGGCCATCAAGCGCGGCTGCGCCGTCGCCAGTGGTGTCGCCAGCATCTGTGCCCAGGGCTTCGGACCGAAAAAACTGCTGGGCGCGGACCGCAAAGAGTACCTGGAACGGTTCAATCGTCTTAGGCGCTCTGCCAAAGGCTGAGGTATGCTGCACCACTCGCCCGGGCCAGGTCCCGGGCGACACGCCAGGAAACCAACGCTCGAACCCTGCGTTGACACCTTACCCTGGTACCATTAGCTCACGGTCGGCTGCTGCAGGAGCTTGGCGATGCAAGAGATCCAATACGTCACGAACTACCAGATCCTGCGCAAGATCGCCAGCGGCGGTATGGGCTCGGTCTACCTCGCTGAACAGCTCGGCGCGGAAAGCTTCCGCAAAGTTGTCGCGATCAAGACCATCAAGAAGGAATTCCTCAAGAACAAAGAGAACGTCGACCTCTTCGTCGGTGAAGCCAAACTGGTCGCCGACTTGATCCATGAGAACGTGCTCCAGGTCTACCAGCTCGGCCAGACCAAGGGCATCTACTACATCGTGATGGAATACGCCCACGGCAAGAACCTCGCCGACGTCATCCGTTCACACAAGGATCGCCACAAGGTCACCAACGTCGAGATCGGCGCTTTCATCATCAGCCGTGTCTGCCGTGCACTGAACTATGCGCACGAAGCCAAGGACATGGCGGGCAAGCCGCAGAACATCGTCCACCGCGACGTGACCCCCTCGAATATCATCATCACCTACGGCGGCGTGGTGAAGCTCACCGACTTCGGCATCGCCAAAGCCGTGATCATGAACACTCCGGACGAAGCCGAGGTGATCATGGGCAAGCTGCCCTACATGAGCCCGGAACAGGCCAAATTCCAGGGAACGACGCGCCAGAGCGATGTGTTCAGCCTGGGCCTCGTCATGTACGAACTGCTGACCAATACCTCGGTCTATAACGTCAACGATATCGACGACCTGGTCGATAAGATGGACAACTACTCCATAAAATCCCCGCGCCGCTTGAATCCGCACATCCCGGAAAAACTCGAGGCGATCATGATGAAGGCGCTGGAAGTGAATCCGGCGAATCGTTACGCCACTGCGCGCGAGTTCTGCCAGGACCTTGAGCACTACATGTACGATGGCGGTTACGGTCCAACCAACGAGAAGCTCGCGCGCTACCTCGGTCGGCTGTTCCCGGAAGAAAGCATTGCGCCGATCACCGGCGTCGGCTCGCCTGCTGGCAGCAGCCCGGCGAACGCTACCCCGGCCTGACGAATTCTGCACGCATTGCCTGATCTTGCGTGACAGCGCGGCGATCCAGCATCGCTGACCATGCGCCGCGTACTGATCATCCAACACCTCGCGTGTGAAGGCCCCGCCCGCCTGCGTCCGCTGCTGGAACGCCGCGGGTTTGCCCTCGATACCATCCACGCCTTCGATGGCCAAGCGGTGCCGACCGCTCTTAGCCATGATCTGTTGGTGGTGATGGGCGGATCAATGGGCGTGGGTGATATCGGCGATCCGAAGTATCCGTTCCTGGCCGCCGAAGCGGCGTTGCTGAAATCTGCGCTCGCACGCAACCAGCCGGTGCTCGGCATCTGCCTTGGCGCGCAATTGCTCGCCCATGCCGCTGGTGCGGTGGTGCAACCCAATCGCCGCGACGGCGCCGTGGCCCGCGAAGTCGGTTGGGCGCCAGTCGATTTCATTGGCGCAGATCATCGTCTGGAACTGGCCGGCATCGGTGCGCGTGAGACCATGCTGCACTGGCACGGCGACACGTTCGCCATCCCCGTCGGCGCGGTGCACCTGGCCTCGACTCCGAACTGCGCGAACCAGCTCTTCCGCCTGCCGCGTCAGGTCGGCATCCAATTCCATCCCGAGATCGATGCGCGCTCGATTAACGAATGGGTGCGCCTTGATGGTGATTACGTCACACTGGCGAATGGTCCGGAGGGCAAGGCCCGCGTGTTGTCAGACACCGAACGTTACCTGGAACGCCATCGCCAGATCGGCGACCGCCTACTCGACAACATCCTGGGTGAGATCACGCGCTGATTCCCAATCAGGGCAGATCCACACTGCCAAATTCCGGACGATCGGTGCGGAAGATCCGCGTCGGACGCTCGCCACCCATCGGCGTGAATTCCACCTGCCAACGCCGGTGTTCCAGATGACGCAGCTTCAGCGTGCCCTTCTCGAAACCGATAAACCACGTCCGTTCGTCTTGCCGCATCACGCCCTGCATCCGGTAGTAGGCATGCTCCCAAACCATTTCCTGGGTCCCGGTGATGCGCAATGCTTCGATGCGTCCCATCACCGACGGGAATGGCGTGAGATCCTGCCCGCCATACCAGCCATAGCCGCCGTTACAGGTGGGCCCCCACCATTCCAGAAAACGAAAATAAATTTCCGGTGCGGCGACCGGATCCACCGGTGGAGCAACCGTTTCCGTAGACGTAATTCCGGCCTGGGATTTAGATGTCGGTTCCTCAGCGGGCAACGACACCACGAGCAACAACAGGGGCAGCCAGCGGAACATCACGCCCAAGGTGCAACGATGACCGGCTGTTCCGCCCCTGACCTGGACTACTTCCCGTCTTCATGGGCGGTGGCCTTGGTGAGCGTGCGAAAGCGGGCTTGGACGAACTTTCCCGCCGGTGGGATGACATCCACCAACCAGCGATCTTCGTGGGTCTTGCCCATGACCAGTTTCCAATCCTCGAAGGTCACCACGAAATCGCCCGCGTCGGTGTGCATCACCTTTTCGATGTCGAAGGTACGGCCCAACCAGTCGATCTCTTGCGGACCGGCCAGACGTGCCTCTTTGATGCGGCCGAGGTCAGCCGGGTGCGGCGTCTGATTCCTGCCGGCATACCACCACATCGCACCGTCCGGCCCTGGGCCCCACCACTCTACCGAGCGGAAGACCACTGCGGGTGCGTAAGCAACCTGCTCCTCAGCAGCGAAGCCGAGTGCAGTGACAACCAAGAGAAGAACAAATGCTCGCATGGGTCACCTGCAAGAGCTGCCAAACATGCCGGCTTGGCGCTCAGCGTTTGCCGCCCATCGATGGCAGCAACGACGTCGACGCACCGCGTTGGATACCACGGAAGAGCATTTCCATCTCGTCCGGGTTGTCGGAGGTCGACAGCGCGTCTTCGCGGGTGATCTGGCCGGATTCGTAGAGTTTGAACAGCGACTGGTTGAAGGTCATGCAACCGAAATGCTCGCTGTCACGGATGGCGGAGTACAACTCGGGCGTACGGCCTTCTTCGATCATCTGTTTGATCGTCGGGGTCGCGATCATCAGTTCGAGACCAGGCACACGACCAGTGCTGTCTTTGCGCGGGACCAGGCGCTGACTGACAACGCCTTGGAATACCATCGACAACTGCATGCGGATCAGGTTGTGCTGATACGGCGGGAAGAAGTTGATGATACGTTCCATGGTCTGCTGCGCGTTGATGGTGTGCAGCGTGGACAGGACCAAGTGACCGGTTTCGGCCGCGTCGATCGCGGCATTGACCGTTTCAAGGTCACGCATTTCACCGACCAGGATGACGTCCGGCGCTTCACGCATGGCGTTGCGCAGGGCACTCTTGAAGTCGCGCGTATCGATGCCGACTTCGCGTTGGTTGATGATGCAGCGATCATCGACGTAGCTGTACTCGATCGGGTCCTCGACCGTGATGATGTGCCGGCTGGTGGTCCGGTTCATATACTCGATCATCGACGCGAGTGTGGTCGATTTGCCTGAGCCGGTGATGCCGGTGACCAGTACCAGACCGCGGCGCAACATCGCCAGACGTTCGAAGACCTCGACCGGCAGGCCAAGGGTCTTGAAGTCGGGAATGTCGCTGCGCACGTGACGCAGGACGAAACCGATGTTGCCGCGCTGCATGAAGCAGTTCACGCGGAAGCGGCCGATGTCCTCTTCCTCGAACGCGGTGTCGCATTCGTGGTTCTTCTTGAAGCCCTCACGGCTGTGTTCATCGACCAGCAGCGTGAAGGCATCCTTCATGTGCTCTTTGGTGATCGCCGTGGTGCCTAACTGGCGCACCGCGCCATCGACACGCACCCGCGGCGGGCCTCCGACTTTGAGAAACAAGTCGGACGAACGTAACTGCACCATCGCGCGCAGGACTTCCTTGATGTTCATGCCGTCTTCTCCTGATGGTCGGTAACGACCTGGAGTAGGCGGTTTTCGAGTTCCTGCAATCCTTGGCCCGACACCCCCGAGAGGGTCATGACGTCCTGTTTCAGGAGCTTGGCGAGCTCAGCGGCGACCTCGGGCAGGTCCGGACGCGCATCGGCCTTGTTGAGCACCACCAGCTGCTGCTTGGTCGCCAGATCCGGGCTGAAACGCACCAGTTCGGTGTTGAGCACGCGGATGCGCTCGGCCATCGCCGCCGCGTCCCCCTCCGCGCCATCGACCAGATGCAGCAGGATCGGGCAGCGTTCGACGTGGCGCAGGAACTGGTGACCCAAGCCTTTGCCGTCAGAGGCCCCTTCGATCAGCCCAGGGATGTCCGCCAGGATGATGCTGCGATCAAAGCGTTCGATTACCCCGAGCTGCGGCTCCAGCGTCGTGAATGGATAGGCCGCGATTTTGGGGTGGGCCTTCGACAAACGCGACAGCAGGGTGCTCTTGCCGGCATTGGGGAAGCCGATGATGCCGACATCGGCGATCAGCTTGAGCTCAAGCTTGAGGTTCAAGGTGACGCCAGGTTCGCCTGGGCCGTATTCGCGCGGCGTCTGGTGGGTCGAACTCTTCCAGTGGACGTTGCCTTTGCCGCCCTTGCCGCCGGCAGCCAGCACCGCGCGTTGGCCGGGCTGGGTCATGTCAGCGATGATCTCGTCGGTCTCTGCCAAACGGATGACGGTACCGCACGGCACCTTGAGCAGCAGGTCCTCGCCGTACCGCCCGAAACATATCTGCCCACGTCCGGGCAGACCGCTCTCAGCACGCCAATGGCGCTGGCGGACGAAGACCGACAAGGTGTTCATGTGCGGGGTCGCTTCGACCACCACATCGCCACCTTTGCCGCCGTCGCCACCATCCGGGCCACCTTCGGGAATGTATTTCTCGCGGCGGAAGGTCGCCGCTCCGGCACCACCATGTCCACTTTTGACCACGATCTCAGCTTCATCTCTTAACATATGGGGCGGGATTGCATGAGCTGAGTGCGAATTGGCAATGGGATAAACCCCTCCCGCAAGCGCATGGCGAACGTTTGTCTGGGCAAACCGGCCAGGGGCGTGGAGCTGAGCGTGTCGCGCGTGGCCATCCCCCGTCGTTGCACCGGCACTGTACGGATCACGATGCCCCCCTTCCCACACCTCCTCAGCCCCTAACCCCTGGTCCCTGTGCGCCGTCGAACGCATGAGCCAGCGCGAGCACCACGTCCCATGCCCATCGTCCCCATCAGCCCCGACCGCCCGCGTCTGCCCGCCTGGTTCAAGCGCAGTCTACCCGACAACGCCATCGCCGCTGAGACTAACGCCATCGTGCGCAGCCATGGCCTGGTGACCGTCTGCGAGGAAGCCGCCTGCCCGAATCGGCAGGAGTGTTGGTCGAAGAAAGCCGCGACCTTCATGCTCATGGGTGAGGCCTGCACGCGCACCTGCACCTTCTGCGACGTGAAGTGGACCAAGACGCCCCCGCCCCTTGATGTCACCGAACCGCAACGTCTGGCTGATGCGATCGCCGAATTGAAGCTGCGTTTTGCGGTGGTCACCAGCGTCAACCGCGATGACCTCGCCGACGGCGGCGCACCGCATTTTGCCGCCACCATCAGTGCCATCCGCGCGCGTTCGCCTGGCACCTTGGTCGAAGTGCTGACGCCAGACTTCCGCGGCAATCGCGAGTCGATCGACACGGTGGTGCGCGCGCATCCGGATGTCTACAACCACAACCTCGAAACCATCCCGCGGCTCTACCCGACCGTGCGTCCACAGGCGAAGTACCAACGTTCGCTCGATCTGCTCAAACAAGTGAAGGACAGCGATCCGACGATCCTGACCAAGTCCGGCGTGATGGTCGGCCTGGGCGAGACCGACAGCGAGATCCGCGTGTTGATGGACGATCTGGTGCGCCACGGCGTCGACATCTTCACCGTTGGCCAGTACCTGCGCCCCAGCCTGGAACACCACGACATCATCCGCTTCGTCACGCCCGAGCAGTTCGAGATCTACAAAATCTGGGGCAAAGAAGCCGGCTTCAAATACGTCGCATCAGGCCCGTATGTGCGGTCGAGCTACTTCGCGGAGGAGGTCATGGCGGGCGCGGTGAGCCTTCCGCACGCATGAATGCAGGTGAGGGCCGTCCGATGTCCGATGTCCGATGTCCGGTGTCGAAGGCCATCGAGACCCAACTTCGGACATCGAAGGCAGTCGACATCGGACATCGGACATCGGACGGTGGTCGGACGGATTAAATGCGCGGCATCGTCTACAACTGCGGCGCCTGCCCGTACCTGCCTGCGCGTGAATTCCACGCCTTCCATCCGGTACCCAATCCGCCGGAGGACGTCCCCTACCGCGTGTTGATGGACCATCGCTTCCGTCGCTCCGGTGCCCACCTCTACCTGCCGGTGTGTCCTGGGTGCGATAGCTGCCAGCCGATCCGGGTCGACATCGCCGCGTTCAAACCGCGTGCTGATCAGAGACGTTGCCTGCGACACAACCCCGACCTGACGATCACCTGGCACGACCGCGGGCTCGATGCCGAGCGGCGAGATCTCTACCGTCGGTATCAGGCCGGCATCCATGGCAAACCGCCGGATGAAGATGGCGGCACGTTTCTCACCGAGGACGGCGGCATCAGCGGCGGCGAACTGCACGCTCGTGATGCGGACGGACGACTGGTGGCAGTCAGTATCCTCGACCGTTTCGCCGACGCGCTATCGAGCGTGTACTGCTACTACGATCCGGATCAGTCGCACCGTGGATTGGGCACCTTCATGGCACTGAGCGAGATCGACTACTGCCGCCTGAACCACATGACGTGGCTGTACCTGGGCTTCCTCGTGCGTGGGTGCGCCAAGATGGAGTACAAGGCGCGGTACTTGCCGCATGA
>Ga0335394_10005134_pt1 | contig 14852 bp, 14 predicted proteins | sample MAT03_FD_205741 | JGI IMG/M metagenome (GOLD analysis project Ga0335394, IMG submission 205741) | Freshwater microbial communities from Lake Fryxell liftoff mats and glacier meltwater in Antarctica - MAT-03 (spades assembly) (version 2) ...
CCGAGGCTCACGGTCCTGTTGGGGCGGCTCGGCTACAAGGTGGGCCGCGGAGCGAGGGTCACCAGGCGTCGCACCCCGCAGCGTCAGCAACTCAGATCAGATGGGAGCTTCACACCGGCTGCGTTGGCGTAGAGGAAAAGAACGCGCTCGCGCGTGAGAATGACTTGAGTTTGGTCTACAGATATGGCACTCTGCCGCAATGTCTGACATCGATCCGCGCACTCTTGCCAACGGCGATCTCGAAGCAGAGGTTGCTACTTTGTCCGCCCAGCTCGACGTCGCCGAGCACCGTCTGCTGGCGCTCATTAGCGAGCTCGACCGCGGCCAGCGCCATCGCGACCATGGGCTGCCGTCCATGGCGACGTGGCTGTCGTGGCGCGTTGGGCTCGGTCCGGTGGCGGCCCGCGAAAAAGTACGGGTCGCCAAGGCGCTCGCTGAATTGCCCCATATCAGCTTGGCATTCTCCCGCGCCGAGGTCAGGCGAAGGAGGCGAGTGCGGCCCAGCTCGAGACGTTGTGTCGTGGCATCGGGCAGGTCACCGGCCAGAGCCCGGATGCGCAGAGCCGTTGGGTCACGCTGCGGCCGTGCAAAGACGGCATGGTGCGCCTCGAAGCGCGCCTGCACCCGGACGAGGCGGCGCTCGTGATGAAGGCCATCGACGCTGCGGTTGCAGAGGCCCAGCATGTTTGCGCGCAAGCGCGGACCTCGCGATCTGGCCGGGCCGGTCGGCCCCGAATCGATGCGGCGACTCGCCTGCGATGCGAGCGCCACCATCGTGACCGTGGATGACGCTGGGACCCGAGTAATAATCGCGCCCGCACTGCGTCGGGCACTGGTGGCTCGCGACGGTGGGTGCCGCTTCCCCGGGTGCAATAACCAACGCTGGGTCGATGCACACCACATCGAACACTGGGCCGACGGGGGCGAGACCTGCAGGGATAACCTGGTCCTCCTTTGCACGGCCCACCACCGGCTCGTACACGAAGGCGGTTTCCAAATGTCCGGTACTGCCACGAACCCACGCTTCAAACGACCGGATGGCACCTCAATCGATAGGCCGCTTTGGCAGGTGCCGCACCTCGGGCTTGCACGGGCGCGTCCGGCGCGGGCGCCGTGCATGGCACGACCCAACTACCACTGGGCCATCGGGTCATCGCACCAGCCATAGCGGCGGCGGTGGTGTGAAGGTTGGCTTGGGCGGGGGGCTGCCATCAATCCAATGAGCGCATCGCGACCCGCAGGCACTCGTCCGATAGCGACCGGGCGAACAGGCGCAAACGCTCGATGTCTGACTCGGGTAGGCGTGCCAGCCGATTCAGGCGATCGATGGGGAAGGTGTCGAGGAGGCGCGCAAGGATGAGAGGGGAGAACCCCGCATCCTTCTTGGGTGCATCGGCGAGGCCCCGCTCGAGAGGTAGTCCGGTTCCAAGTAGCGCTTCGAGGTCGACGAGGTCGCGCAGCTCCTCGCGCGAGATGAGGGCCGTGAGCTTGTTCGTCAGCACCTCGTGCGCTGTATCGATGAGTACGGTCGCGCTCGGGAGGTCTCTGGAAAGTGGAGGCTCCACAGACGCGACAGGTTCGGCGACGAGGTCCAGTAAGGTGCGCTCATCGGCAGTCTCGACTGAATAGCGGGCGAATGCAGGTGAGCGTGTCAAGCTCTTCACCACGAGCCCCGCTGCTTCGAGATGTTGGACTACAGCGGCCGTCACGCCCTCGGCCAGAACACGTTCGCCGCGGAAGAACAGATCCAGATCCCGCGTCGTGCGATGCGCGAGGTGAAAGCCCGCGAGGCAGCCACCACCCGTCAGGACCCAGCGGGGAGAAATGTCGGCCAGCGCAGTGAGCACTGCCGTTTGCAGTGAAGTGAGCCTACCCGTGGACAAAGCCGAGCCTTCGCCAAGCATTGATTAGCCATAGCCAGAACTCGCGGGACTGGCCGAGGTAGCGCGCGAGCGAGGGCCATAGGTCAATGATTTGTTGGGGCGTGACGAGGGTGAGCACATCGTCGGGTTTGGCTTGACGCATCAGCTTCCCAAAGGCGTAGCCGCGCAGCGAAAGGTCCGGGTCGTCCAGCAGCGCCACGAAGTCGGCTAGCGTCATGTCGTTGTCCCATAGGAAGTAGGGCCTCCCTTGGGAATCGACGAGCTGCGCTGCAGGGGTTGGGTTCAGCATCAGTGTCAGCGTAGCGGGCCACAGGCTGGAGGGCAACAACCCGCGGGATAGACCTCGGGGCGACTCAGGGCGTGGAGCGCGCAGAATCGGAGACGTGGTCGAGACAGAGGATTGTGGCCGCCGCGAGCTGGGAGCAGTCGGCGAGGGTGGGGTCGCTCGTGAACAGGAAGACCTGGTGTCACCGAACCGGGCGAGCCCGCCGCCGTGAAGTGCCAGGCCGAAGACGAGTCCGGCAATCCGGCCGGCGCCAACCTGCGGCTCGAGGTCACGCCCGCCGACAGCATTACACTGACAGACATCACCGCCATCACCGGAATGCGCACGCGACCACTGCCCGCGACTACGAGGTCCTCTGCTTCGCGGCCAACGTCGACGAAGCGGCGCGCGCGAAGGCGACCCTGACGGTCGTGCCGGGCCCGCGCGTGGCGATGCGCCTGCACTACGCGCCCGAGCAGCTCGCCTATCGCATGCTGCAGCAGGTGACCGTCACCGGTCAGGGGCTCGACGCGTACGGCAACCCCAGCGACGAGGGGATCTCGGTCGACAGCATCGACGCGACCCCGGGCGGCCACGACCGCGTCATCGGCACGAACCTCGATCAGATCCGCTTCGACCTCGAAGGCATCTACCAGGTCAGCGCGCGCGCTGTCGCCGACCCGACGCTTAGCGCGACGAGCCCGCTGGTGGTCGACCAGACGCGCCCGCTCCTGACCCTCAGGAGCCCGAGCGCGGATTCGTGGCCGACAGCCTGACCGCCGTGACGTTGGCCGGCAGCGTCTCCGACAACCTCGGCACCGTCGCCGAGCTGCGCGTGGGCGACCTCGCGATCCCGATCCCTTCGACGATGGTGACCGCAACGAGCCGACGCGCGATGACCTCGCGTCGATCTCCAAATTCGTCATCGAGTCGCTCGACATCACGAGCCTCCTGCCGAACCCGCTGACGACCTTCAGCTGCATCAGCGGCAGTGGCACGCTGCTGTTCGATTCGGTCACCATGGACGACGTCATCGTCACGATGCAACTCACGCCGGGGCGCATCCACAGGCGCATCGAATTCATCGTGCGTGGCGCAGCGGCAGGCCGTGTCGCGGGGCTTCCGACGCTCCCCGACGGTCAGGATGAGCGCCCCACGTGGCACGGCCTGCGAACGCATCCTCGCGCACGCCAGCGGGAAGTACTCGGCGTCGTAGATCGCCTTGGCCTCCACCCGCGGGGGCGCTCCTCGGACTCGGTCGATCGCCATCGAATAGGCGCGCTCGTCCACGACTCCGGTCATGGGAATCCAGACTCGGTGGACGTCGACAGCGATCGCACGAGGTCGTCAAGCTCCTTGCGCCCTATGATCCCGATCAGCTCCCGCGCTTGGTCGGCTTGTTGTCCGTCATCCGTGACGAGCAACGCACTGTGCGCAACTGCCGTCGCGAGCACCACATAGTCACCACTCCGGCACCGCTCGCCGCAGGGCTGCGTCACACCTGGTCGCCAGGCCCAAGAGCGTTCCCCGCGCAACGCCGTCGCACGCAGCCACGCCCCGAGCGCTACGTCCTGATCGAACGGGACCACGTCCAGCCCGAGGTCCGGTGATGTGACGGCAGCGCGAACGACAGCGCGCCTCGCCACGCCCACGCCCGCGCTCCCCGGCCACCTCGCGGCCGTCGAAGCTGGCTCGCCCAGGCTGGCGTCGCACACGAGGCCGGTGCCTTCGCCGCACGGCGCCGCGTCGGCGGCGCAGCCATCGCCGACGCTGTCTCACCCAGTTCGGCAACGGCGCGTCCTGGGGGACCGCCTTCCACTTCTACTTCTGACCTGCTTCTGACCTCCTTCGTTTTAGACTCTCAGTCATCCATGCCGATGAGGTCGGGGTTGCCCGGACCGGCGACGAAGCCGCCGCACGCCTTGCGCGACTTGATCGTGATCTCGCCGCGCAGCGGGATCCAGTCGTTGCGCGTCGTGCCGTCGGCGGCGAGACCTTCGAGGCGGGCGATCGGCTGGTAGGTGGTGCCGTACGCGACCGTGGTCGGCACCTGGAACATGCGCCCCTGCTTCGAGCTGACGTTGCCGTTGACGCTGTAGTAGCGGATCGTCGGCGAGGCGAGGTCGGCGCGCGTCCACGCGTCGTCGAGCGAGAACCACAGGCGATGGGTGATGTCGAGGTCCTCGGTGCCGTAGTTGGTGACCGCCGACTGGGTGTAGATCCACTCGCCGGGGCACACGAGCGTGCTCGGGTTGGTCGCGCAGTAGCTGGCGTTCCAGGCGTCCCAGCCGCTGCCCTTGCTCGGCGCGCACAGGCCGTCCTGGTCGGCGGCGGTGTCGGGCACCGCGGTCGCGGTGAACCAGGTGTTGAGCACGCCGAGGCCTACGCTGGCGTAGTTCTGCGGGTAGAAGTCGCGCAGGAACTCGGCGTCGTCGGGCAGGGGGCGCACCAGTTTGCCATCGCTGCGGTTGGCGAACGGGCGGGTGCCGTAGTTCATCATCGAATAGCTGTCGTTCGAGTGCTTGAGGCCGAACGCGTGCAGCAGCTCATGCAGGTAGGAGATCCGGAAGTACGCGGAGGTGTTCAGGTTGTGGTCCGAGAGCCAGTAGTCCTCACCCTCGTCGGCCGGCTCGCCGAAGTGCCAGTCGACCAGGTCGGGGTCGCTATCGCTCGGGTTCATGAACTGGATGTTGGCCGAGGTGATCTCGCAGTTGCCCGCGTCCTTGAACGCGATGGCGGCGCCGTCGGACTCGGCCGGATCGCTGCTGAAGCCGACGTGGATCGTAGGCACCGGGTCGCCGTACTCGGTGCGAAACGTGAAAGGCAGCGGGCTCAAGGTGAAGCTGGTGATCGCCGCGCTGCTCGCGCCGGTCGTCTCGAGCTGCGCGTGGATGTCCTCGATCGCTTGCAGCATCGCGTCCTCCATGTCGGCAGTGAAGCCGGACATCTCGAGGATATGCAGGACCACGCGTGGGTTGGACGGCCAGCTGACGGCGTTGCAGTTGCCGGCCGTCATGGTCGTGTAGGCGTTGGCGGGTGCGCTGAGGCTGGACGCGAGAAGGCAGCTGCCGAGCAGGTAAGGGACGATATTCACGTCGGGAATCCTTGTGAGGTGGTGGCGGCACCGAGGTGCCTGACCATGACCAAGCACGCGCCATGCCACGGCTCGGACCCGCATGAATGCTGGACGCGGACGCGCTGCCCGCAACGCGCCGTCTCCCGCGGGCGACGGGTCGTCGTCTCCGCCGCTTTCAGCGCGGCGCGGCTGTCCCCACTCCCGGATGCGCGGCGGTTATCGCCGCTTGTCGAGCTGCTCGAGCGCGGCGTCGAGCCCATCGAAGCTGGGCTTCGTGGCCGAGCTCCTGGAGCGGGTAGGTTGACGAGCATCCTTTTTTTGTTACTACAACAAGAGTAGGCCGACGGCCCTGACCTGGGACGATGCCAAGCGCAGAGAAAACCTCGCGAAGCACGGTCTCGACTTCGCGGATGCGTCGTTGGTGTTGGAAAGCGACATCCGCATGGACGCCGTTCGCCTACGTTTACGAGCGGTTACGCGTCATCTCACTCGTGCATGTCCCTGGCGATGTGGCCAGGATCGTGAGCTTCCGCATTGCCAGCACTATCGAACGGAGCGCCTACCATGAAGGGCTCGGACAAGATGACTCGGAGTGAGATCCTGGAAGCGCTGATGAGCCCGCCGCCGGGCGGTGACTACGTCTGGGACGGCGTGAGCGAAGACGACCGCCCACTGACGGCAGAGGAGATGCGCGCCGGGAAGCGTCTTGGGCGCCCCCCGGGCAGCAACAAGGAGTCCACCACCATCCGCTTCGACAAGGAAGTGCTTGACGCCTTCCGTGCCAGCGGTCCGGGTTGGCAGACCCGCATCAACGCGGCGCTGCGCGAGTGGCTCGAGACGCATCCCGGGACGTGATCGGGAGGCTGGTTGAACTACGACGCGTTGAAACGTCTCGTGATCGACGCTGCCGAGTTGCGGTCCACGGACCGCCCGTTCGCTGGCGGTGGCTTGGGATCTCCTGATTGTCAGCGATCGCGTGGGCGACGATCGTAGCGAGCAGATCCCCAGCGTGCATGAGCGCGTCCTCGACAGTCTCGCAGCTTGTCGCCCCGGCAGGCCTTCAAAGACGATGGTGACGCCGTCGGGCTCGGACAGGACGTCGTCTGGATAGCATTACGTGGCGCTCCTCACGACAGGCCCAGTTGCTTCTCGATCGCGCGTACCGCCGACCGAGCACGTGGACTGGTACTTCGTTCCCGGCGACTCGCTCGGCGACCTGGCCTCGACGGCTTGCTCATACGTCTACGACGTGTGGTTCGAGACCGCTCAAGGCGAGATCGAGCCGACGATGCTGCCCACGGCCTTCACGATCGTGTTCGGGGCCGGACCGGGCTCGTGGGACCGAGTCGCTTCGAACCCCAGAAACGAGCAACCCGCCGGTCGGTTTGGGGATACGCTCGCGCGCATAGCCTTGGCGGGTTTTGTCGTTGCGGAAGGTAGGCGGCTTGGATCGGCCGTCAAGTTCTCGGGGCGCCATCGGGCTCGAGGCGCCGAGGACGGGTGTGGGACTCTGGTGTGGGACCCGGGACTGTCCCACACTTGGAGGGCACCCGGGGTCCGCCCAACCTGACGGAAGTGTTTGGAGCGGGAAACCGGACTCGAACCGGCGACTTCGACCTTGGCAAGGTCGCGCTCTACCAACTGAGCTATTCCCGCGTCATCATCGTGTAAGTGGCTTGGTTGGCCGCCCTCCGCCGTGTGGCGGTCGATGTGTTTGCGCTTTTACTCAAGCCCTTGGAGGGTGTCAACACAAAATCAGACAGCGACTTTTGATGCGCCGCGCGGGGCTGGTCAGGTCGCCGCGGCGGCCTGCGGGGCGCCCCGTCCGTACTTCTCGACGAGCGCCGCGAGCTCGGGGATCGAGCCCTCGACGTGGGCCAACGCGGACGGGCGGAGGCGGTGATAGAACTTCGCCGCGGTCTTGTGCCTGGTCGTCTCGGCGCGGCCATCGGTGACCTGGATGAGCGCCTCCGACACGCGCACGCGCTCCTGGATGAGGTAGGCCGACAAGGTGCCGGCGGCGCGCTTGTCGCCGTGCTCCCTCTCGAAGCCAGCGAGCTTCTCGATCCACTCGTCGAGGAGCGCGTCGACCACGCCTTCGACAAAGCGCGGCTTGATCATCTTGACGCTGCTGTAGGCGCCCTTCACCGCGATGCCGGTGAAGCCCTTGGTCGACTTCACGGACTGGTCGATGAGTGCCACGCAGTCATTGACGAGCAGCGGACGGACTTCGGGGGCAAGCAGCTTGTCGGTGATCGATGCCATCGTTGACTCCCTTGCGTGCCGCCCAGGCCCGAGCCTGGCGGCTGCCGATTCGTGTTCGCGGACGAAACGCGGTGTGGAGCCTTCGCACAAAGGCAAGGTCGACTCAAAAGGTTTCGCTGCCGATCACTTGGAACCCCCGTCCGGCTTGAGCTTCCGGTCCCTCGTGCGGGCGGAAGGAAGCGCCTTGGCCGGGTCCTCGGGCCAGTGATGCTTGGGATAGCGACTCCTCATCTCCGAGCGGACTTCGGGCCAGGTGCGCGTCCAGAAGCTCGCGAGATCGGACGTCACCTGGAGCGGCCGCCCGCCCGGCGACAACAGATGCATCACGACCGGCAACCGCCCGCGCGCGACGGTCGGCGTCGCCTGGAGGCCGAAGACTTCCTGGATCTTCACCGCCAGCGCCGGCAGCCCGTCGGCCGAATACGCGAGCTTCAGGTGCGAGCCTGACGGCACCTCGAGGCGCTCGGGCAGTTCTTCGCGCAGGCGCCGTTCCAGCTCCCAGCCAAGGGTCGTGACGAGTGCCTGCGACAGGCTCACCGCGGGCTTCTTGATGAGCTCGCCAAAGCTCGACAAGCCCGCCGCCATCGCGGGCACCGCTGCCGCGAGCCAGCCCTCGCGGGTGGATGGAAGCCCTAGTTGTGGGTGCAGACGTGCCAACGTCGCGAGCCGCGCAAGCAGGTTGTCCTCCTCCTCGGCGAGCCCCCCGAAGACCTCACCCAGAGCGGCCGCGGCGCGCTCCGCGAGGATCGTCCCCGAGCGCTCGCGGTCCCGGTTCGGCACCGACTTCCGCTCGAGTGCCAGGTCGACGAAGAAGCTCGTGCGGAACGCGACCACCCGTCGCTCGCCTGCATCCCAGACGAGCTCGTCAGCCACCCGATAGAGTGGATGCGCCTCGAGCCACGCCCGCTCCACCGCCGCATAAGACAAGATCCGGCTGGTCGCGCCCTCCCCTCGCCGTCCCGCTTCGAGCTCGAGCGCGACGATGAAGTCCCCGGCGATCGGCGTGTCGAGCTCGCCGAGGCGGCCTCCGACGAGCGCGTACTTCGTGCCCTCGCGGCGTGCCCCGACGCGATCGGCATAGCCCGCGAGCAGCAGCTGGCGCAGGCCCACGCCCGCGCCCACGCCCGCGCCCGCACCCGCGCCCACACGCACGCTCTTCGCCCTCGCCCCGAGCTGCCGCGCCGCCCGCTCGATGTGCGGCAGCAGCCCGGCGCGCTTCACGTCCTCGCTCAGGTCGCCGGTGGCCTCACCGCCATCGAGCACCGCCGCCCACGACGACGCCTCGTCCAGCGCGCGTGGCGCTCGCCCCGCGACGGCAACCAGGAAGGCCGCGACCCGCGGGTCACACGGCAGCTCCGCCAACGCCTTGCCGAGCGCCGTCAGCTTCATGCGCGCATCCAGCGCGCCCATCAGCACGAGCCGCCGTCGCGCGTCTGCCAGGGCCCGCTCGTCGGGCGCTTCGAAGTACCCAAAGTCCATCGGATCAGCGCCCCAGCTCGCGAGCTCCAACACCATACGCGCGAGATCGACTCGGCGAATCTCGGGGGCCTCGAACGGCACGAGCCGCTCGTCCTCGAAGCGCGTCCACAAGCGCAGGCAATGCCCCGGCCCAAGGCGCCCCGCGCGCCCGCGCCGCTGGTCCGCCGACGCCTTCGAGATCCGCCCCGTCTCGAGCCGCCCCGAGCCGACCGCGAGATCATGGCGCATCACCTTCGCGAGCCCCGAGTCGACGACCGCACGCACGCCCGGGATCGTCAGCGATGTCTCCGCGATGTTGGTCGCCAGCACCACCCGCGGCCGCTCACCCGAGCGCAACACCTGGTCCTGCTCCCGCGGCCCGAGGCTCCCATGCAGCACCTCGACGTCGAACCCACGCTGCGCCAGTGGCCCGGCCAACCGCTGGCGCGTGCCCTCGATGAGCCGCACACCCGGCAGGAATCCAAGCACATCCCCATCCACGCCCCGCGCGATCACGTCCAGCACGCCCCGCGCCATTCGCGCCTCGACATCGCGCGGATGCGTGCCTGGCCCAATCGACAGCCCGTCGTCCGCGAACGCCGTCGTCACCTCGAAGCTGCGACCCTCGGCTCGCACGATCTCGCAATCGCCCAGAAAGGCCGCGATCGGCGCGGCATCGAGCGTCGCCGACATCACGATGACCAGCAGATCATCGCGCAGCACGTCCTGCACCTCCTTCAGCAACGCGAGTGCCAGGTCCGCGTGAATCGACCGCTCGTGGAACTCATCGAGCACCACCGCCGCCACCCCCTGAAGGTCCGGTGACGCCTGCAGCCGCGCCGTCAGGATGCCTTCGGTCACGACCCGGATCCGGGTCCTGGCCGACACCTCCTGCTCGAAGCGCACCTGGAAGCCGACCGTCTCGCCGACCCGCTCGCCACGCATGTCGGCCATGAAGCGCGCAACCGATCGCGCCGCCACCCGACGCGGCTGCAGGACGACGATCTCGCCCTTCGGCACGAGCCCCGAGTCCAGCAACCACGGCGCCACGAGCGTCGTCTTGCCCGACCCCGGCGGCGCCACCAACACGACCCGGCGCGACCGCCGCAGCGCCGCACCGAGCGCCGGCAGCGCCGCCCGGACGGGCAGATCGCTGCCGAAAGCAGGCGCCACGATCAGTGCCGCTGCCGGAACGCCTGCATGAACGCGATGAGCCGCTCGACGCCTTCGAGTGGCAGCGCGTTATAGATCGACGCGCGGATCCCGCCCGCCTTGCGATGTCCCTTGAGGTGATGCAGCCCGGCCGCCTCGCACTCGGCGACGAAGCGCTTTTCGAGCGCCTCACTCGGCAGGCGATAGGTCACGTTCATCCTCGAGCGATGACGGGGGTCGACGCAGCCGCGATAGAACCCGTCGGCCCCGTCAATCGCCGCGTACAGGGCGCTCGCCTTCGCCTCGTTGCGCGCGGCGATCGCTGGCACGCCGCCGAGTTCTTCCAACCACCGACAGACGAGCAACGTCGTGTAGATCGCGAACGTCGGCGGGGTGTTGTACATCGAGTCGTTTGCGTCCTGGACCCGGTACTGCCAGATCGACGGGATGTCGTTTCGCGCCGCGGCCATCCACGCTTTGTCGAGGAACAACAGCGTCAACCCCGAGATCCCCGCGTTCTTCTGGGCGCCCGCGTACACGAGCTTGAACTGCGAGACATCGATCGGCCGCGACAGGATGTCGGAGCTCATGTCGGACACGTGCGGCACGGCGCCGAAGGTCGGCATCGTCGGCCACTGGGTGCCATAGATCGTATTGTTCGAGGTCGTGTGCACGTACGCCGTGTTCGCCGGCAGCTCGAGCCCGCTCACATCCGGCAGCTCGAGATAGGCGCCACGCGCCGCATTCGCGGACGACGCCACGATGCGCGCATCGCCGAGCGTCTTCGCGTCGTCATACGCCCCGCGCGCCCAGACGCCGGTGTCGATGTAAGCCGCGACCGTGCCCGGCAAGAGCCAGTTGAGCGGCACCTGGGCGAACTGCCCACGCGCCCCGCCCTGCAAAAACAGGATCGTGTGCGTATCCGGTACGCCCAGCAGGCGCCGCAGCGCGTCCTCGGTATCCTGCACGACTTTCTCGAACCACGGCAGCCGGTGCGAGATCTCGACGATCGACAGGCCCTGCACCTCGGGCACACCGCGCAACGCCTGCGCTGCCTGCTCGAGCACCTCGGGTGCGACGATGGAGGGACCTGGGCTGAAGTTCACTGGGCGCATGCTTACACTCCGTGCCGCTGACGACCGCCCTGATACCGCCTGCGCCTGCGCGTTGCAAAGCATCGCGCGCCCATGCCATAGACCCGGCGGCGGACGGCCCGGAGAGGGCCCGCAGTCCAGGCTCCGCCATCCTTGCAGGGCCCTATCAAGGAGGCGACCATGGCGCGCTCGGAAGCACTCGGCATCAAGCGACTCGAAGACATCACGTTCGTCGTCAACGACATCGAACGCTCGACACGCTTTTACACCGGCAACCTCGACTTCGCGCTGACGGCCGAATCGGGCAACGCGCTCGAGGCCCGTTCAGGCGAGCGCACGCGCGTCTTCGAGGCCGACCGCTGCCGCGTCACGGTCGTCCAACCGTTGAGCCCGACCAGCATCGCCGGCCGCTACCTGAAGCGCCACCCGGACGGGATCACCACCCTGGTGTTCGAGGTCGCCGATGTCGCCGAGACGTTCCGCGTGCTCGAGAGCCGCGGCGCGACGATCGTCGACGACATCGCCTGGAGCACACGCGGGATGGGCCCCGCCAAGGATGGCGAAGCCTCGACTGTGGGCCGCCTCGGCTGGTTCGACATCACCACCCCGTTTGGCGAAGGCCGCTTTCGCTTCCTCCAGCGCAGCGACTGGACCGGCCCGAACCCCGGCTTGGAGTCCAGGCTTCGCCACCCTGCCGAAGGCTTGGAGCCGGTCATGGCGCCCGCCACCACCAACCGCTTCGGGTTCGAGCAGTACGACCACGTCACCTCGAACTTCCTGACGCTCAAGCCGATGGTGCTCTGGTGCAAGGAGGTGCTCGGCCTCGAGGAATACTGGGACATCGAGTTCCACACCGATTCGGATGATAAGACCGCCACCAGCGGCCATGGCTCGGGGCTGAAGTCGATCGTCTTGTGGGACCCGCACTCGGGCGTGAAGTTCGCGAACAACGAGCCGAAGCGCCCTCATTTCGAGAGCTCGCAGATCTACGGCTTCGTCGTCGACAACCTCGGCGAGGGCTTCCAGCACGCGGCGATCACGACCCCCGACATCATCGGCACAGTGCGTTCCCTGCGCGAGCGCGGCGTGACGTTCATGCCGACGCCGGGCAGCTACTACGACCTCCTACCCAAGCGCATGCTCGACCTCGGGGTCGGCGTCATCGACGAGGACGTCGAGGTGCTGCGCGGCCTCCAGATCCTGGTCGACGGCAAGGGACCTGGCAGCTACCTGCTGCAGATCTTCTTGAAGGAAGCGGCCGGGCTCTACGGCGACGACAAGGCCGGCCCGTTCTTCTTCGAGGTCATTCAGAGGAAGGGCGATAAAGGCTTTGGTGGCGGCAACTTCCGCGCACTGTTCGAGTCGATCGAGCACGAGCAGAAGAAGCACCGGACGGCGGGCTGAGAGATGCTAGACCGCATGCAGGTGGGGGTCGTGCCCCCAAAACCCCACACCCAGTTGCGTCAGAACGGGCAGCTCCTGTTCGAGCACTGCCTCACCCGCCAGGGCTTCGATGGCCCGTTCACGATCGCTTACCGGCTGAATGGTCCACACGTGCAAAGTGCGTGGGGTCCATTCGACGGTGGCTACGTCACGACCGCGGGCGAGCCCGAGGCGTTGCTGCTGCGCCGCCACTACCGCTCCCAGGAGTTGGCCCCGCACGCCGGCTCGCCGATCGCGGCGCGTACGCCGCTGCTCGTGTCGGACGACATGGCGATAGGCGTACTGCGCCCGACGGCGAGCGACCCGGTCTACTTCGAGAATGGCGACGGCGACGACCTCTACTACATCCACGAGGGCGGCGGCACACTGCGCACGATCCTCGGCGACGTGGCGTTTATGCCCGGCGACTATGTTCTGGTGCCGCGTGGGATCGTGCATCGCTTCGTGCTCGAGGCCGGCCTGCCGCAGCACTGGTTCCTCGTCGAGGCGCTGCGCGACCTCCACATCCCGCGCCAGTTCCGAAACGAAGTCGGACAGTTGCGCATGGACGCGCCCTACACGCAGCGCGACTTCAAGCGCCCCGACTTCACTGGCCCCAGCGACGAAGGCCTGCGCGTCGTCGTCAGCAAGCGCGAGAATCGCTTCACGCGCTTCACCTATCCGAGCTCGCCGCTCGACGTGGTCGGCTGGGACGGCTCGGTCTATCCGTGGGCGTTCCCGATCCTCGCCTTCCAACCGCGCGCGTCGAGCGTGCATCTGCCGCCAACGATTCATGGCACGTTTGCGGTCGGTGGCGGGCTCGTGTGCTCGTTTGTGCCGCGCGTCGTCGACTGGGATCCGAACGCAATCCCGTGCCCGTACCCGCATGCTTCGGTGCACTGCGACGAGGTCATCTTCTACTGCAAGGGCAACTTCACCTCGCGCAAGGGGGTCGGCCCGGGCAGCCTCAGCTTCCACCCGATGGGCACATCGCACGGCCCGCACCCGGGCTCGTATGAAGGCAGCATAGGTGCCACCCGCACCGACGAGCTCGCGGTGATGCTCGACGTGTTCAAGCCGCTGCGCCCGACCGCCGCCGCGCGTGCCCTCGAAGACGGCGGCTATCACGCGAGCTTCGTGCCCGCCCACCTGCTCGGAGCCTGACGATGAAGTCGACCGCCATCACCCAGGGCGTGCGCGTCCAGGTCGAGAGCCAGTGGCTGCCCGAGCGCAGCGATCCGGCCAGAAACCAGTGGTTCTTCACCTATCGCGTGCGCATCGAGAACGTCGGCAGCGACACCGTGCAGCTCATCTCGCGCCACTGGATCATCGAAAACTCGCGCGGCCACATCGAGCACGTGCGTGGCCCTGGTGTCGTCGGCGAGACCCCGGTGCTGGCCCCCGGCCAGAGCTTCACCTACCAGAGCTTCTGCCCCCTCGACACGCCGATAGGGTCGATGCGCGGCACCTACCAGATGGTCGTCACGGGCGCGTCCGACGAACGTTTCGACGCGGCCATCGCACCGTTTACGCTCGCCTGCCCGACCTCGCTCAACTAAAGGGCGTCAGTCGAGCAGGTCGACGTCGACGATCCCGTTGACCAACGCGAGGATGCGCGTGCGTGCATCGTTGGCGACCGATGTGATGCGCACCCGGTCGCCCTGGTTCTCGTACGCCATCACGACGTAGGCGTAGCCGTTGCGATAGACAGTGACGCTGCCGACCGAGGCGCCCTCCGCGAACGGTCCGAGTTCCTTGTTGGCCACCTCGTCGGCGGCCGCGACCGCCTCGATGTCGGCGCGCAGCCCGGCGATCTGGCTGAAGCCGAGGTCGACCGTGTCGGTCGGAGTGGTCGTCGGCGGGCAGCAGATCCGCTCGCTGCGGGTGGTCACCCCGAGCGCGTCGATCGTCAAGGTGCTGCCGATCACCTGGTTGCCGTAAGCGTAGTCGAGCAGCAGGTTGTTCGGGTTCTGGTCGCCGTCGACGACGTCCTCGCGACCATCACGCGGCGTGCTGTCGGCGATGGCCGTGTCGCTCGCCGTCTCCTCGACCTCGGCGATGTCCTCGACCTCCGCGACGTCGCTGGTACCGTCGGCCTCGGCCGTGTCCGCCACGTCAGCCCGTTCCGAGTCCGAACCACAGCCCGACACGGCCACCACGAGAGCGAACGGGAGCACGAGTCGGACGTCGATGCGGTGGGATGCCATGCGCCTACCCTAGCTCCCACCCCGAACCTT
>Ga0335394_10005139_pt1 | contig 14846 bp, 11 predicted proteins | sample MAT03_FD_205741 | JGI IMG/M metagenome (GOLD analysis project Ga0335394, IMG submission 205741) | Freshwater microbial communities from Lake Fryxell liftoff mats and glacier meltwater in Antarctica - MAT-03 (spades assembly) (version 2) ...
TCACGTCACTGATGATGCCGCGCGGATCAGTCGTCATGATGGCGTCGATATTCGATTCGATCAGTGAGCGCGTGTAAAACTGCTGATCGCGCAAACGCTGGTCGAGCAGCGCCTGCTCCGCTTCGACTTGTTTGCGCGCCGTGTTATCGGTGCCGATCAACAGGTAGCCGATGATGGCATCCTGCGCGTCGCGCAGCGCCGTGACCGACACCACCGCCGCGAAGCGGCTGCCATCCTTGCGGATGTAGGTCAGCTCGTAAATATCTTCGATGCCGCGTGAGGCCTTGAACACCAAGGCCTCGAAGCCGGGCGTGATCGGGGTTCCGAGTTCGATGCTCAGCGCCTCGGCGCGCGCGATCACTTCCTGCGGATCGGAAATATCGGCCGGGGTGATCTTGTTCATCACCTCGGCGGCCGTGTAGCCCAGCATGCGCTCGGCGCCGACGTTGAAAATCTGGATCACGCCCTGGGCGTCGGTGGCGATACTGGAGAAGTTGGCGCTGTTGAAAATCGCGCTCTGCAACGCCCCCGCTCTAAGCAGAGCCTCTTCTGCCTGCTTGCGCGCCGTGTTATCGGTGCCGATCAACAGGTAGCCGATGATGGCGTCCTGCGCGTCGCGCAGCGCCGTGACCGACACCACCGCCGGGAAGCGGCTGCCATCCTTGCGGATGTAGGTCAACTCGTAAATATCTTCGATGCCGCGCGAGGCCTTGAACACCAGCGCTTCAAAACCGGGCGTGATCGGGGTTCCGAGTTCGACGGTCAGCGCCTCGGCTCGCGCGATCACTTCCTGCGGATCGGAAATCTCGGCCGGGGTGATCTTGTTCATCACTTCGGAAGCCGTGTAGCCCAGCATACGCTCGGCGCCGACGTTGAAAATCTGAATCACGCCCTGGGCGTCGGTGGCGATACTGGAGAAGTTGGCGCTGTTGAAAATCGCGTCTTGCAGTGCGCCCGTCTTGAGCAGCGCTTCCTGACGCCGAAACTCCATCACGCCATCGGAGGCCCCTGGCTTGCCCCCTGCTCCATCCCCTAAATCGCTTGTCGGCATAGACGTTTCCTCTTCGGCGCGAATAAATCACACATCAGTAATGGGCCGGTTCAAGACGGCACCTTACTGCAGAGCAGGCTCGCGGTTCGCCACGTTGATCAGCACTGAAACGCGCAGGCTGGTGGCAAGGAGGAGGTAATGAAAGTGATCGTAACAGACAGACAGCCCAGCACAAGGAGGGTGCAAGCCCCTTCTTCTTTGCTGACTGCTGGAGTTCCACGGCGCAGGGCTGGAGGAATGGACGGGATGCGCTTGGAGCACCCGTCCATTCCCCCAAGGCGACATGTTGGCTGAATCAATTTCTGGCGTTTCAACCCTGGGCGACGGGCCGTGCCGGGTCGCTGAGCCAATCGCTCCAGCTGCCGGCATACAGGCCGGTGCGGCCCAGACCGGCGATTTCCATGGCGATCAGGTTGGGCAGCGCGCTGACGCCGCTGCCGCAGTGATGCACCACGCTGGCCGGCTCACGGCTGCCCAGCAGAGCTTCAAACTCAGCCCGGAGTTCGCTGGCCGGCTTGAACTTGCCGTCTGCGCCCAGGTTCTGGCTGAAGGGGCGGTTCAGTGCGCCGGGAATATGGCCGGCCACCGGGTCCAGCGGCTCGACCTCGCCGCGGAACCGCGCCGCAGCGCGCGCGTCGATCAGGGTTTGCGCCGGCCGCCCGAGCTTGTCTGCTACCTGGCTGCCATCGACGAGCACGGCGCGCTCGGGACCGAGCTCGAAGTTGGACTGGAAATGCGAGGCCTCCTCGCCGGTGGCCACCGCGCCTCCCGCCGCCTGCCAGGCCTGCAGCCCGCCGTCGAGGATGGCGACCGCCTCGTGGCCGGCCCACTTGAGCATCCACCACAGGCGGCCGCAATAGTTGGCGCCGTTGCGGTCATACACCACGGCCTGCATGTTGTTGGCAAAACCCACGCTGGACAGCCAGGTGGCGAATTTTTCGCGGTTCGGCAGCGGGTGGCGGCCGCCCGAGGCAGGGTGATCGGCCCCGCCGGCGGTGACCACGCCGTGGGTGCCGGGCACACCATGTTTGGCGCTCAGGTCGGTGTCGAGGTTGGTGTACACGGCGCCCGCAATGTGGGCCTGCAGGTAGTGCTGCTTGCCAGCCTGCGGCTGCATCAGGTCGAAGCTGCAGTCAAAAATCCGCAGCGGCTGGGGTGTGGCGGCCAGCGCCTGCAGTTGTTCGGCAGAGATCAGGGTGGTGTACATGGCAGGCGCTGCTCAAAAAAAAGAAGGTGGGTGGAAATCTGCCGGTGCCAGCCAGTGCTGGGCGATGTCAAGTATCGCGCGCCGCGGCAAGGGCGGGCAAGGACTTTCTGCATGTGATGCGTCGGACAAGGACGCCAGATGCCAGATGCTGGCCGCTCAATGTTCTTCAGCAGGGGAGTCGGGCGCGGCGCGGGCGCGCAGCACGGTTGCGGCAATGCCGCTGGCCATGATCAGCGCCATGCCGGCCCAGCCGCTCAGCGGCAGCCGCTCGCCAAACAGCACCAGGCTGTAGATGGCGCCAAACACAATGCCCGAGTACTGCAAATTGGCCACCACCAGAGCGGCGCTGCGGGTTCTCGCCTGGGTGTAGGCCCGCGTCATGCACAACTGGCCCAGCGAGGCCAGAACGCCCAGCGGAATCAGCCACAGCGCCGGTTTCCACTGCCATTCGGACACGCCGGCGACCCCCATGCCCAGCGCGCCGGCCACCGCCGAGCCGACGGCAAAGTAAAACACCGTGCGTGTTTCGGGTTCGCCCACCCGCGCCAGCGCCATCACTTGCATGTAGGCAAAAGCCGCCAGCAGGCCCGACATCAGGCCTATCAGTCCGGCGAAGGCCTGGTTTTGTTCGATGGTTGGCCTGAGCATCATCACCACCCCGATAAAACCGGTGATCACGGTCAGCACCAGCGGCCCCTGTGACTGCAAGGCGCCGGGTGCGATTTTGCCGCTGGCTGGCAGCAGCCCCATCAGCAATGCACCGCCGACCAGAAAAGCCGCAATCCAGACGCTGCTCATGTAGTTCAGGGTCATCGCCGTGGCGAGCGGCAGGTGGGCGATGGCGTAAAACCAGGCGCCCAGCGAGATCACGCCGACCAGGCTGCGCCACATGTGCATGCCGGGATAACGGGTCGCCAGCGAAACGCCGCGAGAGCGGGCCAGCGCCCACATGAAAAAAATGCCCAGCAGGCCGCGGTAAAAAACCAGTTCCGCGCTGTTGAAGTACACGGACGCAAACTTGACGCAGACCGCCATGGTCGCAAAGAAAAAGGCGGCGGCCAACATCCAGAGGGCTTGCATCGGGTCTTGTCTGCTGGTTTTAAGGGTGAAAAGTGATGCCGGCCCTTATGCAGCGGGCGCAAGCAGCTATCAAATCAGTAGCGATCGGTGGCCGCTGACGAAGGGTCAAAGCATTTGTGTGGTTTTGCTGGCGCCCATCTCGCGCCGGTACCACTCGTGAAAATGCTGCATGCCGTCTTCCATCGGGCTCTGGTAGGGGCCGAACTCGTTGTCGCCACGCTGCATCAAGGCCTTGCGGCCGGCATCCATGCTCAGGGCGATTTCATCGTCCTCGACGCAGGTCTCCATGTAGGCGGCCTGCTGGGCCTCGATGAACTCGCGCTCGAAAGCGCAGATTTCCTCGGGGTAGAAAAACTCCACCACGTTGAGTGTCTTGTCTGGCCCCTGCGGATGCAGGGTGCTGACCACCAGCGCGTGCGGGTACCACTCGACCATCACGTGGGGATAGCAGGTCAGCCAGATCGCGCCGTGTTTGGGCGGCACGCCATTGCGGTACTGCAGCACCACGTCGTGCCACTTCTTGTAGGTGTCGGTGCCAGGCTTGCCCAGCTTGTCGGACACGCCGACGGTTTGCACCGAGTAATGCGGAGTCAATTCCCAGCGCAGGTCGTCGGTGGTGACGAAGGCCCCCAGGCCGGGGTGGTAGGGGCCGACGTGGTAGTCCTCCAGGTACACCTCGATAAAGGTTTTCCAGTTGTAGTTGCACTCGTGCAGGTGGATCTTGTCGAGCTGGTAGCCGGAAAAATCAAGGTCCTGCATCGGGCCGAGCGGCGCCATCTCGGCGGCGATGTCACGGCCGTTGTCCTCGAACACCAGGCCGTTCCAGCTGCTGGTCTTGTAGCGGTTCAGGTTCAGGCAGGGGTCAACCTGGAAGTGCGGCGCGCCTATCAGCTCACCGGAGGTGTTGTAGGTCCAGCGGTGCAGCGGGCAGACGATGTTGCTGTCGGCGCCGTTGCCCAGCGAACCGCGGCCCTGCAGCATGGTGGACTGGCGGTGCCGGCAGACGTTGGAGATCAGTTCCACGCCGGTCGCGTTGCGCACCAGCGCCCGCCCGCCGAGCTCCTGCGGCAGGGCGAAGTAGTCGCCCAGGTTGGGCACTGCCAGTTCATGCCCCACATAACGCGGTCCGCGCGCGAACAGTTTTTGCTGCTCCCGCTGGTACAGGCCGGCATCAAAATAGCTGGAGATGGGAAGCTGGCTGGTGGCCTGCAGCAGCCGGAGGCTTAGATCAGACATGCATTTGCCGAAACAGGCGATTTCGGGGGTAGATGGACAGGCCCGCAGCTTGCCACAAAGGCGGGGCCGCAGAGGACGGAAACCAGAGGAGATTGTAACGTGGCCCCTTCGGAGAGGGGAAGGGCTTGCGCCGGCGAAACAGGCAGAGGGTGCTTAACGGCCTAAAATCAGTGCACCAATCAAATACCATGGCCAAAACTTCCCCCGTTCCCGCCCTCACCGTCCCGGCCAGCTACGAAGCTGCGCTGGAAGAGCTCGAAGCCCTGGTGGCCAGGCTCGAATCCGGCCAGCTGCCGCTCGACCAGCTGCTCACCGGCTACCAGCGCGGTGCCGAATTGCTCAAGTTTTGCCGCGGCAAGCTCGAAGCGGTGGAAAGCCAGATCAAGGTGCTGGAGAGCGGCGAGCTCAAGCCCTGGAACCAAGAGTAAATCATTGACTGCATTGACTGAGTACCCATCTTTTGCGCTGGACGCCTGGAGCGCTCTCCAACTCGCCGCCGTCGAAAAGGCCTTGATGCGTTGGGTCGCGCCGCCTGAGCCGGTGCCGGCTCCGGCCGGGCTGGGCGACGCGATGCGTTACGCCGTGCTCGACGGCGGCAAGCGGCTGCGCCCGCTGCTGGTCATGGCCGCCTGCGAGGCGGTGGATGGCAGCCCGGCCGCCGCCCTGCGGGTGGCCTGCGCGGTCGAACTGATCCATGCCTATTCGCTGGTACACGACGACATGCCCTGCATGGACAACGATGTGCTGCGGCGCGGCAAACCGACCGTGCATGTGAAGTTCGGCCAGGCGCAGGCCCTGCTGGCCGGCGATGCCTTGCAGGCGCTGGCGTTTGAGCTGCTGACGCCGGAGGACGGCTCGGTCGATGCGCGGACGCAGGCCGTGCTGTGCCGCATGCTGGCGCAGGCGGCCGGTTACCAGGGCATGGCCGGCGGGCAGGCGATTGACCTGGCCAGCGTGGGCAAGGCCCTGTCGTCGGAGCAGTTGCACGACATGCACCGCATGAAAACCGGCGCCCTGCTGCAGGCCAGCGTGATGATGGGGGCCGCCTGCGGCGCGCTCCCGCCGACGGCGCAAGATGCGCTGCGCGAGTACGGCGCGGCGGTCGGCCTGGCTTTCCAGGTGGTGGACGATATCCTGGACGTGACAGCCGACTCGGCCACGCTGGGCAAGACGGCCGGCAAGGACGCGGCCCAGGACAAGCCCACGTTCGTGTCGCTGATGGGCCTGCCTGCCTCGCGCAACTATGCGCAAGAGCTGCTGTCGCAGGCGCATCACAGCCTGAAGGCCAGCGAACTCCGGCACACGCAGGCGCTCAGTGCGCTGGCCGACATGCTGGTGAACCGCAAGACCTGAGCATGGGCCAGGAACAACAGGAATGAGGCGCGCAGCGCCCGCAAACAACAAGGCACGCCACGATGTACCCACTGCTTGAAACCATCAACAGCCCCGCAGACCTGCGGCTGCTGCCGCGCGCCCAGCTCAAGACGCTGGCCGACGAATTGCGCGAGTATGTGCTGCACAGCGTTTCGCAAACCGGCGGGCATTTGAGCTCCAACCTGGGCACGGTCGAGCTGACGGTAGCGCTGCACTATGTATTCAATACGCCGGCCGACCGCCTGGTCTGGGACGTGGGCCACCAGACCTACCCGCACAAGATCCTGACCGGCCGGCGTGAGCGCATGGCCAGCTTGCGACAGCTCGGCGGCCTCAGCGGTTTTCCGCGCCGCGAAGAAAGCGAGTACGACACTTTCGGCACCGCGCATTCGTCCACCTCGATTTCCGCCGCGCTGGGCATGGCGATGGCGGCCAGGCAAAAAGGCGAAGACCGCCACGCGGTGGCCATCATCGGCGATGGCGCCATGAGCGCGGGCATGGCTTTTGAGGCGCTCAACAATGCGGGCGTGTGTGACTGCAAGCTGCTGGTGGTGCTCAACGACAACGACATGAGCATCAGCCCGCCGGTCGGCGCGCTGAACCGTTACCTGGCGCAGCTCATGAGCGGGCAGTTCTATGCATCGGCCAAAAACGTCGGCAAACAGGTACTCAAGGTCGCGCCGCCGCTGTTCGAGCTGGCCAAGCGGCTGGAAACCCACGCCAAGGGCATGGTGGTGCCGGCCACGCTGTTTGAGAATTTCGGCTTCAACTACATCGGCCCCATCGACGGCCACGATCTGGAGTCGTTGATCCCGACCCTGGAAAACATCAAGCATTTGCAGGGCCCGCAGTTCCTGCATGTGGTGACCAAAAAAGGCCAGGGCTACAAGCTGGCCGAAGCCGACCCGGTGGCCTACCACGGCCCCGGCAAATTCGACCCGGCCATGGGGCTGCAAAAGTCTGCGGCCCCGGCCAAACAGACCTTCACCCAGGTGTTCGGCCACTGGCTGTGCGACATGGCTGAAAAAGACAGCCGGCTGGTCGGCATCACGCCGGCCATGCGTGAAGGCTCAGGCATGGTCGAGTTTCATCAGCGTTTCCCCGGACGTTACTACGACGTCGGCATTGCCGAGCAGCACGCGGTCACTTTCGCCGCCGGCATGGCCTGCGAAGGCCTGAAACCCGTGGTGGCGATCTATTCGACCTTTTTGCAGCGCGGCTATGACCAGCTGATCCATGACGTGGCGCTGCAAAACCTGCCGGTCGTGTTTGCACTGGACCGCGCCGGCCTGGTCGGTGCCGACGGTGCCACGCATGCCGGTGCCTATGACATTCCCTATCTGCGCTGCATCCCGAACATGAGCATTGCCTGCCCGGCTGACGAGCGGGAATGCCGCATGCTGCTGAGCAGCGCATTTGAGCAGAACCACCCTGTGGCCGTGCGCTATCCGCGCGGCGCGGGTGCGGGTGTTGCCCCGGAAGCGGGTTTGCAATCGCTGCCGTTTGCCAAGGCGCAAGTCCGCCGCGAGGGCAAAGGCATCGCCATTTTGGCCTTTGGCACGCTGCTTTACCCGGCGCTGCAAGCTGCTGAAAAACTCGGCGCAACGGTGGTGAACATGCGTTGGGCCAAGCCGCTGGATGTTGACTTGCTGCATCGGGTGGCATCGACCCATGATGCGCTGGTCACGATCGAAGAGGGCGCTGTCATGGGCGGCGCAGGCAGTGCCGTGAGCGAGGCGCTGCACGCAGCGGGGTTGCTAAAACCCGTGCTGCATCTGGGCCTTAAAGATGAGTTTATCGAGCATGGTGATCCGGCCAGACTATTGGCCCTGCAGGGGCTGGACGCAGCGGGGATTGAAGGTGCGATCGCAGCCCGCTTTGGCGATTTGCTGGATTCGCGTGCGCCTGGCAAGGTAACGCTCAAGTCCGTAGCCTGACAGCTTGCCGTCAGGTCTTCAAGGGTAAACACCGCCTTTGGCTGGGCGACGCATTTTTACAATTTTTGGCGTGACTACTGCCGTGCCACTTTCTAAACCTGTTCGCCGCCGCAGCTTGATCGCACACGCGGGTATCGCAGGCGTGCTGGCTTCGTGTGTTGCACCTGCCGTTCATGCGCAGCAGGCGGTACGCTGGCGACTGGCGTCCAGCTTTCCCAAGTCACTGGACACCATTTACGGCGGCGCTGAAATCTTTGCCAGGCACATCAAAGCCGTGTCAGGCGGCAAGTTTCAGGTGTCCGTTCATGCCGCCGGTGAGTTGGCCCCAGCTTTTGGTGTGGTGGATGCCGTACAAAAAGGCACCATAGAAGCGGCACACACCGCACCTTACTATTTTTTCGACAAGAACGAAACCTTTGCCATTGGCGGGGCGATTCCCTTTGGGCTGAACAGCCGTCAGATGAGCGCCTGGACCTTTCACGGCAACGGCCTCAAACTCATGCGCGAGTTTTATGCGGGCTACAACATCATCAACTTTGCTTGCGGCAACACGGGTGCGCAAATGGGCGGCTGGTTTCGCAAAGAGATCAGGGCGCTCAGCGACATGAAGGGCCTGAAGATGCGCATTGGCGGCTTTGGCGGCAGGGTGCTGGAGCGCCTCGGCTCGGTTCCGCAAAACATCCCGGGTGGCGAGATCTACCAGGCGCTTGAAAAAGGCACGATTGACGCTGCCGAGTGGATAGGCCCGTACGACGACCAGAAGCTCGGCTTTAACAAGGTTGCGCCCAATTACTACTACCCTGGCTGGTGGGAGGGCGGGTTGCAACTGGACCTGTTCATCAACCAGAAAGCCTACGCCGCCTTGAGCCCGGAGTTCAAGGCTATGGTCGATATCGCCAGCATGGCAGCCCATGTCGACATGCAGGCCAAATACGATGCCAGAAACCCCGCTGCGCTCAAGCAACTGGTCAGCGCAGGTGCCAGGCTCAGGCCGTTCCCGGCAGACGTCATGAATGCGGCCTTCAAGGAATCAATAAAACTCTACGCCGAACTGTCAGATCAAAACCCGGTATGGGCCAGGATCTATGCAGATTACGCCAGGTTCCGGGGCGTTCAAAACCTCTGGTTTCGCTTTGGTGAGGCCACGTTTGACCGCTTCATGCAAGGGCAGAAGTTGTAGCTGTAGCTGTAGCTATAGCCCTAGCAGTTATGTGTGTTTGAAAAAACTACGGGTAAAAACCGGGTCAGTGGACAGGCGAACACTGACAAAATGAGCAACTCGGTCGTGGGATCAGCCAGGTTCTGAGGAGAACTCTTATGGCAATGCGGCGGATCAATGCAGTGTGAAAACTTAAGTTAATCAACCTCTCAGGAGATATTCATGGATCGTCGTTCCCTTATTAAAAATGCCGGTATTGCTGGCGTACTGGCCGCTGGTGTCGCACCCGCAGTGCATGCGCAGGAAGTCATCCGCTGGCGCATCGCCTCCAGCTTTCCCAAGTCGCTGGACACCATCTTTGGCGCTGCTGAAGTCTTTGCCAAGAAAATCGGCGAAATGTCCGGCGGCAAATTTGTGGTCACCGCGCATCCGGCCGGCGAACTGATCCCCCCAGTTGCTGGCATGATCGACAACGTCGGCAAAGGCACCGTCGAAATGGTGTCTACCGCGCCGTACTTCCACTTCGGTATCAATGACGCTTTTGCATTCGGCACCGCTATTCCCTTCGGCCTGAACAGCCGGCAGCAGACGGCCTGGATGTACGATGGCAATGGCATGAAGCTGATGCGCGAGTTCTATGCCAAGTACAACATCGTCAACTTCCCCATGGGCAACACCGGCGCCCAGATGGGCGGCTGGTACCGCAAAGAGATCAAGACCGTGGCCGACTTGAAGGGCTTGAAGATGCGCATCGGCGGCTTCGGCGGCAAGGTGGCCGCCCGCCTGGGCATCATCCCCCAGAACATTCCTGCTGGCGAGATTTACCAGGCGCTGGAAAAAGGCACGGTTGATGCCGCTGAATTTGTCGGACCGTACGACGACCAGAAGCTGGGCTTGAACAAAGTGGCGCCCTTCTACTACTATCCTGGCTGGTGGGAAGGCGGCGCACAGTTCGACTGCTTTGTGAACAAGACGGCCTACGACAAGCTGTCCGCAGAGAACAAGGCCATCCTCGAATCTGCTGCGGCTTTCGCCCACATCGAAATGCAGGGCAAGTACGACTACCGGAACCCGGCCGCTCTCAAGCAACTGGTGGCGGGCGGGGCCAAACTCAGGCCCTTCCCCAAAGCGGTATTGGACGTCGCCTTCAAGGAATCGCAGGCAATGTACGCCGAGCTGTCGGCCAGTAACCCTGACTGGAAAAAAATCTACGACGACTGGTCGGTGTACCGCCGCGACGCGAATCTGTGGTTCCGCTTTAATGAAATGCGTATGGATCAGTTCATGCAGGCGCAAAAGCTGTAAGCTTCTCCAGGCTTGAAAAAACCACGCTCAGGCGTGGTTTTTTTTCGTCTGATGCCTCCATTGCCGTCAATATCGGGGATAAAAAAAGAGGCTCCAGGCCTCTTTTTTTGTGTTTATAACGAAGCGAGCTATGGTTTCTTTTTCTGATCTTTTTCAACCGCTTCCATCAGCGCCTTCATGGGGTCTTCTTCCTTGTCTTCAGCGGGTTTCGCGTCGGCGCCGGTGCTGCCCGCCTTGGCGTCCTCGGCTTCCTGCTTGATTTCCTCTTCTGACTTGGGCATCTGGAGCTGCTCGAGAACCTGGTCCTTGTTCAGCATCTCCACCTTCTCAATGCCGCCCGTGACCAGGTTAGGGAAGATCATGATGGATGCCACCATGATGAGTTGCAGGATGATGAAGGCAATCGAGCCCTTGTAAATCTCTGACGTCTCCACAGCCGGTATCGTGACGCCAGTGATGCGGTCTTTGTAGGCAAACTTGGCGGCCACGCTGCGCAGGTAAAACAGCGCAAAACCAAACGGCGGCGTCAGGAACGATGTCTGCAGGGTCATCGCAATCATCACACCGAACCAGATCATCGCGTCGTCCGTCGTCATGCCGGGTACCAGGCCAGGCAGGATTTTCTCTGCCACAGGCGCGAGCAGCGGGATGATGATGAAGGCGATCTCGAAGAAGTCGAGAAAGCAGCCCAAAATGAACACCAGAATGTTCACCACAATCAAAAAGCCCCAGGCACCGCCAGGCACGCCCTTGAACAGGTTTTCTATCCAGAAGTGACCGTCTGCCGCATTGAAGGCGAAGGCGAACACCGTTGAACCGATGAGAATAAACAGCACAAACGACGCCAGCTTGGCGGTGTTTTCCAGTGCCTGCTTGAGCAGCGACATGTTGAGCCTCCGCTTGCCAACAGCCAGAATCAATGCACCCAGGGCGCCCATCGCACCGCCTTCAGTGGGTGTGGCAACACCCAGGAAAATGGTGCCCAGCACGAGGAAAATCAAAATCAGCGGCGGCATCAAAACAAAAGTTACTTGCTCGGCCAGCCTGGACAGCAGACCCATGCGGGTGACGCGGTTGATGATGGCCAGCGACAAGCCCAGCAGCGAAGCCAGTGTCATGGACAAAATAACAATTTCATCACCGGGGGCCGGCAATGACCGCTCTAGCAAAGGCGTCAACACGGCGTTGTGAACCCTTGACCAGGCAAACCCCGCTACCGCGCACAACACAACCAGTACCAGCAATGACCTGTGGCCGGATGCGCCATTGGTTTCTTTGTAAATACGCGCTTCTGGCGGTAGCGGCGGCACCATGGTTGGTTTGACAAATGCCACTACCACGACGAATAAAATATACAAGCCCACCAGCAGCAGGCCGGGTACCAGGGCGCCAGCGTACATGTCGCCCACAGAGCGGCCCAGCTGGTCAGCCAGCACGATCAGTACCAGCGACGGTGGAATGGCTTGCGCCAGCGTGCCAGAGGCAGTGATGGTGCCCGTGGCAATCACCCGGCTGTAGCCGTAGCGCAGCATGATGGGCAGGGAAATCAGGCCCATCGAGATCACCGCAGCGGCTACCACGCCCGTCGTGGCGGCAAGTAGCGCGCCCACCAGAATCACCGCAATGGCCAGGCCGCCGCGCAGCGGGCCAAACACCTGACCCACCGTCTCAAGCAGGTCCTCGGCCATGCCGGAGCGTTCCAGAATAATGCCCATGAAGGTAAAGAAGGGGATCGCCAGCAGCGTGTCGTTTTGCATGATGCCAAAAATACGCGACGGCAGCGCCTGAAACAAATTGGCGGGGAAAAGCCCGGCTTCCATGCCAACGAAACCAAAGCCCAGGCCGACAGCGGCCAGTCCAAAAGCAACCGGGAAACCCGTCAACAGCAGGACAAACAGGCCCGCAAACATGAGCGGCACAAACTGTTGTGCCAGGAAAGTTTCTTGCATTTTATTTTTCTCCAGCCAGGCGGGCGGCAGCTACTTTTTCAAGCGCGTCCATTTTTTTTTGATCATCTGATTTGCTGGCTTCTTCGCCAATCGGGTTTTCTATCAGGCCGCGTAAAAAGGCAATGCGCTTGATCAGTTCGGACACGCCCTGCATCATCAACAGCGCAAAACCCACCGGTACCAGCAGGTAAGCGGGCCAGCGAATCAGGCCGCCCGCGTTTTGAGACATTTCACCGTTGTTGTAGGCGCTCATAAAGACCGGCCAGCTCAATACAACCATCAAAACGCAAAACGGGAACAGTACAAACACGATGCCCAACAGATCGACCCAGTTGCGGGTGCGGTCGGTCAGGCGATTCGAAATGAAGTCAATGCGTACATGCGAATTTTTCAAAAAACCGTATCCTGCCCCCAGCATGAAAACCGCAGCAAACAAATACCACTGGATTTCCAGCAGGCCGTTGGAACTTATGTCGAAAGCCTTGCGGACAATGGCATTGCCGGCACTGATCAGGGTAGTTGCAAGAATCAACCACATGGTGGACTTGCCCATAAAGGTACTGATGCTGTCGATCACCCGCGACAGCGAAAGAAGGGGGGTCATGAGGGGCGTCTCCTGGAAAAGGTTTGCGCATAGAAATCATCCGGCAACTCTGCAAGAGGGCGTGCCGGATGCGGGTCTGTGCGAATCGGATTTTATAGAGGACTATAGAAGGCAAGCTGACGGCTTTGTGACGGTGTTATCCCGTAGCGGCCAGCGTGGGTGGCGCCCGGTGTCACAATGGGCGAACAGACATGGCACCGGTACCGTGCACTGTGCCCGCCTGTTCTGCGGGCCTGGCGGTACCGGTGATGACGAGGACCCCTGCCTTGGCTTCAGACGCCCCCCCCCACCCCTCTTCCCACGCGCCGCCCGGCAGTTTGGCCGGCCGGATCGACTCCCCGCGCATGCGCAACGCGGGGCGCGATGCGCTGTCGCTGGCCCTGATGGACGCGCGCAACCACACCCTGCGACTTTTTGGCCAGTACCAGCAGGCGCTGGAGGGCGTCGATTTCAGGGTGCCCGAGCTGGCGACGCTCAACCCCCCGCTGTGGGAGCTTGGCCACTTGGGCTGGTTCCAGGAGTGGTGGATTGGCCGCAACATGCAGCGCGCGCGCGGGCCGCGCTGCGAGCCGGTGCATGCCCGGCTGACATCGATAGAGCCGGACGCTGACCGTTGGTGGGACTCGGCGAACGTGCCGCACGCCACGCGCTGGTCGCTGGACCTGCCGCAGGTGGCGAGCTGCCGCGCCTACCTGCTCGACACGCTCGAGGGCACGCTGGAGCTGCTCGACAAGGCAGGGGATGATGACGATGCGCTGTACTTCTACCGCCTGTGCCTGTTCCACGAAGACATGCACGCCGAAGCCCTGAGCTATACCGCCCAGACGCTGGGCCTGACGCTCGACAAGGCGCTGCTGCAGGCCTTCACACCGCCGCCCATGGCACTGCGTGAGCCCCTGCTGGTGCCGGCCGTCGTCTGGACGCTGGGTTCGCCCGCAGCACCGGGTTTTGTTTTCGACAATGAGCAGGCGCAGCATGAGCTCAGCGTGCCCGAGTTCGAGATCGACGCGCAGCCGGTGAGCTGGGCGCAGTTCGTGGAGTTTGTGGACGATGGCGGTTATGACCGGCCTGAACTTTGGGTGCCCGGGGGCTGGGACTGGCTGCAGGCCACGGCGGCCAGCGAGGGCAGGCGCGGCCCGCGTTATGTCGAGCAGATTGGCGTGGCCAGCGGCGCGGTGATGCAGACCCGCTTTGGCCAACCCATGCGCATGCTCGGCAATCAGCCGGCCACGCACATGAGCTGGTGGGAGGCCGACGCCTGGTGCCGCTGGGCCGGCCGCCGCCTGCCGGCCGAGGTCGAGTGGGAGGTGGCGGCGCACACCGCCGCGCGGCGCGGCTTTCTCTGGGGCGATGTGTGGGAGTGGACAGGCAGCACCTTCCGGGCTTACCCAGGTTTCACGCCCGGCCCGTATGCCGATTATTCGCAGCCCTGGTTCGGCACGCACAAGGTGCTGCGCGGCGCTTCCATGGCGACCCGTGCGCGCATGAAACACCCGAAATACCGCAATTTTTATTTGCCCGAGCGGGATGATATCTTCTGCGGGTTTCGCTCCTGCGCCTTGTAGTTGCTATTGTTATGATAGCACCTTGAGACCGCTGGATAAGGGCTGATACGGTTTTGCATTCAATCATCTGGATAAACGCCACTTTGTGGGCGGGCGCTGGCCGACGGGGCACTCAGCGACGCGAAGGTCCCCCGGCCTGAGGCCTCCATCTTGATTTCGCTACGCCGAGCGCCCCACCGACCCTGTCCTGGCTTGCCCATGCCGCAACCCGATTTCTTGTGTTTCGTAGACAAGTGGGTATGAAAGCCCTTGCAGTTGGCATGCGGCATGCGGTGCCCAGCCGAAGCGGGGTCGAACTCAAACTCGGCTTCGGCTCGGACCATCGCTTGCCGTGATCCGCTTTTGTCTGTGCCCCCGGCGCAGACAGAAAGGTGGGGTG
>Ga0335394_10005141_pt1 | contig 14843 bp, 10 predicted proteins | sample MAT03_FD_205741 | JGI IMG/M metagenome (GOLD analysis project Ga0335394, IMG submission 205741) | Freshwater microbial communities from Lake Fryxell liftoff mats and glacier meltwater in Antarctica - MAT-03 (spades assembly) (version 2) ...
TGGAATTTGGGATTTACGATTTGGGATTGAGGAGTTTATGATTGAGTCAGGGACTCCAGTTGATTTTAGGTTTTTGATTGGTGACTTAGTTGAAACTACAGCCCGGAAATCTGAATCATCTCAAATATAAAATAAATCTTAATTTTTTTAGCGGTTGGGTTGGTTGCAAAAGTTGTCTAGACAAGGTATCTCAAGAAAATTCATCGTGAAAGTATTTAAATCGATCGACAAAATGCTAAACAGGTAATCTCTAATGCCCACCTTTTTTGATCGCAAATTTTTCCCATCAGCAGCCGGAATTTTCTTGGCTGCAACCGCCGTTATTTCCGGGGGCCAAGCTGCCGTTGCAGCTAATGTCCGAGGCGTTTCTACCGCTGCTCCATCGCAGGGTTCAGAAAAGTTGCTGTTGGCTCAGACAGGTCAATCCCCCCAAGGTACAATTTTACCAAGCCCCAGCCCGGGAACGGTAAACCGGGAGGCTCTGCCGGTAAAAATTCCTGAGCCTTCAATGCTGGCGGGGTTGGGTTTAGTTGCGGGTTCGCTGGTGGTGACTCGCCGCAGAGCGAGAGTTAAAAATTAGAGTTTTAAGAAGAAGGAAGAGGGAAGAAGGAAGAAGGAAGAAGGAAAAGGGAAGGGCAGAGGGGACACAGGCGGGATGCCTGTGCCCTCAAAAATGGGGATGAAATCTCGATTTAATAATTTTAGCCGATCGCGTCGCGCAGAGCATTTTTAGTCATAGCTGCGATCGACTGTTCGGAAGCCTTCGGCAAATGATAGTATTTCCCACCAGAAGTCTTAGCCAACTCCTTAGCAAAGCCAGTCGAAATAAACTTGCTCTCAGTATCAATCACCAACAACTGCATTCCCAAACCGCGAATTTTGGCAGCAATTTCCAACAATTCCTTCTTAATATCCGGCTTTTCGCCATCTAAAATCGGTTCGCCCAAAGAACGAGCCAAAGGAATATTACCACGTCCGTCAGTAATAGCAACAATCGCCACTTGACCGATATCTCCAGACTGCCGCGCATTGACTCCCACACGCACCGCCTGCGTCAAACCGTGGGCCAGGGGCGAACCACCGCCGCAGGGCAACCGTTCCAAACGCTTACGGGCTAAGGCTATCGAGCGAGTCGGCGGCAGTAATACTTCTGCTTGTTCTCCCCGAAACGGAATCAGCGCAACTTGGTCACGACTTTGATAAGCTTCCGTCAGTAGCTGCATCACCGCACCTTTTGCCGATTGCATCCGATTGAGGGCCATCGAACCCGAAGCATCCACCACAAATACGACTAAAGCGCCAGCTTTTCTGGCCAAGCGCTTCGCCCGAATGTCTCCCTGTTCCACAAATACGCGCTTTTCTCGATTTGGGCTGGAACTCGCCGTCGATTCCTGGTCTGCATTCCTTTGGCGGCGGGCTTTTTGGTAGGGTGCGGCGGCGCGGAGAGTTGCGTCAACGGCGATGCGGCGGACGGGGCCTTTGGGCAACATTGGCTTGACATAACGGCCTCTATCTTCGGAGAAAATGGTGGTTCTGCTGCCCGATTTGCCTTGGCGGTTGGTGGATTGGGCGAAGAATAGCACGTCGGGGTCGAGAATTACGCCTTCGGGGTCGAACAGAAATTCTTCGGGAATGGTATCTTTTTCTGGTTCTTCTTGAGGTTCGGGATTGTCTTCATCCTCTTGGTCTTCTTCGTCTTCTTGTTCGTTTTCGGGTTCGTCTTGTTCTTGTTCTGACTGCTGCTTTTGTGGCGGTGGTGGCGGGGGAGGAGGTGAGTTTTCGTCTGGGGGAGTTTGGATGACGGTGGCGCGGGGTACGATGACTAATTCTACGGCGCGGCGCAAATCTTCGGCATTAACTGCTGTGCGTCCTTCAATGGCGGCGCAGGCTTTGGCGACGCGAACTGCGAATATTTCGGCGCGGTGTCCCTGAACTACGCCACGGATAGCTTCTTCTACTAAGTAGGCAATTTGTTCGCGGCTGATGGTGACATCTTTGAGCCATTCTCTGGCGAGGATGATTTGGGTTTTGAGGTTGTCGGTGTCTTCGGCGTATTGGTTGAGGAATTGTTGGGGCGAGCTGGAGTAGGATAAAGCTTGTTCTACTGCATAGACTCTTTCTTCTAGTTGGAGTGCTGCGTCGGCTGAAAGGACGATCGCGATGCGATCGAGTAAATGTTCTCTCAACGGCCCTTCTTCGGGGTTGTAGGTGGCGATGAATAGAGGTTTGCAAGGGTGTTGAAAGCTAATCCCTTCGCGCTCAATTTGGTTGCGACCTTCGGTTAATACTGTGAGTAATTGGTTGGAAATATTGTCATCGAGGAGGTTAATTTCGTCTACATAAAGTACGCCTCGATTTGCTTGGGCTAAGAGTCCTGCTTGAAATACAGTTTGACCGAATCTTACTGATTGTTCGACATCGACGGAACCTAAGAGTCTGTCTTCGGTGACACCCAAGGGAATTTGAATGAATGGTGTGGGAATTATTTCAGTATTTGGGGAATTAGGATCTGTGGTGTGGGCATCTTGCCCGCTTTCTTCTGCTAACTCTTGCCCGCTTTCTTCTAATAAAGAAGAGGTGTTTTCTACAAAAATTTCATCAGGTTCGGCGTTGCAGAAAGAGTCTTTGACAATTTCAATTGGTGGGAGTAGGGAATGCAAGGCGCGGGCCATTACTGATTTTGCTGTGCCGCGGCGGCCTGCGATCGCAACTCCTCCCAATCCGGGATCGACTGCTGCTAACAGTAGGGCTAATTTGATGGCTTCTTGCCCGACTACGGCGGTGAGCGGAAAGGCTGTGGTGGAAGGGCTAAGGTTGGCTGCGGGCATAGGATTTTCGGATGTACAAATTTGAACTTAATGTTTAGCTTACTTCTTGAAGAACTTTGACTTCTAGGGGCAGAATCAGGGTAAAAGTTGAACCTACTCCTATTTGTGATACTAGCTCTATTTTGCCTTGCAGGAGTGTAACGAGCCGCGATACTATGGCTAATCCCAGGCCGGTGCTGTCGGGGGAAAAGTGCTGTTTGCCACCTTCTCCGGCTTGAAAGAAGGGGTCAAATATGCGGTTGGTATCTTCGGGGGCGATGCCGATGCCGGTATCTGTAATTGCGATCGTCCAATTTGCTTCTCCAGCCTGGTGGCAACTTAATTCAATGCTACCAGATTCTGTATAGCGAATGGCATTGCTCAGCAGGTTGGTCACAATTTGTTGCAACCGCCCAGAGTCTGCGATTACTTGTTTTGGGGCACAGTCGCTGGTAACAGCAAGTTTTAGTCCTTTAGCATCAGCAATTGGCTGCATCATTTCTACTACGGTGTTAATTAGAGATTGTACATTAGTTGGCCGCAGGTTAAGTTTAATTTTTCCGGCGTCGGCGCGAGAAAGTTCTAGTGCGTCGTTAATCAGGCGCAGTAATTGTCTGCCGTTACGCAATACTCGCTCGATGTGTTCGATGCCGCGGAGGGTGTCTTTGATCTCATCTTGCCCTTTTCCTTTACGCAAAAATAGCTCTGAATAACCTATGATTGAGTTGAGAGGTGTTTTGAGTTCGTGAGCCAAATAGGAGAGATTTTCTTGGTTAGCACTGACTAGGCGATTGAGTTCTTGATTCGTGAGTTTTAACTGAGTTTGGATTTGTTGAAGTTCGCTCAACCGCTGGGCAACGTAACTGTTAAAACACTGAGCAATTGCTTCATCTACTACGGAATCTATGAGCCGAAAAGCTCTGACTACTTCTGTTGTTGTTCCTGCGAGTAATTCTACTTCTAAGTTGGAAAATATTACTTGACGCAATAAATGGTATTCCCGCGCTACTTCGGCGGGATTGTAGCCTTGTTCTGCTCTGAGAAAGCCGTGATCCAAACTGGCTTTAATTATGATGCCAATTTCGCTGTTTTGGTATTGAGAAAGCACTGTGGCCATCGCCGCCAGCAGCTGAGGAATATGATTTTTAATTGCTGAGTGCGGTAAGGTATCAGCACTTTCAATTTTCCGATCCTGACGTACTGCTGCAATCCAGTTTTTGACGATAGTATCGGTTTTGTCGGCGAGCACTTGGCTGTAGTCCATGATGTCTGCGTGGGGGTTGAGTTTGGCAGATGTTGCCCATGCTTCATTGTAGTTGAACGATCGCCCGATCGCCATACCAAACTTCGGGCGATCGCCACCCTGCCAAAAGAAGTAGTTTTGATGTGATTTTTTCCCTATGCCGGATCTCTATTGATGACTAGATCCCAGCTTGTTAGTGCCAAAAATAGCACTTAAAGTTATTGACATAATAGCCATAAAGTAGTATGATCCCTAAAACCGAGAGTTGGGAATTTTTAAGTTTTAATTTTGTCAGGGGACTCAATGGAAAACGTGCAAGCTGCGATCGCTGTGGCAACATTTATCGGTGTAATTTTCTTAATAATTACAGAATGGATACACCTCACAATTGCGGCATTTTTGGGAGCGCTGATTCTGGTGTTTACCCATGTGATGACGTTAAAGGATGCGATCGAATATATCGGTCGCAGTCACGGAACGCTGGGCTTATTTTTCGGAGTCATGGTCATGGTGAGGGCCTTTGAGCCGACCAAAGTATTCGATTATTTGGCAACTAAAATGGTGTTGTTGGCTAAAGGTAAAGGCAAAAATCTCTTGCTGGGAATTGTCGCAATTACGACACCTATTTGTGCAGTTTTGCCCAATGCCACAACAGTCATGCTGCTAGCACCGTTAATTCCGCCAATAGCTCAAGAAATCGGGGTAGATTTTGTACCATTACTGATTTTAATGGTATTTGTAGCTAACAGTTCTGGATTGCTGACGATCGTGGGAGATCCGGCGACATTTATTGTGGGCGATGCTATCAACATGAGCTTTGCAGATTACCTAACTCAATTAAGTTTGGGCGGGGCGATATCAGTAGCAGCTTTAGTAGCTATATTACCTTGGCTGTTTCCCGAAATTTGGCGAAAAAAATTAGACAATTTGAATAATTTGCCACTGCCAACAATCAATCACCCGCGAGTTTTAGCAGTGGGCGGCTTAATCACAGCTTTCGTGCTGGTATTTTTTGTAGTAGGAGAGTCTCTGCCCGTACCAATTTCACCAGCAGCCGTTGCTTTGTTGGGGGCTGGTTTGGCAATGCTTTTAGCTCACCATTCCAAAATAGATTCTGTTAACAATATTTTGCGGGATTTAGATTGGAGCACGCTGTTATTTTTTATGTCATTTTTTGTGCTAATTGGCGGTTTAGAAAAAACCGGAATCATCGGCAGTATGTCAGGATTTTTAGCAGTTGTTTTAGGTAAAAATATTTTTCTTGGTTCTTTAGCTTTGTTATTTTTTGTGGGTTTGATGTCAAGCGTGGTGCCAAATATTCCGCTGGTGGTGGCGATGGTGCCGCTGTTAAAACAGTATGTGGTGAATGTCGGCCTCGCACCGACAGAAGTGCTGAATCCAGATTTTGCTGGGCAGTTTCCACCTGCTGTGCTGCCGCTGTTTTATGCGATGATGTACGGGGCAAATTTAGGCGGAAACGGCACTTTGATAGGAGCTTCTTCTAATGTAGTGGCTGCGGGAATTTCGGAGCAGTACGGACGGCGGATTTCTTTTCAAACTTTTCTGCGTTACGGGCTTCCGGTGATGGTGGTGCAATTGGTGGCGGCTGCTGTTTATGTAACTATTCGGTTTTTGATTTGAAGAAGTCATTAGTCATTAGTCATTAGTCATTAGTCAGCAGTTATTAGTTTTGTTGCTCAAGTTTTCAGCTTTAGCGCGATCGCCAATATATACTTTTAAAGACATATTGACAAGATTAGAGGCTTGTGATAATGTAGGTGAAATTGACTAAAAAAGTCAAGCCTAATCCAGTGTTGCGCGATCGGACAAAGCGTGTCGCTGGAGCGGAGGAACCAATTTTCGGGGCGAATCTCCACAGATTTAACAAGCCAAAGTTAAAAATTGCCAAATTTGAATGTAATTTTTGATTTGGAAATCTATAGAGAAGGACATCTCTCAGTCCTAGCCCGTCAGCTAACTTCGTCGGCATTGAGAAGAGACTGAAGAGTCAACTTGTCTTCACATAGATAGTTTGACTTCATCAGTGTCTCAGGTTGGTATTGTTCAAGATTCTTGTACCTGCCCTGACTCTGAAGGAGAATTAAATGTCAGTACAACTTAATTTAGCTGCGATCGCAATTGCCGGAGTTGCAGCATGGAAGCGGGTAAAACCCGCTGTAATCCGAGATGCTGTTTTGTTCCCTGCGGCTGGTTTTTTGGGAATTATTGGCCTGTGGTGGATCATTGCCAGCTTCAAAAGCGATTTGATTCCCACTCCATATCAAGCATTAATCGCTAATTTAGATTACATATTGCATCCATTTTATCAGCGCGGGCCAGGAGATTTAGGCATTGGCTGGCTGCTGCTAGCGAGTTTGCGACGGGTGTTGCTAGGATTTTCGCTGGGTGCAGTTGTGGCGATTCCCGTGGGATTTCTGATTGGGATGTCGAAACCAGCAATGATGATGCTCAATCCGGTGATTCAAATCTTCAAACCGGTGTCGCCGCTGGCTTGGCTACCCATAGCTTTATCAATTTTTAATTTAGCAGATCCGTCGGCAATCTTTGTCATATTTATCACGTCTTTGTGGCCGACAATTATCAACACAGCCCTGGGAGTTTCTAGCGTTTCTAATGATTATTTGGATGTGGCGCGAGTGTTGGAAATGTCGCAATGGAGGCGGATTACAAAAATAATTTTGCCTGCGAGTTTGCCCTACATTTTTACAGGTTTACGGATTAGTTTGGGGATTGCTTGGTTGGTGATTGTGGCGGTGGAAATGCTGACAGGCGGTGTGGGAATTGGCTTTTTTGTGTGGGATGAATGGAGTCGTTTGAATCTAAGTTCGGTATTTTTAGCGGTGTTTGTAATTGGCTTAACTGGTTTGTTACTCGACGCGGCAGTTGACAAGATTCAAGAATTAGTAACGCATCGACCAGTCAAGAGTCATTAGTCATCAGTCATTGGTCATTAGAGTCAGAAACCGGGTTTTTTACAAACAATACTTGGCACTTACCCGTAAATTTGGTAAAAAACCCGGTTTCTTTGGGATCAATGCGTAAGCCTTGGACTCGGAAAAAAGACAGCGGATAGTTAATGATTAGGGATTTAAAATTAAATATGAACGATAAATTTTCAAATGAATGGAACCGCCGAGAGTTTTTGCAAGGAATGGGGGCGGCGGCGGGAATGGCTTTATCTGGTTGTGGAATTAGCGCGGATAGATCGGCAAAAGGACTCACAGAAGAAGCCGAAGCAGTCAAGCCGGTCGTCGATTCAGCAACCTTAGAGAAACCAAATTTAACCATAGGATACGTCCCCGTTAACGATTGTGCACCATTTGCGATCGCCTGGAAAAAAGGATTTTTCCGCAAATACGGCTTAAACGTCAAACTCAACCGCGAAGCAAGCTGGGGAACCTCTCGCGACGGCCTGATCTTCGGCCGCCTCGATGCCTCCCCAGTCGTATCCGGCGCAGTCACAAACGCCCGCATTGGTGCCGAAGGAGCGCGTCACGCACCTATGTGCGCGGCCATGACAATTCACCGCCACGGCAACGCCATGACGATGAACAAAGCGATGTGGGATTTCGGTTTGCGCCCGTGGCACGAATATAACGGCAATTTAGAAGAATTTGGCAAACAATTTCGAGGTTTTTTTGAGAGTCAGCCGCCGGAAAACAAGGTTTGGGCTGTGGTTTTGAGTTCTTCGATTTACGAATACTTTGTGCGTTATATATCGGCCGCTGCCGGTATCGATCCGTTCAAAGAGTTTCGGGTAATTGTTGTGCCGCCGCCTCAAATGGTAACTAATATTAGAATTGGGGCGATGCAAGCTTACATGGTAGCCGAACCTTGGAATACGCGGGCAATTACAGGCAATTTGGGAGTGGGTTTTACCTTCGCGCAAGGCAAGGAAGTTTGGTTGGGACATCCCGATCGCGTTTTGGCAGTCATGCAATCATTCATTGACGAAAACCCGAAGACTTATTACTCGCTGGTGAAGGCAATGGTGGAAGCTTGTCAGTATTGTAGCAAGCCGGAAAATCGCAGCGAAATAGCGCTGTTGCTTACTGAGAGGTCGTTTACGGGCGCAAAACCGAAAAAAGGCGCGATCGACAAATTTACGCGGCCGGGAATAGTGGGAGAATATAATTATGGTGGGTTTGACGAAAAAGACCGCACTATAATATCAGAAGATACAACTATTTTCTATGACATTCCTAAGAATTTGCCCCAAATACCGGGAAATCATTCAACATTTCTGTGGCAGTCTCATAGTATTTGGTTAATGACTCAAGCCGCCCGTTGGGGACAGATTAAGGAGGTACCAAAAAATGCCGATGAATTAGCTAAAAAAGCTTGGAGAACCGACCTATATCGCAAGATTGTTGCCGAAATGGCGATCGATTGTCCCACAGAAGATTATAAAGTTGAACCTGCGGAAGTTTTTATTGACAAAAAAGCATTTGATCCAAGCAATCCGGTAGGTTATTTGAATAGTTTTGAAATTAGAGCCAACCGCCCTCAATCTTTTTTTCAGTCTTAGTTTCTACAGTGTTGGATAAAGTTATTGTATGGTGCGAACTGCGAACCTTACCACTTACCTAACCAAAAAAAAATCTCATTAACATTTTACTAAGTTTCAGGAGAACACCGTGACTCAATTTACTTCTACATCTACCGAAGCCAACGACAAAATTAACAGCAAATCCAATTTTCTGGAAATTGAAAACTTGTTCAAGTCGTATAAAAATGCTAACGGCAGCGAGTTTAGCGTTCTAGACAATATAAACTTAAGTATTGGAGAAAATGAATTTATTTCGGTAATCGGTCACTCCGGTTGTGGCAAGTCAACGCTACTGAAAATAGTGGCAGGTTTGGAGCAACAAAGCAAGGGAATAGTGACACTACAAGGCAAAGAAATTCGCAAACCGGGAGCCGATCGCATGATGGTATTCCAGCACTACGGATTGCTACCTTGGCTGACGGTGCGGGAAAATATTCGGCTAGCAGTTGATGAAGTTTTGCAAAATCTCAACCGCGCCGAGAAGATTAGCCTTGTCAACGAACACCTAGCAATGGTAAACTTAACAGCAGCAGCCGATAAATATCCCGATCAAATTTCAGGGGGCATGAAACAGCGAGTTGGGATTGCGCGAGCTCTGGCAATTCGCCCGAAAATGTTGTTAATGGACGAACCGTTTGGAGCTTTGGATGCTCTGACTCGCGGCAAGTTGCAGAAACAGGTGCTGGATATCTGGGAAAAGCACAGACAAGCTGCAATGATGATTACTCACGATGTGGACGAAGCTATCTATATGTCCGATCGCATTGTGTTGATGACAAACGGCCCGGCGGCGACAATCGGCGAGATTTTGGCAGTACCGTTTGCCCATCCGCGCGATCGTCAGGAGTTGCGAGAATCTCATGAGTATTACGAACTTCGCAACTATGCTTTGAATTTTCTCGATCGCTACTTTACTCAAGACGAATAACGCCCCAAAAACAGACAGAACAATTCACTTAAGAGAGGTCAAGCCTGTGAATCTCAAAACAATTTTAACGCGTTTTGAAAGTGCATTGGGATACCAAAACTTAGCCGAAGAAATGGTCTTACTGCCGGAGCCAAAAGTGCCGCTTGCCAATAAATCAAAATCTACAAAGGCGGCAAAATCTATCAATTTTATTGTCGGCTATAACAGTTCTGCAAAAAGTCAAATAGCACTGGATACTACCCTTTGGATTGCCCATCAAACTCGTTTAGTAACAACGAGAGAAGTGACGGTGCAAGTCGTCTACGTGCTCGACGAACAGCCCAACACTTGCGGCGAAAATACTTGTAGTTTGGGTGGGCAAAATCCCTGGGTTGCCAATCCGAAACAGTCGGATCGAGAGGAAACATCGGCCCTGAATTGTACAGAATCTGCGATCGCCTTACCTTCAGCAGAAATCCAATCAGTATCCCAGCGGACAACTTGGATCGATCCGCCTTATTTCCGAGCAATTTTTTGTCAAAACAATCAGTACGAGGTTGCAGATAAGTTATTGTGGCAAGCGCGCTGTTTGGCTGAGGAATGGCGCGGTTTATTCAAAGCTCATTTGCGCATCGGGCAGGTTGCCACAGAATTGAGAAATGTAGCTGAATTAGAATCTGCAAATTTACTATTTATGGGCTGCAATTCTGGCAAGCACCCGCTGATTAGGGAACTAGGAAAGAATTTTCCCTGCTGCGTGCTAGGGATTCCCGCCGCACTCAGCTATCCGATGGATTTTAGACCAGAAGAAAGTTTGAGCAAGTTGCAGTTAGCTACAGCTACACCTGCACGTTAAACAAGTTTAAGCACTTACGCAAAACCTCTGTATGTAGGGCGATGCACACCGCACCTTACCGCTATATTTCTTAGTCCGCGAAGGCGGACTTCGTTTGTGTAGTAGCGATTTCAATCGCCGAGTCTTATCAAGGAGTTTTTAATGGTTATCTAATCGCAGACAGTTCGTTAACCAATTTTATCCTACCCCGGCACACGGAGTGCAGGAGGCGATCGATCGAGCGTTTATCTTCCTCAGTCAAAGTTTCGTCAAAAATAGCAGCCAGCAAACCGTAGCGATCGGCTAAAGTAATATAGCCCGTATGATTCACTTCGGCAAACAGCTCGCCCAAAGCAAATGGAATCAGGTTGACAGGAGTTTCCATAGAGATTGACTCTCAATTCGACGATCGGGCGATCGGGCGTTTCTGCGGTAACAGAGGGCGATCGTATTTAACTATTTTCTCGGTATATTGCCTGAAAAGTTGTGACAGCAAACAACAAAAAATTGTGACACTAAACAGCAAAATTTGTGAATTAAATCACATTCAATATTTAACAATTATGTATCATATTAATTCCGGCTGTACCGGAATCATTATTGACTATTGACTGTTAACTGTGAGTAAGGAAACGGCGGGTGCACCTCAACGAGTGCAAGGGCGAAGCATTCCGGCAGAAGATTTATTAGTGAGAACCAGAGATTTACTGCCGGAATGCTTCGCGCCTACGAATATATTTGCACTTATTGAGATGCACCTGATATCTTTTTTAATAAAAGTCTATCTATCAACTTTGTTGTTTATTCCGAAATCGACTGATGTCTGGGAGAAATAACAAATTGTCTGGCACAATCTCGACACTTAAAACTTTGTTTACCACAGAAACCGGGTTTCTTTACAGTTCTCGCAAGAGAAAATAATTCTGTTCAAGAAACCCGGTTTCTCTGTACTATCGGGCTTTCTACTTTACTTATACCATGTAGAAAAAATGTTGCAACAATAAAATTGTTGGGCGGAGTGAAACGGAGGGTTGTTTCGTTCACCCAATCTGTAAGGTGCGTCGCCCCCTCGACTTTCACTCTTTTTTAGAGATTGTCGATGGCGACACACCCTACATATACTGTTGCATTAATTTGGGAAATTGGTATTACCAGAAAAGTGCTATGTCAGTGGCAATTCGACAATCAACTCCGTTCCTTCACCAACTTGACTGATACACTTAATCCGGCCGCCGTGAGCTTGGACAATTACTTGATAGCAAACTGAAAGTCCCAAACCAGTACCACTTCCCACGGGTTTAGTAGTAAAAAATGGATCGAAAATCTTGTCTTGAATTTCCGTAGGAATGCCTGTTCCTGTATCGCGGACAGAGATTGTTACCCAGTTTGGCTCGCTTTGCCAACTGCGGATGGTTAATTCCCCCGGTTTTTTCGCTGAATTAATCGCATCTAAAGCATTGTCAATCAAATTATAAAATACTTGATTGATTTGACCTGCATGACATTTTATTAGTGGCAAACTTCCGTATTGTTTGTCAATTTTAATATTTGTTTTTAGCTTATTTTGCAGCATCAATAAACTGCTTTCCAAACCTTCATGCAAATCGACAGCTTTAAATTCCGCCTCGTCTAAGCGAGAAAAACTTCGCAGCGTCGTGACGATGGATCGAATCCTACTGCTGCCTTCGCGCATCGAATTGAGCAGTTTGCCAAAGTCTTCTCTAATGTAATCCAGTTCTAATTCTTCATTGATTCTGACAATTGCCGCCGCTGCTTCCGGGCAGGCATTTCCAGTTAATTCGAGAGCTTCGTTCAAGACTTTAAAATATTCTTGAGCGTGAAACAAGTTAGCGTGGATGAAATTGTTAGCATTGTTAATTTCGTGAGCAATTCCCGCCACCATTTGCCCCAAACCAGACATTTTTTCGGTTTGGATCAATTGCTGCTGTGTCGATCGCAATTCTTGCATCGCTGCTTGCAATTGCTGGGTTTGGGCTTGAGATTTGATCGCTGCTTCTCGGACTTTGCTGTAAAGTTCTGCTTGCTGAATGGCGATCGCCATTTGGTCGGCTAACTGCGACAGCAACTCCGTTTCTTGCTGCTCCCAATTCCGGGTATCATGGCACTCGTGAGCAATTAGCAAACCCCACAGTCTACCGGGAAATTTGAAATTACAACTTCCGTCTATTTCGGGTGAATTTTCTTCGCTTCTGGATGTCACAATCGGTACGATCAGATTAGCTTTTACCTGCAAACTGTCTAAGAAATCAACGTGACAAGGCTCTAAGCCAGCATTGAAAATATCATTGATTGCTCTGACTCGCCCTTGCTGGTAAAGATCGGCGTAATCTCCCCTGAAACACTTATCAGCCCCCATCTCTCCTAAAATTGAAGGCCAAGGAACCGTCATGTCTTCCACGACTATTTTTCCCTGCCAGTTATCTTCAAATTGGTACATAATTACTCGATCGCACTGCAACAGTTGGCGGACTTCCCTCACCGCTGTTTGCAGGATAGTTCCCAGATCCAGGGTACTGCGAATTTGGTTGCCGATCAGCCGCAGCAGCGATTCTTTTTCGGCTTGACGGCGCGTTTCGCTGTAGAGTTTGGCTTGATTGATCGCGATCGTCAATTGCGATGCTACCCCTTCTAAAAGTTGGCGTTCCCAATCAGTCCATTCCCGTTCGCGATCGCACTGATGCAAACCAATGATACCGTTAACTTCACCTTGATAGCGAGTAGCTACTGCCAGCATTGACTTAATTTCCAAAGATAAAGCAATTTTTCGGGTTTGTTCGTTCAATCCGGGAAAATCCAGAAACTTCGTCAATGCTAGTGACTCTTGCCCAGATATGACTGCGGTTAAGTGTGGGTTATCAGCAATCGGTACTTTCATGCCCAATTGGATCGGATAGTCCCCCGCATTGTACTCTCCCCGCGTGACTAACGTTTTTTCTGTATTGGATTCTTTGACTAAAATGCTGACGCGGCTGCACTCTAGCGCTTGCCCCAGCAATCTGCAAGCCGATGTTAAAATTTGTTCGATGTCAAGGGTGCTGCGAATTTCGTTATTAATTTCGTTCAGCAAGTTTGATAGCTGAACTTGCTGCTCCATCTGCACGATTAGGGCTTGTTGTGCATCTATTTCTGGTAACAAGAGACCTTCTTCCTGTCTCCAATTTCCTGATTCAGGCAACCGCGAAGTTAATTTCTGCCAGGGGTTTTCGTGTTCTTGTATTTTTAAAGACATATTTACTCAGTAGTTTTACAGTATCTTGATTTAGTCTGGTTTTTTATACCTGAGCTTACCCCGTCAACATCCAAATCGTCAGCCAAATCGTCAGCCAAATGGTCAGCCAAATCGTCGCTACCAGGACTATTGGAATCTTCATACATTATAAAGGATGCAGTATGAGGATAGCAATTATTTCCTTTACACATATTTATCAATATAAATTATGCGTTCTGTAGCCGACCATAGTAATTTGGCGCGCACCATTGAAGTTAGTCAGATGTCAATTAGAGTTAACCGCCATGTTAAGCGAATAAAATTAATCTAGAATCTATCTTTAGTTCAATGTTTGCGCGCGATCGATCAACATGGAAAACTCAATTGCCGATAATTTTCAGCCGCCAGCTTGCACCGACAGTTTTATACCTGAATTGACAGGTAAAACTCAGGTGAAAATAGCTTTGGCGATCGGCAATTCGCGGCTGCACTGGGGATTATTTGCAGGCAAAACCCTGGAGAAAACATGGGATACAGAGCATCTGAAAGCTGATGCTGTTTCCCGGCTCTGTGAGGCAGAAAAAGCCGAATTTTTGGTGGAAACAGTGATGAGGTCGATCGAGCAAATATCTGCTCACAATTTCCTTTGTCTTCCTGCTACTCCCGCTATTTCTAATCTTCACACACTTTCTGTAGTGCCGCTACCTCTAGTTTTGGCATCAGTAGTTCCCCAGCAAACAGCAATTTGGCAGAGTTATCCTGAAGTCCGAATTATTACTTTAGACCAGTTGGCGATCGGGGGAATCTATCCTACCCTCGGAATTGACAGAGCTTTGGCTTTACTGGGTGCTGGCAACAAATTTGGTTGGCCAGTTTTACTTATAGATGCTGGGACAGCTTTAACATTTACCGGGGCTGATGTCAATAGGTATTTAATTGGGGGCGCAATTTTACCGGGTTTGGGTTTACAGTTGTCGTCCCTAGGGAAAAAAACCGCTGGATTGCCATTAGTAAGCTTACCAGAAAGTCTGCCGTGCCGCTGGGCAAAAGATACTGCTGGGGCAATTCAAAGCGGAGTTGTGTATGCGACGGTGGCAGGAGTTAGGGATTTTATTGAAGATTGGCGGCGTTTGTTTCCTAATAGCAAAATTGCAGTCACTGGGGGCGATCGAACTTTGCTACTGCAATATCTCGCTTCAGCCTTTCCCGATACAGCCGCCTCGGTAATTGAGGCACCAGATGCTATTTTTTG
>Ga0335394_10005142_pt1 | contig 14842 bp, 4 predicted proteins | sample MAT03_FD_205741 | JGI IMG/M metagenome (GOLD analysis project Ga0335394, IMG submission 205741) | Freshwater microbial communities from Lake Fryxell liftoff mats and glacier meltwater in Antarctica - MAT-03 (spades assembly) (version 2) ...
TAGCGCCGGTTTCATGCAGGCAACACCTCGCCTTGGTCGTGCGCAGCGAGAGATCCTGGCCAAGTACGCCCTGCACTATCAGCGCTTGCCCGCGTCTGATCAGCGCCACTACGAGCACAAGGTGTCCATTTTCGTGAACGACAAGGTATGGATGGGCGCGGGTATCGTGGTGGCCGAAGAAATGAAGGTGATGATCAGTGCGTGCGCCGCCCAGTTGCTGCAAGGCTTTCCGGATGTCGAACTCATGCACTTCGACCGGATCGTGGTGTACCCGGACAACTACCGCTCCCACCGGAGTGGACGGATGCACCAAGGCGAAGTGCGGCCCATGGCCGGCATGATCATCATCTCCTGGGACGACTTCGTACACGGCTACGCCCAGACCCGCGACGCGCACAACGTAGGCCTCCACGAGATGGCCCATGCGCTCTGGTTCGAGAACAGCATCATCAACGGAGAGGACTATTTCCTGGAACCCGGGTTGCTCGCTCAATGGCTGGAACTGGCGACGGATGAGATCGCCCGGATCCGGGAAGGGCGCGGCGAATTGTTCCGCGCCTATGCCGGCACCAACCATGCGGAGTTCTTCGCCGTGGTCGTCGAGTACTTCTTTGAGCGCTCCAGCCAATTCAAGGAGGAACTACCGGAGCTCTATGGCACGCTTAGCGCCATGCTGCGCCAAGACCCCGCGACCGTGCCCCAGAAATAAGGAACCCCGCCTTCCGGCGGGGTTCACTTTCCTGTTGACCGACCAGGGCTCGAACCTGGACTCTTCTGAACCAAAATCAGACGTGTTGCCAGTTACACCATCGGTCAATACCGCCCCGCTTGCGCAAAGCGCGGCAAAAGTAACAACCTGCGCCGTTCCACAACAAACCCGCGCCACTGTCCGCCGGGGACTTTCGGTATTTTCGCCGCTTCCCGCACCGCACCCCCGCACATGGACTACAAGAAGCTGAACATCATCACCGGTTGGTTGGTGTTCCTGGTGGCCACCTGGACCTTCATCTCCACCATTGAACCAACCGCAAGCTTCTGGGACTGCGGGGAATTCCTGGCCACAGCGAACAAGCTGGAAGTGGGCCACCCTCCCGGCGCCCCGCTCTTCATGCTGATCGCTCGCGTGTTCAGCGCGTTCGTCTCCCCCGAGAACGTGCCCATCGCGGTCAACACGCTTAGCGCGCTGTGCAGTTCGTTCACCATCCTGTTCCTTTTCTGGAGCATCACCCACCTGGCCCTCAAACTGGCCACGCGCAAAGGCGATGAGGAGCTGACCACAGGCAAGGTGATCGCCGTGATCGGAAGCGGGATCGTGGGCGCCCTGGCCTATACCTGGAGCGATTCCTTCTGGTTCAGCGCCGTGGAGGCGGAGGTCTACAGCATGTCCTCCCTGTTCACCGCCATGGTGTTCTGGGCCATCCTCAAGTGGGAAAGCGAGGCGGACGAGGCGCATAGCACCCGCTGGCTCATCCTCATCTGCTACCTCATCGGCCTCAGCATCGGGGTCCAGCTCCTGGGCCTGCTTTGCATCCCGGCCATCACCTTGGTCTACTACTTCCGGAAATATACCCCTACGGCCAAGGGCATCATCTACACCATGGTGATCGGGGCGGTGATCCTGGGCACGATCCAAGCGGTCATCATTCCGGGTCTGGTGAAGATGGCGGGCTGGTTCGAGTTGCGCTTCGTGAACGACATGGGCCTACCCTTCAACACAGGGAGCCTCGTTTACACGCTGCTGGTAATCGGCGGTGTTGTATGGGGCCTGCGCTGGACACAACGCACCGGCAAAGTCCTCTGGAACACGGTGATCCTGGGCGTGGCGGTGATCCTGGTGGGCTACAGCACCTATGCGATGATCGTGGTGCGCAGCACCGCCAATCCGCCGATCGACGAGAACAACCCGGAGAACGTCTTCAACCTGGTGAGTTACCTGAACCGCGAGCAATACGGCGACCGGCCCTTGCTCACGGGTCAGTTCTGGGACAGCCCGACCTCTGCGGAACGCAAGGACGGCACGCCGGTACACACCGCCACCTACCAGATCCAGAAGAGCGGTCGCACGGTGCAGAATTTCTACGACCGCTGGAGCGCGCAGCATTTCGTGGACGAGAATCCGGGCCATTCCATCGAGCACAAGTACGTCGTCACCGATGCGCGCAAAGGCACGGAGGTGGTTTACGACCCGGACTTCACGATGCTCTTCCCGCGCATGTACAGTTCGCAGCGCAACCACATCGACGCGTACAAGAGCTGGAGCGAGTTCGAAGGGACGCCGCTTCGCACAACGGACCGCGAAGGCAAGCCCACCATCATCCGCAAGCCGACGTTCTGGGAGAACATGCGGTTCTTCTTCAGCTACCAGATGGACTTCATGTACGGCCGTTACTTCATGTGGAATTTCGCCGGACGCCAGAACGACATCCAGGGTGGAGGGAACATCATGGACGGGAACTGGCTCACCGGCATCAAGGCCATCGATGCGCAGCGACTGGGCAACCAGGACCAACTGCCGCCGAGCATGACGGAGAACCGGGCGTTCAACAAATTCTTCCTGCTCCCGCTGCTCCTCGGTGCCATCGGTTTCATTTACCAGCTCCTGCGCCATGGACGCGACTTCAGCGTGGTGGCCCTGCTCTTCTTCTTCACGGGCATCGCCATCGTCATCTACCTGAACCAGACGCCCTACCAACCGCGCGAGCGAGACTACGCCTACGTGGGTTCGTTCTATGCGTTCGCGATTTGGATCGGCCTCGGGGTGTACGCGCTCTTCGATGCGGCCCGTTCCCTCAGCCAGCGCGATCTCGGCATGGTCGTCGGTGGTGCCCTCGGGCTTGGCGCCTTGAAATTCCTCGTGGAATCCATGGGCGATGGTGGTCACGCCATTTCCTACTCCCTGCTGTACATGGCCGCTGTTGGCGGTGCGGCGGTGGGGGCGTTCTTCCTCCTCGGCAGGGTGACGAAGAACGATACGGTCGTGGGTCTCCTGGCGACACTGCTCGGCCTTGGCGTTCCGGCCGTGATGGTGGCCGATGGCTGGGACGATCACGACCGCAGCAACCGCATGCCAGCGCGTGACTTGGCGAGCGATTACCTGAACAGCTGTGCGCCCAACGCGATCCTCTTCACCAATGGCGACAACGATACGTTCCCCCTGTGGTACGCCCAAGAGGTGGAAGGCATCCGCACGGACGTGCGTGTGGTGAACCTGAGCCTGCTGAACACCGACTGGTACATCGACCAGATGCGACGTAAGGCGTACGAGAGCGACCCCGTACCCTTCGGCCTCCCAGCGGACAAGTACCGCCAGGGCACGCGTGACGTGGTGGCCCTGATCCCACAAGGCAAGAGCGCCTACCGCGACCTGAAGGAGATGATGTCCTTCGTGGCCAATGATCGGAACATGCAAGTGCTCTTCCAGCGCGGCGTGAAGGACGCGTACTTCCCCACGGACAAGTTCAGCATCGCCGTGGACAGCGCCACGGTCTTCAGTAATGGCACCTTGAGCGCGAAGGACACCACCTGGGTGAAGCGCGTGAACTGGCAGATCGACCGGCAGGTGTTGCTGAAGAACCACTTGATGGTGATGGACCTGCTGGCGAACAACAACTGGCAGCGCCCGATCTATTTCGCTGTGACGACCGGCCCCGATAGTTACATCAACCTGCAGGACCACTTCCAGCTGGAGGGCCTCACCTACCGCGTGGTGCCGGTGTTCACCCCGCCCGATCAGACCAACCCGAATTTGCAAGGGCGCGTGGGTACCGACATCATGTTCAACAACGTGACGGAGAAGTTCAAGTGGGGCAACATGGATACCGAGGGCGACATCTACCTGGACGAGAACATACTGCGGATGACCACCAATTTGCGCCTGCAGATGAGCAGCTTGGCGGAAGCCCTGATCGACGAGGGGCGCGAAGAGGACGCACGGACGATCCTGGACCTTTCATTGGAGAAGATGCCCGAACGCAACGTGCCCTTCGATCGCATCCTGCTGCCCACCGCCGAAGCGTACTACGCCATCGGCGACACAGCGAAAGGCAACATGCTGAGCGAACGGATCTTCACCATCATGGAGGAGAACCTCACTTACTTCGCCAGCCTGGAGCCGCGTTTCCTCACCAAGCAACTGGACCAGGAGATGGCGATAAGCCATGCGGTGATGGGGCGATTGATGAGCACCACCGCACAGGCGGACACCACCTTGGGCGCCAGTCTGCGCCAGCGGTTCCAAGCCGCCGATGAGCTCTTCCAGAACAAGCAACTGGAATTGCAGGGACAGGGTCGGAAGATCTCACGCATGCGTTTCTGATCCGCGATCTCCACCGTGTACTTGGCACGCACACCACGGAGCGCCCAGTCCTTCTTCAAGGAGGTCGTCTGGAATATCCCCGGACCGGGGAAGGACCTTTACCTCACCTTCGATGACGGGCCTATTCCCGTGGTGACACCCTGGGTGCTGGATCTGCTGGCGCAGCACGAGGCCCAGGCCACCTTCTTCTGCATCGGCAGCAATTGCGCAGCGAACCCGGAGATCCTGGCGCGCATCCGCAGGGAAGGACATGCGGTGGGCAACCACACGTACGACCACCTGCCCGGCCGCAGCACCCCGATGCGGACGTACCTACGCAACGTGCTCCAATGCCAGCCGTTCACCGGAACACGGTTGTTCCGTCCTCCGTACATGAGCATCACCCTGAACCAGACGCGCGTGCTGCGCAGCCGTTTCGATGTGGTGCTGTGGGACGTGCTTAGCGGGGACTTCGATACGGACATCAGCGGCGAGCAATGCCTGCGCAATGTGGTGGACAATGTCCGGCCCGGATCCATCATCCTGTTCCATGACAGCGTGAAGGCCGAGCCCCACCTGCGCTTCGCACTTCCGGAAGTATTGCGGCGGTTCGCTGCGGAGGGATATCGCTTCAAGGCATTGCCCGAATCGCCCACCAGGAGATCCTAGCCGGGTTCAGGGCTGCACGGTGGTCACCGTGTATTCGGTCCGGCGGTTCACCGCGTGCTCCTCCTCGCTGCATTGCACGCCGGGCGCGCAATGGTTCAACAAGCGCGAATTGCCGTAGCCGAGCGCGCTGACCCGCTCCTTGGCCACGCCCTTGCTCTTGAGGTAGGCGAGCACCGCATCGGCGCGTTGCTGGCTGAGCTTCCGTTCCGCTGCGGCATCCCCGCGCGAATCGGAATGCACGCCCACTTCAATGGACACTCCGGGGTTCACATCCATCCGTTCAATAAGCGCATCGAGTTCGGTGCGGGCGATGGGATCCAACTGTGCGCTGCCTGCGGGCCAGCGAATGTGCTTCAATGCGATGGCCTCTCCGATGGTGATCTCCTCCATCCCCAAGTCGCGCGCGTCGTTAAGGTCGATGATGCCCTGCTTCATACCGATGGTGGAGACCGGCACGCTCTGGCTGAAGTATCCCACTTTCTCGATCAGCACCTCGAACTCCTCGTTGCTCTGCAGGCGGAAACTGAAATCACCGCCGTCGCCGGTGCGCTGGCTCTCGGAGAAGAAGCTCGTTAGGTTCACCACGCTCACGGTGCCCCCCGGCACGAACGCGAGGCGGTCTTTCAGATGCAGCGCGCCACGCAACCAGATGCCCGCATCAGGTACCAGGTGGATATCCCGAGTGATGATCTGCTGGCGTTCGATGTTCTCCGTACTCAGGTGCTGTTCGCCATCGTAGCGTCCCTTCATCCGCGCCACGAGACGGTATCCCAGGTCCTTCTGCACCGTGAACGAATACTCACCGCGCGCATCGGTGCGCATGGTGGAGACCAACTTTCCGTCCAGGTCGTAGAGCGAAACTTCGGCGTCCACCACCGGGGTTTCGTACTCGTCGTCGATCACTGTGCCGGTGCAGAGGAAACGTTGCTCGAGCGGGGCGAGCATCTCGAAGGCGTAGATGTCATCGTCCCCTTGCCCGCCGGGTCGGTTGCTGGAGAAGTACCCGCGTTTCTTGGCCGCGTCGATGATGAAGGCGAAATCGTCCTTGGGGCCGTTCACCGGTGCGCCGATGTTCATCGCCGCAGCGAACCCTTCGGTGGTCCGGGCTGACAGGAACACGTCCAGGCCACCCAATCCGGGATGTCCTTTGCTGGCGAAGTACAGGGTGCCATCCGCGCCCACGAAGGGGAACACCTCGTTGAACGGCGTGTTGACCGCGGCACCCAGGTTCTCCGGTTCGCTCCATTGTCCACCTTGATCGCGGCACACATAAATGTCCGTGCCCCCGTAACCGCCAGGCATATCGCTGACGAAGTACAGCTCGCGACCATCCAGCGATAAGGCCGGGTGCATCAAGGAGATCTCACTGTTGCTGTACAGGAACTGCTCCACGTCGCCCCAACCCGATGCCCCGAGCCGCGCTTTGTAGAGGCTGAGCCGGCTGACACCCTGCTGGCTTTTTTGCGAGCGGCCCTGGAAGTAGTTGTTGCGCGTGAACCAGAGCACATCGGCCCCGGCGTTGGCACTCGCCGGGCCCTCGTGGTACTTGGTGTTCACGTCCCCTTCGAGGGTCGTGGCGTCGAACAGGTCTCCGTTCGGGGAGACATCGGCGGTGAACACATCGAGGAACGGCTGGTCGTTCCAGGCCGCACGTCGCTCGATCGCGACCGTTTCATTGCGCGCCGACGAGAAGGTGACCTGTGTGGTGCCGAGCCAGGCGGCGCCGAAGTCGGAATACGGTGTGTTGATGCTGACCGGACGCACGCTGAACCGTTCGGTATCCAGCGAGAATTTGCGTGCGAAGCCGGTGATGTTGCTCCGGCGATCGGTACCCTCCGGACCCAAGGCGAGGTATCGGTCCATCCATTCCTCCGCTTCCTCATAACGGCCATTGCTCTTCAGCGCCTCCGCGTAGTTGTACAGATCGATCGGCTCCCTGTTCAGGAACTTCACCACAATGGCGTACCAGCGTTCGGCCTCACCGGTGTGCCCAAGGCGCATGTGCGAATCGGCCAGGCGCTTGGTCACATGCTCGTTCACCGCGCCCAGTTCCGCGGCCACTTCGTACTGCGCCACTGCCCGCGCATAGGCCATCTGCGCATAGTGGCGATCGCCCTCCCGCACATACGCCTCCGCATTGCCCTGCGCGTGCAACAGCGTGATGCTGGCGCAGACAATGAGCAGGACGGATATGCAGCGGGCGAGCATGTTTTCTAGAAGTAACGTGGTGAGATCGTACGACCCTTCACGAAGCGCAGGTCGTAGTTCAACATGATCTCGTGCGTGCCGGCGTTGTAGGCACCGAGACGCGAGGTGGTGAGGTCGAAGGCGTAGCCGATGCGGAACTGGTCGTTCACCTGGTACTGCCCGAGGAGGCCGAACGAATCACCCAGGCGGTACATGGCCCCGAACCAGATCCGATCGCGCAGGAGGAAATTGGCGTTCAAGTCGAGTGACAATGGAGCGCCCTGCACCAACCGCAGCATCATTGATGGTTTGAATTTCAGCTGCCGGTCGATGTCCAGTACGTATCCTCCCATAAGGAAGTAGTGCCGCACTTCAGAGTCGGTGACGAGCGCGGCGCCGTCGGTGACGTCGATCTCGTTCTCCAGCAGCTTAGGAACGCTCACCCCCGCATAGTAGCGTGGCCCGTGCCAGAACAGGCCGAAGCCGAAATTGGGCAGCACCTTGCCCTTGATGTTCACGCTGGCATTGTCCGGGTCAACGCTGGTCAGGGCGGCGATGTCGCCCTGGTAGAGGTTGACCCCTCCCTTCAGCCCGAAGGCGAGGCGTGTATCAGCACTGGTCCGGATCCGATACGCGTAGTCGGCATAAGCCGATGTCTGCCGCGTGGGACCTACTTTATCCGTGAGCAAGGAAAGGCCCAGCGCCATATTCTCCATGGGCAGGGGCGAATGGGCCAGCAAGGTCTGCGTGGAGGGTGCTCCTTCAAAGCCTACCCATTGGTGCCGGCTCAAGGCCATCACGGTGAACACATCAGCGCTGCCCGCATAGGCCGGGTTGAAAGCGAGCGTATTGAACATGTACTGGCTGAAGAGCGGATCCTGCTGGGCCGAACCGGTACACGCTATGAGCACGAAACCTGCGGCGCATACAGAGCGCATGCTATGTCGGTGGGTGCTCATCGGTTCAGGTAGACATAACCGGTCAACGCTTCAGCGCCATTGCCCAGATCGAGGATGTAGAAGTACGTGCCCGCGGGTGCCGGACCGGCGAGGGCCGCGCTCGGCGAAGTGCCGTCCCACACCACCGAAGAGTTGTTGTATCCGGCCGCATCATACACCTCCCCGCCCCACCGGTTGAAGATCACCAGGGTGTTGTTCGGATAACCTTCGATGCCGGGGATCAGGAACGTTTCGTTCGTCCCGTCGCCGTTCGGTGAGAAGGTCTCAGGAATGAAGACCTCGTTCTGGAAGTCGCACGGGGTTCCGCCCACCACGGGGACCACGCTGCACGCGTACTGGTCTTGCACAAAGGCCGCGAACCCGTCGCTCGTGAAGATCGGAACGCTGGTGAAGGTGTATACCGGGCCGGTGGAAATGCTGCCTTCCAGGCCGGTTACCTGGTACGTGTCGGGATCACCTTGCTCGATGATGAAGGTCACCACGTATGTGCGGTCCGTGTCATTGCACGTGCGCACCACGTCGATCACATCGACGCTGGTGACCACTTCCACCTTCACCAAGGCCGATGCACTGCCACAGCCCGGCACGTTCACCGTGTAGCTGAAGTCGTACTCGCCGGGTGGCACCCCGGTGGTGTTGAGCACACCTCCGGTCAAGCCACCAGCGCCATCAATATCAACCCAGGTACCTCCGCTCTGTGGCGCTCCGAGGAGTCCGGTGAAGAGATCCAGCGCGACAACCGTGTCACAGGTCAGCACTATACCGTTGGTGCCCGCGTTCGGCGGATCGTTCACGATGATGTCGATGGTAGCGGTTGCATCGGGGCAGAAAGCACCACCATCCACCGTGTAGATGTATTCACCCGGTGCATCGGCACTTGGATCGAACGTTGCGGAATGCGGCCCGCCGGGACCTGCCCAGCTACCGCTAGATTGAGGGCCTCCCGTGAGCAGTGCGAATAGATCGATGGGGTCCGCGGTGGAACAGATGATCAGATCCGTACCTCTTCCCGCGACCGGGAAGGGCGAAGCGGTGACGAGCACCGTGGCGCTCACTTCGCCGCAACCAACATCGATCGTGTATACGAACGGGGTGGCACCTCCTATGGGCAAGTCACTCACATTGAGTATACCATCCGGGAGCAGAGCGCCACTACCGTTGATATCTGTCCACACACCGCCCGGGGCCGGGCTGCCGGTGAGCGCATCGAAGAGCACGTACGCGGTATCGGAACCGCACACGGTCACCGAACTATCACCGCCCGCGCTGGCCCCTACACCCACGTTCACCGTCACGGTGGTGGAATCATCAGCGCATGGACCGCTCCCTGTTACCATGTATTGGAACTGGTAGGTACCCGGCAGTACCAAAGTGGCATTGAAGCAGTCACCGAAGAGCGCCGATGTGCCATCCAGGTCCTCCCAAGTTCCTGTGGTGTCGGGTGCTCCGCCCAAGCTGGCGAAAAGGTCCACGCAGGTCTCGGTGACACAGGCGTTGATGGTGAGCCCATTGCCTGCGTCGGCGGCGATCGTTAGCTGGATCTCCAACTCCGCCGTGTCGTTCACACAGGGCGCGGTGCCGGTCACTACGTAGGTATACACGCCTTCAAGATCCATCGCTGGATTGAAATTCGGCCCATGCGCCAGGCTGGTCGGTCCCAACCACGATCCATTACCCTGCGCTCCGAGCAGTGCGCTGGTCATGTTGATCAAGGCGTCGTCCGAGCAGACAAGGATGGTGTTATCACCGCCCGCTACCGGTGCTGCGGACTCGGTGACCGTGACCGTTACGAGCGCCGCAGCGCAGGGGAACTGGCCGGGGACCGTGTAGATGAACACGCCAGGGTTCTGGCTCGCGGGGGAATAGATGCCATCGGGGTCGTTCCATGAACCCGTGGCGTCCGGTGTTCCACCAAGCCCACTGATCAAGGGGACAGGATCGCCATCGGAACAAATGGCCAGCCACCCGGACACACCCGCGTCCGGGGCTTGCGTTACGCCGATCGTGAACACAGCGGAATCACTCAGGCAATTCCCCACTGCGGCCAGGACATAGGTGTAGTTACCGGGTAGATCATTCCCTGGATCGAACGAAGCGGGGATCGTGTTGAACAACGGATCGAACCAGGTGCCCCCGGCGTCGCCGCCGATCGGAACACCCAGCGGCTGTGCTGATTGTGTGCTGCAATACTGCGGCGAAGCGTCCTGTCCTGCGTCCGGACCATCGAGTACTTCCACGGTGACGATCGCGGAATCGCGCAGACATGCCGCCGATGCGGACAGGATGTAGGTGAACTGCCAGGTAGTGCCTTCCAGCACTCCGGAGGCATTGAAGTAGCCCCCGAACAATTGACCACTGCTACCGTTGTCCTGCCAGGTGCCTCCTGGCTGTGGTGTTCCGCCCAAGGCGGCGAAAAGATCCACAACTGTTTCGCTCTCGCATACCTGGATGCTCGCGTTATTACCGGCGTCGAGTGCGCTGGTGATCGTTATGGTGATCGTCGTAACGGCGTCGGCACAAGGTCCGGAACCCAGCACCGTGTAGCTGAACGGATAATTGCCCGGTGCGACGCCACTGGCATTCCACACGTTGGCCGTTAGCACGCCTGCCCCAAGGCCATTGGTCCAAGTTCCGTTGCCGTCGAAAGGTGGCTGCAATGCGGTGAACAGATCGATGGCGGGATCATTGATACACGCGGTGCGGATGCCGCTTCCACCGGCAAGCGCTTCGGGCACCACGGTGATCTGCAGGGAGGCCACGTCACTTGTGCATGGTCCAAGGCCGGATACGGTGTACACGAAGGTTCCTGATGCTTCCGTGGCCGGATCGAAGAAATTCCCATGTGGGCCATCGCCCACACGCACCCACGAGCCATTGTTGTCCGGTGTTCCGGCCAGCAGGGTCACCATATCAACGGAGGGAGCGTCGCTGCACAGTTCCGCGGAACTACTGAAGCCAGCGTCCGAAGCTGCGGTCTCCGATATGGTGACCGTGGCCACGTCGTTGGTACAGGGTGCATCACCCAAAACGGTATAGGTATACACTCCCGGCGCTGAAGACCCCGGCTGATAGGATCCGGAGAAGGGCAGGCTGGAGGGGTCGGTCCATGAGCCGTCGGTATCCGGTGTTCCCAGGAGTGTATCGATCAACTGGAACACCTGGGCATCGCTACAGAGACTGACCACATTGGAGTTGCCCGCATCGGGCTGATCGTTCTCGAACACAGTGACCGTGGCCGAAGCGTTCGGGCATGGCGCATCACCATCGACCACGTATGTATAGATGCCGGGCTCGCTGATACCGGGAGCGTAGAATGCGCCGTGCGGAGCTAACACGGGATCGAGCCAATCACCGCCGGGGTCAGGGGTCCCATTCAGGAAGCTGATCAGGAGGAACTGTCCGCCGTTATCGCAAACCGTATGGGTACCGTTCGCACCGGCGTCCGGCAGATCGTTGACTGTCACGCTCACCGTCGCCTGGTCGGTCGTGCAGGGGAACTGCCCATTGACGGTGTAGGTGTATACCCCTTCCTGGTCGCTGCCCGGGTTGAAGAAGCCAGAGTGCCCATCACCATCGGGATCGGTCCATGTGCCACCGGTCTGGGGGCCACCGCCCAAGTGGAGGAACAGGTTTGTCAGTGCTGCGCTGGAGCAGAGCATCACCGAGCCGTTCTCGCCAGCGTATGCGGCGCCGATCACCGTTACGCTAACTGTGGCGATGGCATCGGGACAGGGCGCATCGCCATTCTGCAGGTACGTGTAAATGCCCGGCGTGCTGATGCCGGGGAAGAATGTACCGCTGTGGGTAGTCCCGCTAAACGTCCAATCACCACTACCATCGGGTGAACATCCCAGCGAATCGAACAACGCGAAGGGGCCATTGGTGGAGCATACCACGATACTGTTGTTGCACCCCGCGTTCGCTGGTGCGTTCACAGCAACGGTTACGGAGGCCTGGGCGTTCGCGCAGGGCGTTGTTCCATTGACGTGGTAGCAGTAGGTACCCTCCAAGCTGGTGCCCGGGTTGAAGATGCCGCTATGGGGAGGCCCGCCGCAGCCGGGGAAGGTCCAGAAGCCCGTGGCGTCCGGGGTGCCGCCCAACACGGTGAACAGGTTCACATTGCCACCGTCCTCGCATAACGTGATCGAACCACTAGTGCCCGCATCGGCTTCCTGGATCTCGAATACCGTGACTGTGGATGACTCCGGAGCGCAGGGTGCAATGCCGATGACCGTATAGGTGTAATCACCCGGACCATCGAGATCGGGATCATAGATCCCCGTATGTGGAAAGCCCCCTGGGTTTGTCCACGAACCGCCCGCTTGCTCGCCTTGAAGCACGTTGTTCAGGATCACGAAGGGGGTGCTGGAGCAGACCGTGACCTGTGCGGGTGATCCCGCGTTCGGGGGATCGTTCACTTCGATCGACAGGGTGGCCACACCGTTCTGGCAGGGCGGGGTACCAGTAACGGTATAGGTCCATACACCCTCACCGTCAAAGCCCGGAACGAATGTGGCGTTGTGCGCCTGCCCGAAAGGATTGGTCCATGTGCCGGTGGCCGATGGCGAACCGAGCAGGCTGTCCGTCATGTTCAACGCGCCGCTGTTCGCACACACGTCGATCGCGTTACTGCCGCCCGCAACGGGCGCGGGAACCTCGGTTATCGTCACCGTGGCGATGTCCGCCAGGCATGGGGCGGAGCCAGGCTTGGTGTAGGTATAAACACCGGAGACATCGCTTGCCGGATTGTAAAAGTTGGAATGCGGACCTAAATAGGACCATGTCCCGTCAGATTGTGCGGTGGGTCCAAGAAGGGGGAACATATTGAACGGGGTGGCGTTGCTACAAATGCTGGTGATCACGTCCACCCCCGCATTGGACGCACCCACCACGTTCACGGTCGCAGTGGCGGAATCCGACGCGCAGCCGAGCGTTCCGGTGATCCGGTAACGGAACTGGTAAGATCCAGGAGCAACAGAGGAGGCATCGAACGCACTGCCGTTCACCGTACCGCCGTTCAAGGGGATCCACACACCACCGGCCTGCGGGGTTCCACCCAGCGCACCGAACAGATCGACGCTGGCATTGTTGCCGCACGCGGCGATGGTGCCGTTGGTACCGGCATCGAGCTGGTTCACGATCTCCACAACGACACGCGCTGAGTCATCACCGCATGGCCCGCCGCCATCCTGCACCAAGTAGGTGAACTGGTAGGTGCCCGGCGCGATGCCGAAGGGATCGAACAGTGAACCGTTCAGTTGACCAGTACCATCATCATCGGACCAAGTGCCACCAGGGTCGTAGTTGCCAACGAGCCCACCGAACAGATTAACAACCGGTGCATCCTCACAAATGGTGATGGTGCCATCGCCGCCTGCATACGGCGCGGCGTTCTCGATCACCGTGACCGACGCCTGGTCGTTCGCGCACGGCGCTACACCGGCGACGGTGTAGGTGTACACCCCACCTACCATCGAGGCGGGAGCGTAGGTGCCTGTGGTGGGGCTCGGGCCGCTCCACACACCACCGGGATCGGGTGATCCGGTCAGTTCACTGAAGAGTGAAAAAGGGGAGGCTGTGGAGCACACTTGTTCCATGCCGTTGCCACCGGCATCGGGCTGCTGGCTCTCGCTCACCGTCACAGTTGCCGTGGCGTTCACGCACGGCGAAGTGCCAACCACAGTATAGATGTAATTGCCCGGCAACATGGTGGCGGGGTCGTAACCACCGCCCACCACAGGACTTGGGCCGCTCCATGATCCGCCCGCATCCGGCGTTCCTCCAAGTGAACCGATCAGCGCCACCGGCGTGTCGCTGCTACAGATCCCCAGTGTACCGTTCAGCCCTGCGTCAGGTGCGGTATTTACGGTCACCATCACTGTGGCAGAGTCGTTCACACAAGGTGCTGTGCCCGTTACCACATAGGTGTATTCCCCTGGAACGCTCGTACCCGGAATGAAAGGATTGGTGAACGGGGCATTGGATGGGTTCAGCCAGAAGCCCGTTGGGTTGGGGTTGCCGGTAAGTGATCCGAACAAATTGAACGGGCCTTGCGTGCTGCATCGGGTCACGGACGCATCGATGCCTGCGTTCGGCGCCGGGTTCTCGGTTACCAGCACTGTCGCGCTCGCATTCGCACATGGTGCAACACCCAAAATGGTGTAGGTGTATACCCCTGCCGGATGATCAACGTTCGCCGGGTCGTATGTGCCGCCGAAAGCAGTGCCATTGGGCTTGGTCCATGTGCCTCCCGGATCCGGGGTGCCGCCGAGAAGAACGAAGAGGCCTTGCGGAAGGGCGTTGCTACAGATGGTCAAGGCGCCATTGGAACCCGCATCGGGCGCAGTGTTCTCGTTCACAGTCACCGTCGCCAAGTCGTTCGCGCAGGGCGCTGTTCCGAGCACCGTATAGGTATAGATCCCTTCGGGATCCGTTCCGGGCACATAGGTACCGTTGTTCGCACCCCCGCCCGGTCGGGTCCATGTTCCACCACCATCGGGACTTCCGCCGAGCAAGGCGAACAAGCTGAAGGAACCGTCCGTGCTACACACCGTAGTGCCCACATTGCTGCCCGCGTTGGGTGCCTGAATTACGGTCACGTTCACTGTGGCGCTCGCATTGGCGCATGGCACTGTGCCTGCGACCGTATAAGTGTAGGTGCCCGGCGTGTTGGTCCCGGGATCGAAGAAGTTGCCCGTATGCGGACCAGCCGGGCCGACCCAGCTCCCACCCG
>Ga0335394_10005143_pt1 | contig 14840 bp, 12 predicted proteins | sample MAT03_FD_205741 | JGI IMG/M metagenome (GOLD analysis project Ga0335394, IMG submission 205741) | Freshwater microbial communities from Lake Fryxell liftoff mats and glacier meltwater in Antarctica - MAT-03 (spades assembly) (version 2) ...
ATCCGGCGCAGCTCGATGCACTGCGCGAGCATGCGCGCACGCACGCCGAAAAGATGACTCGCGGCGAGTGTCCGATGATGGCGGAGGGCGGTGGGGGCCACGGGATGCACGGAATGCAGTCTCAGGGCGCACCGCCGCCGGCGCAGTGAGCGCACTGGCGCGGACGATGCAGCTACGTAGTCGCGATCACGCAACACCCGAGGAGGCGACCCAATGACCGAAGACCCAGTGTGCCGAATGAACATCGACGCAGCGACCGCCACCGAGAAGGCGGACCACGAGGGCAGCACGTTCCACTTCTGCAGCGCCTCGTGCAAAGCGAAGTTCGTCAAAGAGCCCGCGAAATACCTGGGCGACGCCACGAAGAAGTCGCTTTCGGATGTTCATTCGTAGCAGCGAATACGGCGCGTCCGCGCGCCGAGAAAGACTCACGCCATGATGAATCACACGGACGGCTGGATGAGCAGCTGGGGCGGCGGAGGTTGGATGTGGGTGTGGCCGCTGATCGCAGTCAGTAGCGTCATCATCCTGGTCGCCGTCTTGGTGAGTCGAAGTCGGTCGCGGGCGTAGGCGTCCAGCGGGCGACGGGACCCCACGTCGCAGCCTCCCCGGAAGACCTTCGCGGCTGCTGCCCGGATCGCTCGACGCGTACCGCACGCGCGCGCATCGCTTGACGCATACGGCCGCCGCTCCCCAAACTCTCGGCGTGTCCATCTACGCCGAGCGTCGTCAGCGCTTCTTCGACTCCATGCGCGACAGCGCGAACGACGCGCCGAGCGTCGCCGTCTTTCCTTGAGAGCGACTTCTTCTATCTCAGGAGATATTCCAGCAGTCGCTCCGCGAGCTCCGCGATCGGATACGCGACGTCCGCGCCGAAGCGCGCCACTGCACCATCGACGCCCGCGCGGCCCATTTCACACCTCGCGCGACGGATCGCGCGGCCGCACGAACAAGATCACCCGATGCTGCGCGTGCGCCGTCGACAGGATCAGCACGCTCTCCGGCTCGTCGAAGCCGGCTAGGCCCTCTCTTGAGGGGGGAGGAGTTCTCGTCATGCTCACACCCTTCGCTGAAAACGTCTGGACCGCGACGCGTAAGGCCAAATTCCTTGGAGTCGAGACGGGCACACGCATGACCGTCGTGCGGATGTCGGATGGCGGGCTCTTCGTGCACTCGCCCGTGCCGCTCGACGACGCGACGCGCCGCGCGATCGACGCGCTCGGTCCGGTTCGGGCCGTGGTGGCGCCCAGCATCTTCCACCACATGAGCGTCGGGCAGTGGATGGCGGCGTACCCGCATGCGGTCTACTGCGCCTGCCCAGGGCTCGAGTGGAAGCGGGCGGATCTGTCGTTCACGAGCGTGCTCGCCGATGAGCCGCGCAAGGAATGGTCGCTCGATCTAGCGCAAGTCTACTTCTCTGCGCGCCGCGAGAACGAGGTCGTGTTCTTCCACGCCAAGAGCCGAACGATGATCTGCTCGGACGCGCTGCTGAACCTCTCGGAGCATCCGGACGCCAAGACGAGGCTCGTCGCACGCCTCACCGGCAATGGCGCGCCTGGCTTCGGATGGCCGGAGCGCTTCATGATCCGCGACCGACGTCTCGCGCGGCGTCAGGTCGACCGGATGCTCGAGTGGGACATCGACAAGATCGTGCTCGCGCACGGCACGCTCGTAGAGCACGACGGACGCGAGGTGCTGCGCCGCGCGTACAGCTGGCTGTGAGCGGCGCGCCCGTCCGCCCTCCGTGCCCACGTAGCTGAGCCTCCCGTACGCTCGACCGGGAACGCAACCGCTGCCACGATCTGTTGGCAACGAATGGATCTCTACCGAGACAGTGCTGCATGAAGCCGCAGAGAACCTCGAGCGGCGCAGTCGACGGTTGCGTTCGTCGCCGCCGCCTCCCTCGCCGCGCGCAAGCGCGCCTTGCCGTCGAATCGTCGGGGGGGCACGGTCCCGGTATCGATTTCCAACAAGGCCCAGCATGAACAATCCATCGAGCCTCCGCGGTACCCGTTCTGTCTGGCTGCGACTCTGGCATTGGCTCGACGCCCTTGTGATATTGGGGCTGCTGGGCACGGTGCTCTTACGCAAGACCTTTCTAAGTTGGCGCACAAACTCTACGTTCATCGAGACCACCTTGCAGGACGCGGGCACCACGATCACGCCGGAGCTCGCCAAGGAGCTCGCGATCGGCTTGCGGTCGCCGATGTGGGAGTTTCACTATGTCTTCGGGTTCACGCTGGCGGGTCTGTTTGTCGTGAGGATCATCCTAGGCCTGATCCCAGGCCAACATCCCATGTTCGGCGGGCTTCGGAAATACTTCAGCGCACCCGCCGGAAAGCGCCCTTCCAAACACTTTCTAGCGGTCAAAGCCGGATACGCGGTGTTTTATGCGATGGTGTGCTTCATGGTCGTGTCGGGCTTGTCGATGTACTTCAAAACGGAGCTGTCGCTATCCAGCGACCTCGCTGGAAGCATCAAAGAGCTCCACGAACTATCGATGTGGTTCTTTGCTGCCTTTGTGGCGGTCCACACGGTCGGTGTGATCGTGGCGGAGAATCAGGATGATGCTGGCCTGGTCTCGGATATGATCAACGGTGGCAAATCCGAGTAGCTCCTCTGCGCCAGCGTCGCGTGGAACAAACTCCCATCGCTGCCCTTGCCGACTCACCTCGCGACCGATGGTGTCCTGGGTTCTCCAGGCGATCGGCTACGGGGTCGGTCGCGAGTAGTAGAACGGGTCGACGATGAACTCGCACTATCCGGCAATGCACGCGGCGTCGCCCCACGGTCGCGGGACCGGCACGCAGCCTTCGTCCGGGCAGCCGGGCGCGGCATCCACGCGATCGGCCTCGGCGCGCCGCACCTCTCGTACGTTGACCGCGGTCGGAGGCTCCTGGCAGTGGCAAATGTCAGTAAGCAGGACGAGCGCGCAGTCGGTGTCCTGCGCGCACGTTCGGTCGTAATCGGCAGGGTCGAGATACGGTGGCTCGCACGCGGAGAGCGCGAGCATGGCGATCGTGCACGAGAGCAAGCGTCCCGCTGTGGTCATCTCTGGAGTGTGAGAGGCGGCGCTCAGGGAGACAAGGCGCGTCACGCCGCCGGACGGCGAAGACGGAACGTTCTCCGCGGCGTCCCGCGATCGCCGCCGCACTCCGCGGCCGCGATGCGATACGGTAGGCGCATGACCACGCGCTCCGCGCTTCTCCTCGTGCTGATGCTCGCTTCGATGATCCCCGCAGTCGGGCGCGCCGATTGGCCAGCGCCGCGGCATGATGCGGCACGCACTGCGACGGGGGATGGCACGTCGCGGATAGAGCGGCCGGCGATTGCGTTTCGGCACTACCTCGGCGGCTCGCTCGGCACGGGGCAGATGCTCGCGCACGACGTCGACGGCGACGGAAATCGCGAGATCGTGCTGCTGGTCGGCGGCTCGATGGTCGCGAAGACGAGCGACGATGTGGTGGTGTGGGAGACTGGCGCGCTCGATCTATCGCGCATCGACGCGCTCGCGGATCTCGACGGGAACGGCACGCTGGAGCTGGTGGCGAGCGCGACGGGCGGGAGAGTGCATGTGATCGATGCGCGCACGGGCGCCGTGCTGTGGACGTTGCCGCTCGGCGTCGTCGGCAACGTGGGCGCGGTGCGGCTCGCGGATTTCGATCGCGACGGACGGCTCGACGTGTACGTCGCCGAGGCGGCATGCGGCTCGACGGGTGCTCTCGGCGATGTCGGGCGCGCGTATACGTTCGCTGGCGGAGCCGCGGCGCCGACGATGTTGTTCGAGCTCGCGCGCGGGCTGCGCGACTACATCTGCGGCCAGAACGACACGATCGCGGACGTCGATGGCGACGGGCAGCTCGATGTGATCGTCGAAGGGACACAGACGTTTTACGTCTACTCCGGCGTCGATGGTCATCTCGTGTCGGCGAGCGACTCGGTCGGCACGATCCCCTACGGCGGCGCGCTCCTCGAGGTGGTCAACGTCGATGCCGATCCCGCGCTCGAGCTGATCGCCTATACCGACAACAGCTACGCGCCGCCGACGAATTCGCGGCGTGTGTTCATGATGGATTGGGATGTGGCCTTGGGGCGCTTGGTGATGCGCTGGCAGCGCTCGGTCGCCGACGTCTCGCGTGATCGACACGTGTACGGCCCAGGCGGCGTCGCGGACCTCGGCGGGGATGGCTCGCTCGAGGTCGTGACCAGCTTCTACAGCGCGGCCTCCGATCAGTGGACGACGCTGGTGCTCGACGCCGCGACCGGCACGGAGCGAACGACCGTGCCGCGCGGGCCGTTCCGCGGCCTCGCCGATCTCGACGCAGACGGCTCGCCTGAGGTGCTCACCGGCGATCGCAGCAGCGGAGTCGCGGCGCTGCCCTGGGCTGGCGGCGCGCTCTCGACGATGTTCATCGCGACGCGCTTCGAGCCCATCGTCGTCCGTCGCCGCGACGCGACGGCACCGAGCGCCGCGGTGGACGGCTTGCTCACGTTCGATCTCGATCGCACCGCGCCGGACGAGCTGCTCGGCATCGCGTACTCGGCCGATGGAGCGACGGCGACTGGCCTCGTCGCGCTCGCCGGCCGCGCCGATCCGCCAGTGGAGGTGGCGCGCCTGCCGCTCGAGGCGAGCGTCGCGGTGCTGATGGCGGCGACGACAGCTGCAGTGACGCGAGCCTACGCGCAGCTCGTGATCGCGCGCTCCGATGGATATCTGTGGATCCTCGACGACACGCTGCGCGCGACCAACGCCGACACGAGCGCGGAGATTCCCGTCCGCGGACTGCGTATCGGCGGCTACTACAGCGGGCCGAACGGCGTGACGCAAGTGCCGCTCGCGGCCGATCTGGATGGCGCCGCCGGCGCGGAGCTCGTCGCGCGCGACAGCACGCGGCGTGCTCCAGCGGCTGAGCACCCTCGGCGCGACGTTGGTCGAAGGGCCGCGCGTCGACTGGGAGATCGCAGGTGCGCACACGCCGCTGCTCGTCGATCTCGACGGGGACGCGCGGCCGGAGATCGTGCACTGGTCGGGCGCGCAACTCCGTGCGGTCCGCGCGGCGGATGCTGCGCCGCTGTGGCAGCGGACGCTCGGATCCGTCGATCTCTCGTCGACGAACGACCTGATGGCGGGTGACCTCGACGCCAATGGTCAGATCGACATCGTCTATTCGCTTTACGCGTCCTCGGCCGGCACGGTGCGCATCAACGCCGCGAATGGCGCGAGCGGCGCGGCGCTGTGGGCGGCCGACTACGAGACGGTCGTCGCTGGCTCTGGGCTCGGCGTCGGTTCGCTCTGGGATCGCGATGGTGACGGCGCGATCGACGTGCTCGCGTGCCCGCGCAACATTCTGCAGTGGGTGCGCGGGCAGGACGGCACGGCAGGCACTTCAGTCGCCGCCGGCTATCCGAGCTACGCGATCGTGCGCGACGTCGGTGACGGTGATGCGGCGGCCGAGCTGACGGTCGCCGGCACCGTCTACGACACACACTCTTACGAGCTGGACCTCACCGAGCGCTGGGCAAGCACTGGCACGCTTCACACACGCGTCGAGGGGGCGATCGCCGACTGCCCGACGGGCGGCCCGGTATTCGTTCAGGGGCATAATTCGAGCGCACGACTCACCGCTTGGCGCATGTCGACTGGCGAGATCATCGGTGACATCGCGCTGCGCGCGGGCGCTGCGTGGGAGCCGCCGGCGACGGTGCCAGATGGACCAGGTCGCCTCGGCAACGTGACAGTGAGCCGCAACCTCACCGGAACTGGGCGTCCCGGCGTGCTGGTGCCGTCGACGGACGGACACCTGTATGCCGTGGACCCTTGCGGCATGCGCCTCGAGTGGTCGCTCGACCTGCGCTATCCGGTCGGCGAAGCGATCCTCGCAGACACCGATGCTGACGGCGAGGATGAGATTGTCGTCACTGCTGCAGACGGCTTTCTCTATGGCATCGACCGCGAGGTGATCCCGGCGCCGGCCTTCGTCTACGAGAACGACGGCACGACGCTCGCGACGAGCGCCACAACCGATCTCGACGAGTACGTCACGCGCGACACGCTGCACGCGAACTGGGCGCCCGTCGATGGCGCAACGAGCTACGAATACGCGGTCATCACGCCTGCTGGCACATTTGTCACGCGCCCGAACTTCGTGAGCGCGGGCGCCGCGACGAGCGTGCACGCGACGGGATTGCCGCTCATCGCGGGACGCCGCTATCTGTTCGCCGTGCGCGCGATCGGCCCAGAGGGCAGCTCGAGCGAGGCATTGAGCGACGGAGTCCTCGTGCTCGACGACCCGTGCGCCGGTTGCGGGCCACTGCAGCGCTGCGTCGCCATGGTGTGTGTCCCCGATCCATGCGCCGAGGTCGTGTGCGGTGGTGGCGGTGTCTGCGTCGAGGGCGTCTGCACCGGCGGCGATGCCGATGCAGGCGTGATGACGCGCGATGCAGGACCCCGCACACCGCCCGCAGCTTCCGGCGGATGCTGCTCCGTCGTGACGAGCCGACGCGACGACTCGCTTGGCCTGGCGCTGCTGGCGGGTATCGCGCTGCTCGTGACGCTCCGCCGACGCCGCCGCTGACCCGACGCCGTCTACGCGTTCCGGCGCCCCTCTCGCTGCGCGGAGCCGCGTTAGGCGCGCTGCGCGCGCGCATCGCTTGACGCATCCGGCCGCCGCTCCCCAAACTCTCGGCGTGTCCATCTACGCCGAGCGTCGTCAGCGCTTCTTCGACTCCATGCGCGACAGCGCGAACGACGCGCCGAGCGTCGCCGTCTTTCCTTCTGCGCCGGTTGCGATCCGCAACAACGACGTCGAGCACGAATATCGGCAGGAGAGCGATTTCTTCTATCTCACCGGCTTCGACGAGCCGGAGAGCGTGCTGATCCTGTCGACGGCGCACGCGCAGCATCGGGTGATCTTGTTCGTGCGGCCGCGTGATCCGTCGCGCGAGGTGTGGGATGGGCCGCGCGCGGGCGTCGATGGTGCGGTTGTGCGCTTCGGCGCGGACGTCGCGTATCCGATCGCGGAGCTCGCGGAGCGAATGCCCGAATATCTCGGCGACACCACGCGGCTGTTTTATCGCGTCGGTCGCGATCGCGCGTTCGACGAGCGCATCTTCGCGACGCTCAACACGCTGCGCGCGCGTCAGCGTCTCGGCATCGTCGCGCCGAGCGAGATCGTCGACCCGGGCGCGCGGCTGCACGAGCAGCGCATGCGTAAGGACGCGGACGAGCTCACCTCGATGGGCCTCGCAGTCGCGGCGACCCGCGATGCGCACGCCCGCGCGATGTTGATCGCGCGTCCCGGCGTGCGCGAATACGAGGTCGAAGCGGAGCTGCTGCGCGCCTTTCGTGCGCACGGCAGCGAGCGCCCCGCGTATGGGCCGATCGTCGGCTCGGGTCCGAACGCGACGATCCTCCACTACCGCAAGAACGATCGGCGCATGGAGGAGGGCGAGCTGCTGCTCATCGATGCGGGTGCAGAGCACGGCTATTACGCGGCGGACGTCACGCGCACGTTCCCGATCAGCGGCACGTTCAGCGAGCCGCAACGCGCGATCTACGCGCTGGTGCTCGCGGCGCAGGAGGCGGCGATCGCGCAGGTCCGGCCGGGGAGCACGATCGAGGCGGTGCACGACGCGGCGGTGAACGTGCTCGCGCGCGGCTTGCTCGAGCTCGGCCTCGTGAGCGGCACGCTCGAAGAGGTGCTCGAGAAGGGCGCGTACAAGGCGTTCTACATGCACCGCACCTCGCACTGGCTCGGCATGGATGTGCACGATGTCGGCGCGTATTTCGTCGACGGCGCGCCGCGGCCGCTCGAGCCGGGCTTCGTGCTCACCGTCGAGCCAGGGCTCTACATCTCGACGACGGCGGAGGTCGCGCCGGAGTGGCGCGGGATCGGCGTGCGCATCGAGGACGACATTCTCGTGACCAGTGACGGCTCGCGGGATCTGACCAGCGCCATCCCGAAGCGCATCGACGAGCTCGAGCGGATCCTCGCAGCGCGCCCCTGAGCGGGGAGAAACCCTCGTCATTCGCCGGTGCGCGGCGGTCTTTCGTTCTAGGCCAGGTGTCTTCCGGCGGCTCGCGTGCGTCTTCCGTGACAGGTTCAGCGGGTCGTCCAACGGAGGCTCGCGATGTCGTGCGCACGTTTCGTCGTTCTTGCCGGTGTGTTCGTCGCGCTTGCGGCGGCTCAGCTCGCGCCGCCGTCTTTGACGCGCGCGCAGGACATCGTGGTGGTGCCAGCGGCAGGCGCCTACGGCGCGTACGGAGAGCCGAGCCCACAGCCGTCGCAGCCGCGTTATGCGGGGCTCGCGCCGTTCATCGAGGCGCTGTCGCCGTACGGCACGTGGGTCGATCTGCCGAACATCGGCCTCGCCTGGAAGCCGGATGACTCACGCGTCGGCGCGACGTTCGTGCCCTACGTGACCAACGGGCACTGGGCGTCGAGCGATGTCGGCTGGGTGTTCGAGTCGGACTTCGAGTGGGGCTACGCGACGTTCCACTACGGGCGCTGGCTGTTCGACGGGCAGTGGGGCTGGGTCTGGTCGCCGGACACCGAGTGGGGCGCGGCGTGGGTCGACTGGCGCACGGCGGAGAGCAACGTCGGCTGGGCGCCGCTGCCGCCGGAGGGCTACGCGTACTCTGCCGGCTACGGGCCGAGCTACACGTTCGTCGACATCACGTATCTCACGTACCTCGATCTCTCGACGTACATCTTGCCGGCCACGACGACGACGTATTGGGCCGCGCGCAGCGCGCCTTGCAACACGGTGTGGTCGGGCGGTGGACAGAGCTGGCCGGCGGGGCCGCAGGTCGCGGTGCCACCGCGCGGCGTGGTGCGCGTGGACCCGCCGCCACGCGGGGTGGTGCAGGTGCGAGCGCCCGCGCGTGGCGTCGTGGGCGTGAATCCGGCCGGCGGGGATCGCATCGCCGCGCGCGGCGGGAGCTTCGTCGAAATGGGCGCGGGCGCGCGCATTGGCGTTGGCCCGAGAGTGGGACCTGCGTGGGGCACGGCGCGCACCGCGCCGCCAGCGCCTCCCGCGCCGAGCGCGTCGCTGCCGGGGCCGCGCCCGCGCTACGGCGTGCAGCGCACGGTGCTACCGCCGCGCTACGTCGCGCCGCCGCCGCCGAGCGTACCGTCGGCCCAGCCGACGTTTGCAGCTCCACCCGCCATCGTCGCGCGGCCCGCGGCCCCACCAGCATTCGCGCAGCCGGCATTCGCGCAGCCGCAGCGCCCGGCATTCGCGCAGCCGACGTTCGCGCAGCCGCCGATGCAGCCGCAGCGCCCAACGTTCGCGCAACCGCCGCCGCCGATGCAGCCGCAGCGCCCGACGTTCGCGCAGCCGACGTTCGCGCAGCCGCCGCCGATGCAGCCGCAGCGCCCGGCGTTTGCGCAGCCTGCGCGTCCTGCGTTCGCGCAGCCGCAGAGCCAGCTGCGCCCGGCGATCCAGGCGGCGCCCGTCGTCGCGCGGCCGCCGCCGCAGGTGGTCGTCCCGCCGTCGGCGATGGGCGGCATGCAAGTGCGTCGTCGCTGACTCCGCCAGTGTTCGATCCGATGCACGCGCTGTTGTCGCATCGCGTGATGCGGCGGCGCGTCGGCCCGCGATCAGCCTTCTTCTTCGTCTTCCGCGAGGCCCCACAGCGCGGTCATGCCGATCGCCACGGCGCAGCGCTCGCATAGCGGCGGCTCTTCGCGCACGACGTCGTCGCCGCGCGGAAATACGAGGAGCCCGTGGCCTGCGGGCTCGCCGTCGATCGTGCTGTCGCATGCGTGACAGCGGACGGTCGCGTCTTCGATCACCGGCAGCGGCGGCGGCGTCGCGCCATCCCAGCGCAGCGCGAGCGGCGCCTCGATGGCCGGCTCGGCCGCGGGCAGCTCGACGTGCGCGTCGGCCGCGCCAGCGTCCTCGGGCCGCGTGCTGCGCGCGCCCTCAGGCGCTCTCCTGTGCGAGGACGACATCCGCGCAACGTAGCAGCGTCGTCCGCGCTGCGCATCGGGCCCGCGGGAGTTATCTGCTATCGCCAGCGCAGCGCGGTGATCGTGCGATCGTCGCCTCGGGAGCGCGATTGCACGACCGACGCGCGCGGCTCACGTGCGCCGGTGAGCTCGAGCAAGCGCTGATAGAAGCCGGCCATCGCCATCGTGTGCAGGTAGCTGTCGGGCGAGACGCCGAGCACCTCGACGCGCCACATGCCGGTGCCGCCTTCTTCGATCTTCACTTCACCGGTCGAGTGGTAGAGCTTCCAGATCTGCGGGATGCGATCCACCGCCATCGTGGGCGTGGCGCTCTGCATGAACGAGCGGTGGGCGGTCGGCATGTCGCGGGATGCGGTCGCTGCGCCGAGCTCCGACGCCACCATTCCGCTGCCGCTACCGAGCGCGCGCTCCGCCGCGACCAGCAGCGCCTCGTAGAGCGTCAGCGGCAGCCACGCGACGGGCAGGATCATGCCGCGTGTCGTCGAGCGCATGCCCGGCTCGAGGTCTTCGGTGATGCGCGCGAGCGTCTCGCGTCCGTGCTGGCGCTCGAGGTGCTCGAGCGCCGCGACGATCAGCGAGCCCTTCACGCGGGTCTCTGGCAGCGTCGAGCCGCGCACGTCTGGCAGCGTCGAGCCGCGCATGTCTGGCAGCGTCGAGCCACGCATCTCCGGCAGCGTGGACGCGCGCGCGTCGAGGCCTGCCGGGCGCGGACGCGTCGACGAGGTCGGCGTGGGCTTTGCGAGGCGCACCGGGCCCGACGGATCGCCACGCTGCGCGCGTGCCGCGGGCGGCGACGCGGCATAAGGCACGCGCGACTCGCGCAGGCCAGCGCTCGATGTGTTTTGTAGGATTATCGGCGGTGGCGGCGGTGGCGGCGGCGGCGAGGATGCGGGTCGCGTCCCCGAGATGGCCGAGCGATCGGCCGGCGACGACGTCACCTTGCGCAAGTTCACCGATGCGCCAGCCGGTGTCGGCCCCGAGCGCAGTCCGCGCGTCTCGATCGGCGTGGTGGCCCGATGCGCCTCGGTGTCGAGCGAGCCGATGTCGGAGCGCGGCGTGAACACATTCGGCTCGTCGTCGTCTTGCCCCGGGTCGACGGCGCCGAACGGCACCAGCGCGAGCAACATCTCCCGCGCCGTGGCGAATCGATCGCGCGGATCACGTGCGATCGCGCGGTGCACGATCGCCGAGAGCACCGGATCGAGCGCCGGTACCAGCGTCGCGATCTGCGGCGGCTCACTGCGCAAGATCGCCTGCAGCAGCGCGTGGTAGTTCGCGTCGAGGTACGGCACGCGCCCGCTCAAGCACTCGTAGAGCATCACGCCGGTCGCGTAGAGATCGACGCGGTGGTCGAGTCCCTTCACGCCGCGCGCGTGCTCGGGGCTCATGTAGAACGGCGTGCCGAGCGTCACGCCCGTGCGCGTCAGCGCCAGCGCCTCGGTCTCGCGGAGCATCTTCGAGATGCCGAAGTCGAGCACCTTCACGTGATCGACGCGCCCGGCGCGCTTGACCAGAAAGACGTTGTCCGGCTTCAAATCGCGGTGGACGATCTCTCTCGCGTGCACCGCGGAGAGCCCCGCGAGCACCTGCCCGACGATGAAACACGCGCGCGCCGGCGGCAGATTGCCGTCGCGGCGCAGCGTCTCGGCGAGGCTGTGGCCCTTGAGGAACTCCATCACCAAGAACGGCGCGCCGTCCTCGCCGAAGCCCATGTCGAGGATGTCGACGATGTTCTCGTGGCCTGTCGACGCGGCCGCGCGGGCCTCGCGCTGAAAACGCGCGACGGACTTCGCGTCGGCCGCGAGCTCCGGGTGCAGGCGCTTGATCGCGACGGTGCGCCCGATCAGCAGGTGCTCTGCGACGTACACGGCGCCCATGCCGCCCTCGCCGAGCAGCCCGGTGACCTTGTAGCGATCAGCGACGATGCGGCCGATCAGCGCGCGCCCGGTCGAGAGCGGTTTCCCGGTGCGTGGGCAGTGCGTGAAGGCCGCAGGATGCGCGTCGCCGCAGTGGACGCAGCGCACGGCCGACTCCGGTACGAAAGCGTTGGAACGATCATCCATTCTGAGACGGCAACTGCGGAGTGTCTCGCGCTGCACCGCACTGCGTCAAGGCTTGATGAGCGGTCGCGACCACCCGCCACCACGCTTGTCTCTTCGCGGCGCCCGTTCCACAGTCCCGCCCCCGATGCCTCACGACGCCCTCTGCGCGCACGCCGTCAGCGCCGCGTTCGGCCCCGAAGGTGCCCGACCTTTCGCCCTCGCCGGTGACTCCCCTCAATACGCCCGCGACCGCAGCTTCGCCGTCGAGCGCACCGTGCTCCGCGTGCGACTCGACCTCGACGCCCGCACCGTCCACGGCGAGGCCACGCTCGAGGTGCGCCGCATCGATCCGCAGGCACGCGAGCTGACGCTCGACGCCATCGCGTTCGACGGCGTCGAGGTCTCGCGCCTCGACGACGCAGGCGCTCTGCGCGCGGGCGCGTTCCGCTACGACGGCGCGCTGCTGGCGATCGATCTCGCCGACGTGAGCGACGGCGCGACGACGCAGCTCACCGTGCGCTGGCGCGCGACGCCACGCCGCGGCCTGTACTTCCTCGGGCCCGATGCGGCGGTGCCGGATCGACCGCGTCAGGTGTGGTCGCAGGGTCAGGACCAAGACAATCGTCACTGGTTTCCATGTCTCGATCACCCCGGCGTGCGCAGCAAGACGGAGGTGATCGTCACCGTGCCGGATCCGCTGTTCGCGCTGTCGAACGGCGTGCTTCTATCGCGCACCGCGCACGCCGCGGAGGGCACGACGACGTTCCACTGGAAGCTCGCCGAGCCGCACCCCGCGTATCTGGTGATGCTCGCCGTCGCCGACTTCGAAGAAGAGCACGACGAGGTCGATGGTCTGCCCGTCTCGTATTACGCGTTGCGCGGCCACGGCTCGGCGCTGCGTCGCTCGCTCGGCCGCACGCCGGAGATGATTCGCCTCTTCTCGCGCCTGCTCGCGCAGCCCTTCCCGTGGGAGAAATACGCGCAGGTCGTCGTCAGCGACTTCATCTTCGGCGGCATGGAGAACACGTCGGCGACCACGCTCTACGAGCGCGCGCTGCTCGACGAGCGCGCGGCGCTCGACGTCGACACCGAGTCGCTCGTCGCGCACGAGCTCGCGCACCAGTGGTTCGGCGATCTGCTCACCTGCCGCGAGTGGACGCACGCCTGGCTCAACGAGGGCTTCGCGACTTACTTCGAGCACGTCTGGCGCGAGCACGCGGAGGGGCACGACGCCTACCTCTACGAGATCGAGCACGACCTCGACGCGTGGAGCGAGGAAGACGGCGCGCGCTACCGCCGCGCGATCGTCGACAATCGCTGGGCAGCTCCCATCGATCTGTTCGACCGTCACCTCTATCAGAAGGGCGGGCTCGTCCTTCACGCGCTGCGACAGCAGCTCGGCGACGACGCGTTCTGGCGTGGCATCCGGCTCTACGTCGCGCGCCATCGCGGGACGGCCGTCGAGACGCGTGACCTCCTGCGCGCGATGGAAGACGCCACCGGCCGCTCGCTCGAGGCGTTCTTCGATCAGTGGGTGCTGCGCCCCGGCATGCCGATCCTCGCGATCTCGTCGACGTGGGCCGACGGGCTGCTCGCGCTCACCGTCGAGCAGCGCGGCGAGTCGTTCAGCGTCGATCTGCCCATCGACATCGTCACCGCGACGGGTCCCGCGCGTCATCGCGTCGCGGTGCGCTCCGCCAAAGAGACGTTCTCGATCGTGTGTGCGACAGCGCCGCTGCGCGTCGTCGTCGATCCGGAGCTCGCGCTGCCGGCGCGCGTGGAGAACGCGCTCAGCGCCGCGCTGCTGCGAGCGCAGCTCGCCGACGACGAGCGCGCGGCGCCGCGCTGGCGTGCCGCGCGCGCGCTCGGCAAGCGCAACGAGCCCGCGGCAGTGAAGGCGCTCGCGGCCGCGCTGATCGGCGACGCGTTCTGGGGCGTACGCGCAGAGTGCGCAGGCGCGCTCGCCGAGCAGCGCAGCGCAGCGGCGCTCGACGTGCTGCTCGCGGCCGCCGATGACTCCGATCCTCGCGTGCGTCGCGCGTTGGCGCGTGCGCTCGGCGCGTTCCGCGAGCCGCGCGCCGCGGATCGGCTGATGGCGGATGTCGCCCGCGCCGATGCCAGCTGGCTGGTCGAAGCAGAGCGCGTGCGCGCGCTCGGTCGGACGCGCGATCCGCGCGCGCTCGAGGCGCTCAACATCGCCGCGACGCGCAGCTCGTGGTGCGATGTAGTCCGCACCGCGGCGCTCGAGGGGCTCGCGGCGATGCGCGACGCTCGCGCGCTTCCGCCGCTGATGGCGCACGTGCACTACGGAGTCTCGGCGTGGTCGCGCCGCGCCGCGATCGTCGGCCTCGCGAGCGCGCGTGAGGTCAGCAGCGACGAAACCCTGCTCGCGCAGATCCGTGAGCTGCTCGTCGATCAGCTCGATGACTTCGATCCGAACGTCGCCATCACCGCGATCGTCGCGCTGCGCGATCTGCGTCACCGCAGCGCGCTGGCGGCGCTCGAACGCGCGGCGCAGCGCTCGCTCGATGGGCGCGTACGGCGGCGCGCGCGTGAGGCGATCCGCGACCTCGGCGCGGCCCTCGCGGGCGACGCCGCAGTACCGGCCCTACGCGACGAACTCGAGAAGCTGCGCGACGAGACGCGCACGCTGCGCGATCGACTCTCGGCGCTCGAAGCGCGCTCTCCAGGCGCGGCGACGACCGTCGCGTCGCCGCCGCCGGACCGCGCGACCGGGCTGGGGTCGGACCCCGCTTGACCGCTGGCGCGCGGAAGATGGTAGGCTCGTCGCTCATGCGTGTGAGCGAGGTGTTATCGTCGCGCG
>Ga0335394_10005150_pt1 | contig 14827 bp, 10 predicted proteins | sample MAT03_FD_205741 | JGI IMG/M metagenome (GOLD analysis project Ga0335394, IMG submission 205741) | Freshwater microbial communities from Lake Fryxell liftoff mats and glacier meltwater in Antarctica - MAT-03 (spades assembly) (version 2) ...
CGTTCATCCTCCATCCTGGGGAGTTCGTGCTCGGTCAGACGCTGGAGAGAGTGACCCTGCCGAACGACCTGGTCGCCAGGCTGGAAGGCAAGAGCTCCCTCGGGCGGCTCGGCCTGCTCATCCATTCTACCGCCGGCTTCGTCGATGCCGGTTTCTCCGGCAACCTCACCCTCGAGCTTTCGAACGTGGCGAACCTGCCGATCACGATCTACCACGGCATGCCGATCGGCCAGCTCTCTTTCATGCGTATGGACAGACCGGTCGACAGCCCCTACGGAAGCCAGGAGAACGGCTCCAAGTACCAGGGACAGGCAGAACCGACCGCGTCGCGTTATTACCTGAATTTCAGGGACTGATCCGGCGCCGGGGCTCGCCCGTAGGTACGATCATCCTGTTATGCCAAACGTCGGCCCTCTCGAAATAGCGATTGTCCTGATCATTGCCCTGATTGTCTTCGGGCCCAAGCGCCTGCCGGAACTCGGCAAGTCCCTCGGAAGAGGCATCACCGAGTTCAAGGACGGTCTCAGCAACGTCGGCAGCGACAACGATCCTGACGATGAAGACGAAGAAGAAGATGAGCAGGACGCACCCGCCGAACTGACTCCCCCCGGCGCCGAGCCGGAAGTGACGGAGATCATCAACGAAGCCAACGATACGAAGGCTGACAAGGATGAACCGGTAGAACCGGTCGAATCTGAGGTAGTGCCCGAGCGGCAAGACTGAGGGTCCCCGGTTGGCAAAGCTGAAGCCGGTCAAGCATGACGAGCAGATCAGCCTCGTCGATCATCTGGATGAACTGCGTTCGAGGATCATCTTCACGCTGGTTGTGGTCGGCCTGATCTTCGGTATCTGCTTCTGGCAGAGCAACCTGATCATCAACATCGCCACTGCGCCGCTGCCTGGCGAATACCAGGCGCTGACGGTGCTCGCCCCGACCGAGGCATTCATGACTTCGGTGACGGTGAGCGCCTACGCGGCGATAATCGTTTCCGCCCCGCTGATCAGCTATCAGCTCTTCGCTTACATCCTGCCGGCCTTCTCGCCGCGGGAGCGCAAGGCGATCATCCCGTTGCTGGTGATCATTCCGGTCCTGTTCATTATCGGCGTGGTCTTCGCGTATTTCCTGATCCTGCCGGCCGCGATAGGTTTCCTGCTCGGCTTCAATGGTGAACAGTTCAGCACCGAACTCAGGGCCCGCGAGTACTTTTCCTTCTTCTCCACCACGATGCTGGCCGGCGGCGTCGTCTTCCAGTTGCCGGTGATCATCCTCACCCTGGTGAGACTGCGGATCGTCACCGTCAAACAACTCCGGACGAACCGCCGTTACGCCTACCTCGGCATCGCCGTGGTGGCCGCCGCACTGCCCGGAGTCGACCCTCTTTCAATGCTGATCGAGATGGTTCCGCTCCTTATCCTCTACGAGTTGAGTATCTTGCTCGCTCGTGGCCTTGGTTCCCCAAAGGGAGCCGAGCTGGACGAGCCAACTATCGAGGAGCAGTAAGAAGTGGCTGAAGAACCCGAATCGAGAATGCTGTTTGACCTGCGCGGCAAGCGCAAACGTGTGATCCAGGTGATCTACGTTCTGCTCGCCCTGGTCATGGTTGCCAGCCTGATCGTCATCGGCCTGCCCGGTGGTGGAATCCAGAATACGAACCAGGCCGACATCGACATCGCCGAAGCATCGATCGAACGCGCCGAGAACCTCGAGAACCGTGTTCAGGCATCCCCCGACGCCCTCGGCGCCCGGGCCGAACTGATCCGGGCCCGCACTTCGGCCGGCAATACGCTCAGCGAGCTTGACCCGAACACCGGCCAGGCCGTGGTCACCCCCCAGGCTGCCGAGCAGTTCGACCTTGCAGCCGAAGCCTGGGATGACTACCTGAAGGCAACCAAAGGCAAGCCCGACCCTGCAGTCGCACTGCTGATGGCCCAGACTTTCTCGAGCCTTTCGATCGGCGGTACCGTCGCCCGTTTCGAGAGCAACAGCCAGGATGCGGTCAAGGCGCAGGAGATCGTGGTTGAGAACGCCGAGAAACTCTTCAAACAGGAGGAGGGCCCGGCCCCGACCAACCAGCTGCTGCAGCTCGCTTATTACCAGTACCTCGCCCAGCAGCCGGATGAAGCCGATGCGACCCGCAAACGCGCCCTCGCTTCGGTCGACACCGCTGAACGCAAGGCACTGAATCAGCAGCTCAGCCAGGCTGAAGAGCAGGGCGTATTCATCGCCAAACAGCTCAAGCAGGCCGAGAAGCAGGCCAAGCAGGACGGCGGCAAGTCACTGCAGGAGCCGGCCGGCAGTCTCGGCACTCAGGATTCGCTGGGCACCGGCGGGGCGACCAGCCCCTAGCGGGCGTCCTCGGCATACACCCTGACCGGGGTGGACTTATACTTTCCCGACGGTAATCGGACACCCCGAAAGCCGTACCCGGGCCGTTAGCTCAGTTGGTAGAGCAGGAGACTCTTAATCTCAAGGTCGAAGGTTCGAATCCTTCACGGCCCACTTAGGTCTGGCGTGCTTCGGGAGTCGCTCGCCTCAGTGCGCGCGGCGCTCCGGGATACCCCTATAAAACGATTGTTTGCGAGGTTGGCCCTGGTTCTGTATGCTCGTTCCAACTAGGACTTGTGTGACGCCGGTCACTGGCGCGCGCGGGTTTGCACAGGGAAACAGATTGGCCGTAGGGGCCAACGACTTTTAGGGAGATACAGAATGAGTGAGACGACCGGTCGTCATGGCCGAGTTCCAACCAAGCTCAAGGCGGCGATCGTCGGCGTCCTTGCAATCTTTGCGTTCGGGGCCTTCAGTGCCACCGGCACCCAGGCGGCCGTCAACCCGGTCAGCCCTGGCAGCGGCGACCAGATCGCAGTTGACTTCAACTATGTCGGTCTGAACGTCGGCGTCTCGATCGTCGGCGAAGTCAACGAGATCGTGCTGACCCCGGACAGCGTCGACGGCGGGGGCAACCCGCTCGGCGCGCTCGAGGTGCGTGGCACCTACTCGGACAACGTCGGCAACTTCACACTCCCGCAGGCAACCGGGCTTGATTTCCCGGATATCGCACTTGACCTCGGCGATGGAATCGTCATCGACGGCAAGATCGGTCTGACCGAAGCGGCCACCGGCAACTACAACGTCGCCACCGGCGCATTGAGCATGAACCCGAAGATCTCGCTGACCCTCGGCACCCCCGAGATCAGTGCCCTTCCGGATCCGGTCGGCGGCCTCGGCTCCGGCCCGCTCGAGTGTGAGTTCGCTCCGCTCGACGTCAGCCTCTCGACCGCTCCGGCCAACTGGCCCGCACCCGGACAGCTCTTCACCGACAAGGTCAACCTGACCGGCGGCGCAGTCGCCGGAGCCTGGAACGTGAAGCCGCAGGTCAATACGATCGCTGGTGGCACGCTCTGCGGCATCATCGGTGGCTTCCTTGACCCGGTGGGTGGCCTCTACCTGGCCAACAGCGCCGACCCGATCCTCTCGATCCCGTCGCCGACTGGAAGCAAGCCGCTGCCGCAGCCCTGCCCCGCCGGAACCACCGGTGAGCCCGGAACACCTGCGGAAGACTGCATCCCGGACGTGGTCGAAGAATGCACCCCGCCCCAGATCGGTACTTTCCCGGACTGCGTCGATCCGATCGATGAACCCGGACCGGCCGAGATCACCAAGGTCGCCGTCGCCGGCCCCGGCAAGATCAAGGCTGGCAAGAAGGTCAAGCTGACCGTCAAGGTCACCAACACCGGTGAGCAGGCCTCGGGCTCGATCAAGGTCACGCTCAAGTCGACCAACAAGCAGGTCAAGGTGCCGAAGTCGGTAACCGTGAACGTGCCGGCCGGTAAGACCGCCTCGAAGAAGATCACGGTCAAGGCAGGCAAGAAGGCCAAGGGCAAGGCGACCATCACCGCCAAGTACGGATCCAAGTCCGGCAAGAAGACCCTCAAGGTCAAGGCCGCAAAGAAGAAGAAGTAGCAGCAACGGTACGGCTGACAAGGCCGAACTGCGAAAGGGCCCCGGTGAAAACCGGGGCCCTTTTTTGCTCCAAAGCCGGGCGGACCTACCTGCCGTCCGGATCAGCCGCCCGCAGGATCTCCCAGCCAGGCCTTGGCCAGAAGGTCCACGTACTGCTCATCGGTCGGGGCAGCCATACCCGGCTCGGCGTGGCAGATGTTCACGTAGCCGTGAAGCCCGGACCAGATACCGAGGGCGAGGGTGTCGACGTCAGCCGCGCGTGAATCCTCGGGGCTGAGGTATGAAGAGATCAGTTCGACCAGGTCGGTAAAGGCGGCATCTGCAACTTCAAGCTTTTCGTCGGGATCGCCAGTGAGGCCCTCTTCGGCCCAGTCGGCAGCGAAAATGAGCCGGTAACGCTCAGGCTGTTCCCGGGCGAAGTCGATGTAAGACACCCCGGCGTTGATGAATCATTCTTCGGGGGTCCGACCGCGTCCAGAAGCTTCGTTGATCCGCTGGCGAAAGTCGGAAAATCCACGCTCGAGCAGCGCCCGCATCAGCGCTTCGCGCGAATCGAAATGCGAGGAACGTTGCGTCGGCAGCCTGCGCCTCCTGCGAAAGACGGGAGCGAAGAAGTCGATCGGCAAGAAGCGGTTCTCGATCGAGTCCGGGCACCGCGCGAAAGTCACAGTCAAGCTCGGCTGGAAGGCGAGTCAGAAGATCCCGCGCCGCGGCCTCAGGGTGCTCACGATGGGCACCGCCCGCGATCTGGAATCAGGAGATCGGACGACGAGCCGGCGGATGACGATCAAGCGCCCGCGTCGATGAAGATCGGCGCGGGCGCGGGTATGGCGAAGGCTGATTTCTTGCAATTCGGATGCCGAGCGGAGAAGATCCCAGAAATGAGGATCAATGCGGGGTCGGACAACGGATGGCGGACTTGATCGGAACGGTGCCGGGAGATAGGCGGCTCGGCCTGCTGGCTTGCTTCCTTGTCGCGGGCGTGTGCCTGCTTGCCGCGGGCACCGTGGCGCTCTTCTTGCCTGGCGGGGCCGGGGCGGAGCCGAGCGGACAAGCCGACCTCTCGATCACCAAGACCGACTCGGCCGATCCCGTCACGGTCGGCGAGAGCTTCACCTACACGCTGACCGTCCAGAACCTCAGTTTCTATGACAACGCGGCGGACGTCACCGTCACCGACACGATCCCCGCCTCGCTCAGCCTCGACTCCTACCCCGGGTCGTGTTCGGCCACCGGCAACGACCTCACCTGTTCGCTCGGGACCCTGAACCAGCAGGCAAGCCAGGATCTCGAGATCGGAGTCACGCCTGCCGCGGCCGGAACCGAGACCAATACGACCTACGTCAATTCTACGACCCCCGATCCCGACAACTCGAACAATTCCGCCTCCCAGTCGACCACGATCTCCGCCGGGCCGACCCCGCAGAGGACGCTCAGTGTGATCAAGGAGGGTTCGGGGTCGGGCACCGTCACCTCTTCGCCCGGGTTGATCAACTGCGGCAGCACTTGTCAGGACTCTTACGACGACAACACGGCGGTATTCCTGACCGCCACACCGGACCCGGGCTCGACCTTCACGGGCTGGGGGCCGGGAGCCTGTGCTGGTACTCCCGGCGAAGTCTGCTCCCTCTTCACGGACGCCGACAAGATCGCGAGAGCGACCTTCGACACCACTCCACCGCCTCAGGCCGACCTCTCGATTCAGGTGTCGGCATCGAATAATCCCTCCATAGTCGGGCAGCCGCTCACGTACACCCTGCGCGTTGAGAACCACGGGCCCGATAACGCGACGGACATCGTGGTGACGAACCCCCTGCCGCCATCGGTGACTGTGAACACGCCGCTTCCGAGCGAGTGCGCCATGTCAGGAAGCGACGTCGTCTGCCAGATCCCTTCGCTCAACTTCAGCTCGATCTACGAAATCGCCCTGAGCGTCACCCCGACGGCCACCGGTCAGATCTCCAACACCGCCTCGGTCAACTCGACCTCAAGTATCGACCCAAACCAGGTGAACGACTCTGACACCCTCGTTGTCCAGATCGATCCGGTCCCGGACGGCAACCTCTCGGTCTCGAACATCGGCAGCGGGTCCGGGACTGTCGTCTCGTCTCCGGCCGGCATCAATTGCGGTTCGGACTGCTCCGAGGACTACCCCGGTGGCACCGCAGTCGCCCTGACCGCCACGCCCGCTCCGGGATCGGTGTTCGCCGGCTGGGACATCGACTGTGCCGGCAGCTCCGGCAACACCTGCAATCTCACGATGGACGCCGACAAGGCCACCAATGCCTCCTTCACGCTCAGCAGCGGTCCGGTTGCGGACCTCTCGATGACCAAGACGGACTCCGCCGATCCGGTTACCGTAGGAAAGCCATTCTCCTACACGCTGCGGGCCACCAACTCGGGGCCGGACACGGCCACGAACGTCAGGGTCGAGGACCCGCTCCCAGCCGGGATTTCAGTCACCGGAGGCCTCCCCGCCGGTTGCGCGAACACCGGGGCGACGGTGTCCTGTCAGCTCGGCTCGATCGCCCCGGGTCAATCCAGGTCGGTGTCGATCGGCGTAACGGCCTCGCAGACCGGTCCGGTCAGCAACACGGCGACCGTCGAGTCGGTCACATCGCAGGACCCGAACCCTGCGAATGACTCCGGCACCGAGCAGACATCGATCCTGGCACCGCCCGAGCCCGAACCACCACCACCCCCGGTTGCGACCTTCACGGCGCCAGAGACGGTCAAGAGGGGTGAACCGATCACCTTTGACACGACCGGAAGCGTCAGGGCGGAGCGCTATCTCTGGGACTTCAACGGCGACAAGCAGTTCGATTTCGTGAGCCTGCCGTCCGAGCCCTACGTCGCTTTTCGCCCGCAGAGACCGAGCCTGTTGAAACCCACCATGACGGCAGTCTCCGCCACCGGTGCGACGTCGATCTTCAGGACGACCGTAAACGTGAGGCCCGGGGTCTCCCTGCTCGCGAAGAGGCCGCCCGAGACGGCGGTGGCAGCGTCATCACTGTCGGCATTCGCATCTGTCATCACTTCGAAGCTGCCCCCGAACTGCTCCGATAAAACTCTTGCCTTCGGCGTTGTCGAGGTGCGCGGCTGCATGAACCAGGTCCTCAACCGTGAGGCTATCCCCAGGGCCGAGCGAAAAGTCGCCCTCGAGTACTTCGACCTGAACGCATTCTTCGGGAAGTTCACCGAAACCTGTGATTTCCGGATCCGCGGTTGCGCCGCGGCGGCCGAGAAGGAGGGGTTCCCGGTGGAGGTCACCAAGAAGCCCGTACAGATCAACGGAATGACCATCACCCCGGTCGGGCGCAAGGCATCGATCGTGATCTTCCCCGGCGCCAAGCGGATTGTTTCTTCGAACGCGAAACTCAGCTTCGGCGGAGAACTGGCACTGCCGGTGCCGCTACCGCCCAAGGACCTTCCAGTGGGACCGATCAACATGAACGTCTCGGCAAAGACCAAAAGTTTGACAAGTGGCCGCGAGAAGATGCCCGTGTTCAGCTTTGATGCGAAGAAGTCCCTGCCGACGATCGGTGGTTTTCCGATCGACGGCCGGATCGATCTCAAGTTCGTCAAGGATGGCGGGCGCCGCTACTCGGACCTGACCGTGAGACTCAACCTGCCTCCGGTCTTCGAGGCTTTCGGCAAGGGACCGCAGCCGGGCGGCCAGGTGACGATCGAAGCCGATAACACAAACGGCACAGTCCTCTCACGCCTCTTCTTCGGGGTGCCGGAAGCCTTCATCGGCGGTGTGCGGCTCGCGAATCTGAGCTTCACCTACCAGCGGGCCGGCGAACCGAGCCAGGGGTGCAGCAGAAAGTGGTGGAAGGTGACGGCCGAGATCTTCCTGATCCCCAGCGACCCAAGCGGCAAGGCCAGCGGGCTTCGTCTGGCGCCCGAGCCCCCGCGAAACGGAATCGCTTTCTGCGCGGGCAGCTTTTTCCAGGGTGGCGCCGAGCTGATCTTCGGGAACGCGGAACCCCAGATCTTCCCCGGAGTATTCCTGAACGCGATCCAGTTCGACATGCAGCTCGACAACCCCTTGTTGTTCAGCGGAGGCGCAACGATCACCGCGGCGAAGCTCGTGACGGCCCGGGGCGGACTACTGGCTGCATTCGCGTCGCCCGGCGCCCCGTACACGATCAGATCGTCCGACGCCAACGGAACCCTCGGCGGGCTGAACGGAAGGCGGGTGATCAGCACCGCCTTCGCCGTCGGCGGCACCGTCGGGGTCAAGGTGCCTGAAGCGGGAGCGATCGGCTTCGGCCAGGCCTATGCGCTCTACGCCTACCCGGACTACATCGCGGCCGGAGGCAACGCGCGCATCCAGACGCTTTTCTTCACGATCATCGCCCAGGCGGGGCTTGAGATCAACACGTCCTCACAGCGCTTCAACATCTCGGCGGGCGGGGATGTCTGCGTTGCCGGCGGTTTCTCGATCGCGGGCTACAGCGGCTGCGTGGGTGGGCTGGGCCTGGTGAGCAGTAAGGGCGCCGTCGCCTGCCTGTACCTGCCTCGCGGCATCTTCGAGCCCGGCCTCGGCTTCTATTGGAGGTCGAAGAAGTTCGAGGCTTTCCTCGGCACCGCCGGGGACGGCTGCAAGCCCAGCGAGTTCACGGAGAAGAACGTCCAGGGCCTCCGCAGTCTCGCCCGGCAGGCTGTCGCCAGCGGGGCTCCCGCCGTCACTCCGCGGGCTCGAGTGAGCGCCGCACTCTCGTTCAAGGTTGAAAAGGGCGACCTGAACAAGAACATCCGGCTCGAAGGGTCAGGCGGGGCTCCGGCGGTGACCGTGACTGCGCCGAACGGCGAGACGATCACCTCGGTCCCGAATTCGATCGAGCACGGCCCCAGGCTGCGGGTCTTCGCCGCGGAGTCCCTGAAGACGACCTGGATCGGAATGGACAAGCCCGTGCCCGGGACCTACATGGTCACGCCGAAGGCCGGGTCGGTACCGATCACGGGTGCCGCCGAGACGAACTATGAGCCAGACCGGATCAAAGCCTCGGTGAAGGGCAAGGGCGCCAAGCGCATCCTCCGCTACAGCGTCACCCCCAGTCCTGGCCAGGTCACCCGCTTCTACGAGAGTGGTACGCAAACGCGGCGCCTGCTGGCGACAGTCAAGCGGGGCGAAGGCGTCGTCCGATTCAAGCCCAGCCCGGGGCCCGGCGGAAAGCGGACGATCGTGGCCGAGGTCGAGGTGGAAGGGCTCCCCGGCCAGCCTCAGACCGTCGCGGCATTCAAGACCACCACCACGAAGGCCGGCAAGGTCAAGGGGGTGAAGGTGCGCCGGGTCAAGCAGGGCCTCTCGGTGAGGTGGCGCCGGGCCCGGAACGCCGCCCGGTACGAGTTGGTCGTGGTCCAGGCAAATGGGGTGAAGCTGACCAGGTTCTTGAAGCCGAAAACGAAGCGGCTCGTGGTGAAGCAGGTGCCGAAAACCCTGGGCGGCCGGGTTCATGTCGCCGCCCTCGGCCCACTCGGTGACTGGGGCAAGGCCGGCAAGGCCCGGTTCAAGGCGACCAAGAGGGTGAAGGACCGCCTGCTCCCCTACTCGCAGCTCGGCAAGGGCCGGCCGAAGAAACGCTGATATATGGCGAGGGCCGGGATCGAACCGGCGACACCACGATTTTCAGTCGTGTGCTCTACCAACTGAGCTACCTCGCCAAGCCGGGACAGGCTATCTACTGCGAAGGGAACGGTGCTTCCCGGGGAACCTGTTCGTTCATGGCCCCCATCAGGCCGATCGCACCCGCCTTGAACAGAGGCTCATTCAGGTTGCCGCACTTGGGACTCTGGACGCAGGACGGGCAGCCGGCGTCACAGGGACATTCGGCTACCAGGCCGAGTGCATCGCCGAGCAGGCGTTCGAAACAGTCGTAGCCGCGACGGGTCAGACCGATGCCGCCGGGATGTCCGTCGTAGATGAAGATCGTCGGCTCGCCGGTCTGGGGATGGATGTTGGTCGAAAGGCCGCCGATGTCCCAGCGGTCGCACATGGCGATCAACGGCAGCACTGCGATCTGGGAGTGCTCGGAGGCGTGAAGGGCCCCCAGGAGGGCGTTCAGGGGCATTCCGGAGGTCATGTGCTCCGGCACCGTGTACCAGAGGCCCTTGGTACGGAACTCCTGCTCGGGCAGGTCGAGGTCGACCAGGTCGATCGCCTCCTGGTCGGCGGTCAGGATTCGCTGGTAGGCGGTCACCTGGTCGGAAACCGAGATCTCGCCGAAATGGAGGTCGACCCCGGCAACGGACCGGCGGCTGATCACCCGGTCGATGAAGACCTCCGTCTCCATCTTTGGCCGGGTGTACCACTCGTCATCGAATGGCCTGACGACCGCCTGGCCATTCGCAAGGTCGAGCTGCTCGACCTCGTAGGAGGAGCCGAAATGCATGTAGACGGCGCCCGGGTGGATCGTGGTGAAGGCGCGGCCGTACTCGACCGTGCCGATCACCTCCCCGGAGCTGCGGTCGACCACCGCGACATTCTCGGCTGAGGACGATCGCAGTGAAACCGAGGCGGCCACGAAACCCGGCTTTCTCGGAACGAGGCCCTTGCCTGCCGGGCGCAGCTCGCCGCGGGTCACCAGGGCGGCGGTCGTTTCGGGCAAGTCCTCACCGAACCATTCGGTGTCTTCGTCGGTCAGCGGCAGTTCGAACGCTGCGGCGACCAGGTGCTGGGCGGCTATCTCGGGGGAGCGGTGGTCGAGGATCGCGGCTTCGACGGCCCGGTCGAGGAACTCCTCAGGATGCCGGCAGAAGTACTGGTCGAGCCCGTCCTGTCCGGCGATGTAGACCGCAAGGCCTTCCCGGCGCCGCCCGGCCCGGCCCCACATCTGCCGCAGGCCGGCGACCGTTCCGGGAAAGGTGACGCAGATCGCGGCGTCGAGCTCGCCGATGTCGATCCCGAGCTCAAGCGCGTCGGTTGAGACCACGCCCAGCAGCTTGCCTTCGACCAGGTCCTTCTCGATGCCGCGGCGCTGGGCCGGGGTGTAGCCGGCCCGGTACGGAGCGATCTTCGCCGCGAGGTCGCCGCGGCCCTTGCTCTCGAGACGCTGCGCGGCGAACTTGCGGATCAGCTCGATGCCACGGCGGCTCTTGAGGAAACAGATCGTGCGCACGTCGTGACTGACCAGATCGGCCAGCAGGTCGGCCGCTTCGGCCAGTGAAGACCTGCGGGCCCCGATTGCCGGATTGACCAGGGGCGGGTTCCAGATATTGATCTCGCGTTTGGCCCGGGGTGCGAAGTCTTCGTCGATCAGGGTGAACGGCCCACCGACCAGGCGTTCGGCCAGCTCACCCGGATTGGCGATCGTGGCCGAAGCGAGCACGAACCGCGGTTCGCGGCCGTAGGCCCTGCAGATCCGCCTGAGCCGCCGGACCACGTTCGCGACGTTGGAGCCGAACACGCCACGGTAGGTATGGGCTTCGTCGATCACCACCCAGTCGAGGTTGGACAGGAAGTCACCCCAGCTGCGGTGGTGGGGCAGGATGCCGACGTGCAGCATGTCCGGATTGGTCAGCACGAGGTTGCTCTGGCGGCGCACCGCGGGGCGCTCGTCCTTCGGGGTGTCGCCGTCGTAGATCGCGGCCTTGAGGTTGGGCGCGCCGAGCTTCGCCAACGCGCGGCCCTGGTCCTGGGCCAGCGCTTTGGTCGGGTAGAGGTAGAGCGCCCGGGACTTCCGGTCGGCGGCGATCGAGTCGAGCACCGGCAGGTTGAAAGCGAGCGATTTGCCCGAAGCAGTACCGGTGGTGATGATCACGTTGCTGTTGCGGCTGGCCCGCCAGGTGTCTCCCTGATGGCGGTAGAGGTGGTTCACACCCTGGGCTTTCAGGGCTTCGGTCAGTCCGGCGTCAAGATCGTCCGGCAACGCTTCGACTTCCGGGTTGCGCGGAGGCTCCCGGCGGGTCTTCAGGATCCGGCCGTCACGCCGGGCCGGGTCGATCGCAACCGCCCACTTCGATCCGAGCAATGACTCAGACATCGGATCCGGCAGGCGGCTCCCGGCGGACCTCTTCGGCGATACGCAGCCCGGCAGAAACCTCGTCTTCGCCCTGGAGGGCCTGCCAGACCTTGAGGAAGTCGACCGTGCCACGCACGTCGTGGACCCGCAGCAGCTTCGCCCCGCACTGGAGGCCGAAAGCGATTGCGGCGAAAGTACCACCGACCCGTTCGCCGGGGCGCCGGTCCGTAATGGCACCAATGAAGTCCTTGCGGGACACGGCCAACATCACCGGGCAGCCGAGCTCATTCAGGCGCGGCAGACCCCGCAGCGACTCGACCGTCTGGGCGGGTGTCTTGGCGAAGTCCGGTCCCGGGTCGATCACCACCTGGTCGCGGCCGATGCCGGCCGCCTCGAGTTCGCTGAGCCGGTCCTCGAAGAACTCCAGCTGCCTTTCGACGATGCCGTCGGGGTAAAGCTTTTCGTCCCATTTCTGGGTTTTCGGAGCGACCTCGGTGTGCATCACGACCATGCCCGCACCGTGACTGGCACAAACTTCGAGCATCTCGCCGCTGCCGCTGCCACTGATGTCGTTGACGATCGCCGCACCGGCCTTCAGGGCGGCGTCAGCGACCGCCGGCTTGTAGGTGTCGATCGAGACGATTGCCCCGGCGGAGACCGCCGCTTCGACCACCGGCAGGATGCGTTCCGTCTCCACCCCGGCGGTGACGGCCGGGCGGTTGGTCACGTTCGACTCGCCACCGATCTCGATCACCCGCGCTCCGTCGGCGATGTGGCTGGCCACCTGGCGGATCGATCCTTCGGTCGAACGGTCGCCGCGATCGGAGAACGAGTCCGGGGTCGCGTTGACGACCCCGACCACGAAGGGCCGCTCTACGTTAATCTCGCCCGACGCAATCCGCAGTCGTGAATTCGAAACCGTCACAACAACGATGCTAGACACCTACGACCACACCGACTTTGTCGCGACCGAGCTGGTCACCCGGCTTCCGGGTCCGGTGTCGGTCGTGGTGCCGACCAGAAACACCGCGGGGACCATTGCCGGCACCGTCGCCGAGCTGCTGATCCTCGCCGACCTCGGCCTGATCAGCCAGATCCTGGTGGTCGACGCCGACTCTCTCGACGGGACCGCAGTCACCGCCCGTGACGCCGGCGCCGAGGTCGTCTCAGAAAACGACCTGATGCGCGACTCGGGTGAGGTCCGCGGCAAGGGCGACGCGATGTGGCGCTCACTGGAGGCGGTCACCGGGGACGTGGTTGTCTTCATCGACGGTGACATCGCCGACTTCGGCCGCCATTACGTCACCGGACTGCTCGGCCCGATCTGCGCCGACCCGGTGAAGCAGTTCGTCAAAGGTTCATACCGCCGCCCGTTCCGCCAGCAGACCTCCGAGCAGCCCGCCGGTGGTGGCCGGGTGACCGAACTGACCGCCCGTCCGTTGCTGGCGAAGATGGTGCCCGAACTCGTTCAGTTCGACCAGCCGCTTGCCGGTGAGGTCGCCGCGACTCGCAGCCTGCTCGAATCGATCCCTTTCTACACCGGCTACGGGGTCGAGATCGCGATGCTGATCGAAGTCTGGGACCGGATCGGACTCGAAGGCATGGCCCAGGTAGGGCTCGGCACCAAACGCAACGCCCACCAGTCACTGGCCGACCTCGGTGGCATGGCCGGTGAAGTGATCGAGGCCCTTTCTTCCACCCTTACCGACCTCAACCGCTCCGATCTCGGACAGGTCACTTCGGCCGAAGGCATCAATCGCGACCTGGTCGTGCGACCCGCCTTCGAGATGGTCAGGCCGGCCGGACCGACCGAAGGGTAGCGTCCCCGCCATGAGCCTTCGCTGCGTTTACACCGACCTGGACGGCACCCTTCTGGGTGACGGCGCCTCCCTCTTCACCGACTATGAAGGCAACTTTTCGATGATGCAGGCGAAAGCGCTGGAAGCCTGCTCTCGGGCCGGGGTGGAGGTCGTGATCATGTCCGGTCGACGCCAGGTCCAGGTCCACGAAGACGCGCGGATAATCGGGCAAACATCATTCATCTTCGAGGCCGGCTCGGCATTCAGCATCGACCGCGAGCTGACCATGATGACCGGCGAGTTCGAACACGAGGATGGTAAGACGGTCGTTGAGCAGATGAGCGATCGTGGTGTTCCCGAACTGCTCTTCGAGCACTACCAGGACAAGCTCGAGTTCCACGAGCCGTGGCACACCGGGCGTGAGATGTCGCACCTTTTCCGCGGTGAAGTCGATACCGAAGAGGCCAACCTGCTGCTGGACGAGCACGGGCACAGCGACCTCAGGTTGCTCGATAACGGTGCTATCTCCCGGGGAATGGAAGGCATCGAGGTGACCCACTGCTACCACCTGGTTCCGCGCGGCGTCTCGAAGGCGGGTGCGGTCGCCGCCCATGCCCGTGCCCGCGGCTACACGCTCGAAGAGACGATCGCGGTCGGCGACTCGGTCGAGGACCTTGAAGTGGCGGCTTCGGTCGGGAAGTTCTTCGTGGTCGCCAATGGACCCGAGAAGGACCCCGAAGTGAGGCGGGTGATGGCCAACTTCGACAACATCACTGTCACCGAGGGCCGCAACGGTGACGGCTTCTACGAAGCGGTAGTCAGCTCACTGATGGGCCGGGCCTGACCATTTAGTATTCCTTGGGCACGTAGCTCGATCCCGAACTGGAGAGACCATTGCCCCACGAAAACGCGACCGTCGCCGAAGAGGAATACCTGCAGACCATCTTCTGGCTGATGGAGGCCGGGCTGCCGATCACCGGGGCCAACATCGCCCGGGCACTGCAGCTTTCTCCGCCCACTGTGCACGAGATGATCAAACGCCTCGAACGCGACGGATACGTGACCCGCAGTGCTGACAAGATCCTCCACCTGACCGAAGA